>JACCDX010705525.1_pt1 | contig 16584 bp, 12 predicted proteins | sample 7449681 | NCBI WGS metagenome assembly JACCDX01 (sample SAMN15323450, study PRJNA562643) | freshwater metagenome | isolation source: river surface water | place: USA:Blue River Watershed | collected 2017-08-18 | reverse complement strand
TTCTCCCGCCAACACAACATAGCCCGCCCCGCTGCGCGCGGCTGCCGTGGCTGCGAGCCGAGCCGCTCCGGGCATAGCACCAGCGATCACCGTCACCAGACCGCGGCTGTATTTATGATCCGATGGGCCGGGCGGGGGCAGATGCGGCCGCGTGATCACTTTTGCGTTGCTGGTGGCCGTGATCCCAATATCAGCCACGATGACATGACCACACAGCGCCGCTGCGGGTTGCAGCACATGGGCCGGCTTCAACGCGCCCAACGCTATCGTGATCTGCGCCGCGACCGCGCCCAGAGAGCTGCCATCATCCGTGCCAACCCCACTTGGAAGATCAGCAGCGATGATGGTTTGCGCGGCCTGTGCAAGGCGGCAGAGATGGGTCGCAATTGGTTCCTCAAGCGGGCGTGACAGGCCCGTGCCAAACAAACAGTCGAGGAGAACCGGCGCAGGCGCGGCCTTGGCTAATTCTTCCACGGGCCCCTGCCATTGCGCCCCAGCGCCCTTGGCCACATCCGTTGAGGGGCTGCCAAGGGCTGCCACGCGCACAAAAAGCCCCTTTGCCTGCAACAGCCGCGCTGCGACATAGCCGTCCCCGCCATTATTGCCCGGTCCGCACAGCACCAGCACGGGGCGGCCGCCGCCAAAGCGCCACACCGCTTCAGCAAGCGCCTGCCCAGCACGGGCCATGAGTGTATCGACGGACAGGCCTGCTGCCATTGCAGCGGCTTCGGCTGCACGCATTTCGGCAGCCGTCAACACAGGTCCGGAAAGAGTGGGCAACATCTCCCCGCTCTACGCCAGAAAGCGCCGCGCAGGAAAGACTTTAGGCGGCGGGGGACGCTTCCATAGGCGTCACGGGGACTTGATAGACATCTGCCTCAACGACAACCTCGATCACTTTAGGCGCGATCAGCCGGACCTGCGCGGGCAGCGCACCATCGGCGGTCACCACCCCGCGGCCGTCCGTTACGATCTCAAAGCGACGAAAGCCGCCATCCGGATGCCGAATGAGGAGCAACCTACCCGCCCCTCTTTTCTGTTCTTCCAGCCCACAGGCCTTTTCCAGCGGGGCACCGTTGACCGCACAGGCGATGCGCAGCGGCTTGGGCGACGGCACCTCCTGAGAGGCCCCGCCACACCCCGCCTACATGATCGACACTAAAAAAGCGTTAGATATCCGAGTAAACATGGCTTTCGGCAGCAGCCCCCGGGTGCGTGACCGCACCCTTATAGGCTGGGCCGACATTCTGTGCATAGCGCCACAATGCACCTGACCCATAATCGGACACACGCGGCGTCCAAGCCTTTTTGCGCGCCTCCAGCACCGCGGCATCGACGAGCAAATCGATCGTGCCCTTCTCGGCATCAATCTCAATCATGTCCCCATTTTCAACCAGCGCAATCGGGCCACATTCAGCCGCCTCTGGCCCGACATGGCCGATGCAGAAGCCCCGCGTCGCGCCGGAGAAGCGGCCATCGGTGATGAGCGCCACCTTTTCGCCCATGCCAAGTCCATAGAGGGCCGCGGTCGTCGAGAGCATCTCGCGCATGCCGGGACCACCCTTGGGGCCTTCATAGCGAATGACGACAACTTGGCCTTCCTGGATTTCGCGTTTTTCAACCGCGGCAAAGGCGTCTTCTTCACAATCAAAGACAATCGCCGGGCCCTTGAACTGGAGCCGCGCCATGCCAGCGACCTTCACGATCGCGCCATTGGGGGCAAGCGACCCCCGCAGCCCCACAACCCCGCCCGTGGGCGACAAGGGCTTGGTTGCCGGGTAGATCACCTTCTGATCGGGGTTCCAAGTGATTTCGTCGATATTCTCGCCCAGCGTCTTGCCGGTGACTGTCATGCACTCGCCATGAAGCAAACCTTCCGACAGCAGCGACTTCATCAGCATGTACACGCCGCCAGCTTCATACATGTCCTTTGCGACATAATTTCCGCCCGGCTTCAGATCCGCCATATAAGGCGTCGACTTGAAGATGTCGGCAACGTCGAACAGGTCAAACTCAATGCCGGCTTCATGCGCCATAGCGGGCAGATGGAGCGCGGCATTGGTGGAGCCGCCCGTCGCGGCCACGACCCGCGCGGCATTGATAAACGCATCGCGGGTGCAGATGTCACGTGGACGCAGGTTGCGCGCCAACAACTCCATGACCTGCACGCCCGCCGCATGGGCAATCTGGTCACGCGTTGTATAGGGCGCAGGCGCCATGTTCGAATTGGGAAGCGACAGACCGATGGCTTCGGCGACGCAGGCCATGGTGTTCGCCGTATATTGGCCACCGCACGCGCCATGGCCCGGGCAGGCTGCCTTTTCGAGCGCCTGGACTTCCGACAAGGGGCACGCACCTGCGGCATATTTGCCGACGACTTCGAACACATCGACGACGGTCACGTCGCGGTCCTGATAGCGGCCCGGCAGGATCGACCCGCCATAGACGAAGATCGACGGCACGTTGAGGCGCAGCATCGACATCATCATGCCGGGCAATGATTTATCGCACCCGGCAAAGCCGACGAGCGCGTCATAGCAATGGCCGCGCACCGACAATTCGATCGAATCAGCAATTACTTCGCGGCTGACCAGCGAGGATTTCATCCCCTGATGGCCCATCGCGATCCCGTCGGTCACCGTGATCGTGTTGAACCGACGCGATAAGCCGCCCGCTTCATCAACGCCGCGACGGGCCACATCCGCCTGATGGTCAAGCGCGGTATTGCAGGGTGCCGAATCATTGCCCGCGGACACAACGCCCACAAAGGGGCGCGCAATCTGCTCTTCTGTGAGCCCCATCGCATAATAATAGCTGCGATGCGGTGCCCGCTCTGGCCCTACAGACACATGGCGGCTGGGAAGCTTGGATTTGTCGAACTGGTGCGTCATGCTGGCCTCGGCAGGTTGGAAAAAGACGGCGATGCCCGCTCCCTAATCAACCCTGCCGCGCCTGCAAAGCCGACAAATTCACATGACGGCACTTTATCGCTGTTGTTGAGCCGCTTATTTAGCGCGAGCTGATTTAGCCTTGCGACCAAGCCCGATCTGCTTTGCAGCCGAGCTGCGCTGTTCGGCAAGCGCGGGTGCGTTCATCGGATAATCGGCGGGCAAGCCCCATTTCGTGCGATATTGTTCCGGCGTCATGCCATATTGCGTCTTCAAATAACGCTTGAGCATGCGCAGCTTTTTACCATCTTCAAGACAGATGATGTAGTCGCGCTTGATCGAGGATTTAATGGGCACAGCCGGTTCGCCGCGCGGCGCCTCTGGCGCTTTTTCCCCGGCAAGCTCCTGAAGGGTCGAGTAAACCTCCCGCAAGAAACCGGGGACGTCCCCCGTGGCAATGGGGTTATTCGCGACATGGGCGGTGACAACGTCTACCGCATAGTTAAGCAGGGTCTGATCGGTCTGTTCCATTGGCTTATCTTTCTAACACAATGGTTTAGACGTATATTTAGGCTGTGTCGCATTAGCAAGCTCAGCAGTGCTTGCGCACAGCGGATCTCTTGAGAGAAAGCGGCCAGACTTTTTTGGCTGTTTTCCGCCACAATCTTAACAACGCCGCAAAAGGGACCAAAGCCCCCGAACATTATTTTATATATAGATATATTTATCCATCCTTTCCTGTTGCGCCAAGAGATGGCGCGCACTGTGCCGCGCGGACCATAGGACAGTCACATGTCTCGGTTGTCGGAGGACGGAGCGGTGACGCTGCGGCCTCGAGTTCAGCAAGCGCCGCTTGGGCGTCTGCCATCGCCAGCTGCTCATCCCGCCAGCAGGGATCCCCGGCCCGTCGGTGCTGGGGGTCCTTTTTGGCATAAATTGCCGACAAAGGGGGTGGGAGATCGTTGACCCGGGCTATAAAATGGCTACTCTCGGGTAAAAGCTAAAAATAGTTGAGGAGAGCGGGCATGGTAACGGCATCACAAGTTGTTTTGACGGCAACGGAGCGCGTCACTTTGGGCGTTCCAGCCGCAGACGCGATTGCGGAAGAAGCGGCCAGCCGCGGGGCCAAGCGGGTCTTCATTTTGTGCAGCAGCTTTCTCAATCGGCAGACCGATGAAATCCGTAGGATTGAAGCCGCGCTGGGCGACAGACATGCTGCCACGCATGACGGCATCCAGCCCCATGCGCCGCGCGGCGACGTGCTTGCCGCGGCCAACCAGGCACGTGCGGCAAAAGCAGATCTGGTCGTCACGGTGGGTGGGGGATCGGTGACCGATGCCGGCAAAATCCTGCTGATTTGCCTGAAACATAACATTACCACCGTCGACCAATTTGATGACTATCGGGTCCGCGTGGAGGAAGATGGAACCGTGGTCTCCCCCGTTTTTGACGGCCCCGACGTCCGCGCCATCTGCGTGCCAACCACCTTATCGGGTGGGGAGTTTAACCCGCTCTCTGGTGCGACCGATGAAAGCATCAAGCAGAAACAGCCTTATGCCCAGCGCGAAATGGTGCCCGTGTGCGTTGTGCTTGATCCAGCAATCACGGTGCACACGCCCGAATGGCTATGGCTTTCAACTGGGGTTCGCTCCGTTGACCATGCCACGGAAACCTTGGCTTCCTTCCTGTCGAACGATTTCTGCGATGGCATTGCTGATAGCGCGCTGCGCTTGCTGGCAGAGGGGTTGCCGCGGGTAAAGGCCAATCCGGGCGATCTTGATGCCCGGCTGAAATGCCAGATCGGCGCATGGCAATCGATGATCCCGATTATCGGGGGCGTACCGATGGGGGCCAGCCACGCGATCGGCCATGTTCTTGGTGGCACCTGCGATGTCCCCCATGGCTATACCTCGTGCGTGATGTCGCCCTTTGTTCAGGCCTTCAACGCGCCCGTGAATGGCGAACGGCAAAAGCGCATCAGCGCCTGTCTGGGAGATGCCAGCCGGCCCGCATCCGAGCTGCTGGACGCCCTGATCCGCGGTTTGGGCATGCCCCGCTCCTTAAAGGAGGTGGGCGTGCGTGAAGACCAGCTCCAGCTGGTGTCCGAATATACGCTTGAGGATATTTGGGGCCGGACTAACCCGCGGCCGATTACCTCGGCCAGCGATGTCATGGCCATTCTCCAGACCGCAATGGGCTGAGCTACATTTGGATCCGGTTGAAAGGCAACGTCATTGGACAAGGTGAAGGGCAAGCGCGGCTCGACAGAGCTCAAGCATGAGATAACCGCGTATAAGCGGCGGCGCATCCTTGAAGAGGCGAGCTATTTATTCTTCGCCCATGGCTATGAGGCGACCGCGCTCGACGCGGTGGCCGAACAGCTGCACGTCACGAAGCCTTTCATCTATTCCTATTATAAGAATAAGGGAGAGCTGCTCTACGAGATTTGCCAGACCGGCATCCAGCTCTCACTCAACGTGCTTGAAGAGACGCTGAAGGTGGATGGCACCGCCAGTGAGCAACTGAAACTCGTCGTCGAGCGGGTGGCGCGGATCATCATCGAAAACCAGCGATATATCAGCGTCTATCTGCGCGAGGAAAAAAGCCTCGACCCCGAAGATGCGCGCCGTATCCGCGATCTGCGCCATAAGTTCGACCTGTTGCTGAGCGACCTTTTGGAAAAGGGCAAACGCACAGGCGAGTTCGACGTCCAGCACCCCTCGCGGACGGCCATTTGGATTAGTGGCCTCTTAAGCTGGATCGCGCTTTGGTATCATGATGGCGGCCGCTGGTCTGCGACGGAAGTCGTAATGGACGCCATTTCAACTGTTCTCAAAATGGTTCAACCCGCAGGAGCACCCCGTGCCTGATCGACTGCATAGTGACCCCCGCGTTCTGGATCGCCGCATTTGCGTGCTGCGCTATCTGATTGATGATTGGGCGGCAACGCAGCCCAATGCCATTTACGCTGTCTTTGAAGATGGCGGCACGTGGACCTATGCAGAGCTGCGAGACCTGGTGATCGCCAAAGCCGCGGGGCTTCAGAAATTGGGCGTTGCGCGCGGCGACCATGTTGCCGTCTGGATGCAAAATGGGCGTGAAGCCCTGATCACCTTCTATGCGATCAACTATCTGGGCGCTGTTTTCGTACCCTTTAATACCGCCTATCGCGGCGCCATCTTGGAACATGTGCTCGCCAATTCAGACGCGAAGCTTTTGATCGCGCATGGCGCCCTACTCGACCGATTACAGGGCATCGATACCGCGGCGATTACGACCATTTTGGCGCTGGGCGCACCGGCTGCTGACTTGCCCTTTGACATGCATGATTTTGATGCCGCGACAGGTCGTGAAGAGGAGTTGCAGTCGCTTGATCGCCCCATTGAGCCTTGGGATATTCAATCGATCATTTACACCTCGGGGACAACAGGGCCGTCCAAGGGCGTGCTGTCTTCCTATCTCCATCTCTACACCAATGCCGGCCCGGAAAGCTGGCATTTTGTGACAGGCGAGGACCGCTATCTCGTCAATATGCCGATCTTCCATATCGGCGGGCTCGGCATTCCTTTTGTGATGCTGGCGCGCGGGGGCTCCATCGCGTTGATGGAGAATTTCTCCACCGATGGTTTTTGGGATTTTGTCCGCCGCACCGAATGCACCGTCATCTTCTTGCTCGGGGTGATGGCGACCTTCCTCATCAAGCGCCCGCCTGAGCCCGGGGACAAAGACCATCAGGTGCGCGTGGCCTTCATGGTGCCGCTCACCGAGGCACCCGGCCCGTGCAAAGAGCGGTTTGGCATTGACGTCTTTACAATCTTCAACATGACGGAGATTTCATCGCCCATCGTGTCGGAAGCCAACCCCAAAAAGCTTGGCACATGTGGCACAGTTCGCCCCGGGGTTGAGGTTCGGCTGGTCGACGAAAATGATTGCGAAGTCCCGATCGGCTCCGTCGGCGAGATGATCGTGCGGACCGATCGACCATGGGCGATGAACAGCGGGTATTACAAAAACCCAGAAGCAACGGCCAAGGCGTGGCGCAACGGCTGGTTCCATACGGGCGACGCCTTTCGTCGCGATGCCGAAGGCTATTTCTATTTCGTCGACCGTGTGAAAGATGCCATCCGTCGTCGCGGTGAAAACATCTCGAGCTTCGAGGTGGAAAGCGACGTGACGGCGCACCCCGATGTTCGCGAAGCAGCGGTGATCGGGGTACCGAGCGAATATTCGGAAGATGAAGTGATGGCGGTCATTGCGCCTGTGCCGGGGGCGCAGATTGATCTTGTCGCGCTGATGGACTTCCTGATCGCGCGGATGCCCTATTTCATGGTCCCCCGCTATATCCGGGTGATGGACGAACTGCCCAAAACGCCAACAGCGAAGGTGATGAAGGCGGAATTGCGCACCGAAGGCATTACGCCGGATACATGGGATCGGGAAGCAGCCGGCATCCGGCTGAAGAAGGAGCGGCTCTAGGGTCGGGGGTGACGCGTCACCAGCGCGCCTGAAGCGCGGTCAGCCCCCGGAACATAAAGCCTTCTTGCCGCCAGCGCGCCGAACTCAGATCAATATCAAGCTGGGGGAAGCGCGTCGCAAGGCTTGTCAGAGCGATCTCCCCTTCCAGCCGCGCAAGTTCAGCACCCACGCAGAAATGGATGCCACCCCCAAAGGAAAGGTGCTTCGGCCCCTTTCGTTCAATGTCGAACCGATCGGGATCGTCAAACACGGCAGGGTCGCGATTACCCGCCGCGAGCAAGGTTAGGATCCGTTCCCCCGCCTTGATCGTTTTCCCGCCGAGTTCAACGTCTCGAAACGCCGTGCGGTTGGACCCGACCAGCGAGCTTTCATAGCGCAGGATTTCTTCCGTGGCTGAAGGCGCAAGCGCCGGATTGGCGACAAGCTTGCGCCATTGATCTGGAAATTTGTGGAGCGACAACAATCCATTGCCGATCATATGCGCCGTCGTTTCAAACCCGGCGCCAAAAAGCCCGATGGCCACTGTTGCCATTTCATGATCGGACAGCGGGCCATTTTCATCCCGCGCATTGACAAGGCCCGTCGCCAAATCATCTTGCGGGGATTGCCGGCGTGCGGCGAAAATCTTGCCGAAAAAGCTCTCTAAAAATTCGATCTGGCTGTCGGCAAGCGCCAGTACATCAGGCGGAAAGGCGCGCATTTCAAAGACGACAAAGGCATCTGCAATCGCCTGATTGAGCTGGCCGAGCACCTCGTCCGACGCCTCTTCGGGGGACAGGCCCAGCATGTCGCACATGACAAGGGTCGGGAATTTATAGGCGAATTGATGGATCACCTCCATCTCACCATCGGCGGCCACGGCATCAAGCAGCCGGTCAGCAATGGCTTGGACACGAGGCCGCATTTGGGCAACCCGTCGCGCCGTGAGCGCCTGCGTCACCAGTCCCCGGACGCGGGTATGGCGGGGTGGATCTTGATACAGAAAGATTTCAGATAACCAGCGATAGGCCGCGTGGGAGAGAACATCAAAATCCGGCCCGTAAAAGAGCTGGATATTCTGGATGAAATCACCCTGGCCGAAATTTTCGCGATCCATGACAACAGCCCGAAGGTCATCATATCGGGTGGCGACCCAGAAGCCGAGGTCGCAAAAATGAACCGGGTCCTGCTCACGCAGTGCCTTGAACAGCGGGTAAGGATCCTCCTTTAATTGGGGATCGTCAGGATCGAACCGAACCTTACCCGCTGTCATGGCTTTATGTCCTTAGAAGTTCACCCCAAGGGTTGCCCCATAGGTCCGCGGCGGGGCGACCGAGCCCACCCGAACGCTGCTGAACAGCGGCGCGGTGATAATGTTGTTGGTGATCACCAGCTTGTCCGCGAGATTGCGGCCCCACAGATCCAGCGTCCAGCGGCCATCATCCGAGGTGTAGCGCAGCCCCGCGTTGATCAGAGCATAGCCTTTTTGTGTGGCATCCGCATTGTTGAACTCGGTGAAATAGACCCGGCCCTGCCAGTTGACTTCACCCCGCAGGTTGAGCGTGCCTTTCATGTTGATCGGCAGATCATAATCACCGCCCGCACGGAAGGAGAATTCGGGTGCGTTGGACAGGCGGTTCCCCGCCAGATTCACCTGAGCAAACCCCTGTCGATAGTCCCCGCTGGTGAACTTGCGATATTTGGCGTTCAAATAGGTGCCAAAGAGCTCAAGCGTCAGGCCGGGCGCGGGGCGTGCCCGCAATTCCGCCTCAAGCCCATAATTGCGCGCCGATGCCGCGTTCACCGTGGTCACGACGCTGGAGGAGTCCACAAAGCCAACCTGAAGGTCGGTATAGTCCATGTAGAAGGCTGCCAGATTGGCCTGCAGCTTGTTATCCAGCGTTGCCGTTTTCAGGCCGGCCTCATAGCTCCAGACATATTCTGGGTTGATCACATCATTGCGCGACCCGATGTTGATCACGCCCGATTTAAAGCCGCGGGTAACGGTTGCGTAGAGCAGCGTTGTGTCGGTTGCCTGATAGTTGAGCGACACGGTCGGCGTGAAAGCATTCCAGCTCTTCGCCTTGTCCGTCGAGACCGAACTCAGGAAATCGAAGGTGCCGTCACCTTTGCGCTTTTCATAGCTGAAACGCCCGCCAGCCGTGATCTTCAGCTTGTCGGTCAGCGCATAGCTGCCCTGCGCATAAAAGCCGAGCGCGTTGATATCGACCGTGCCAAGCTGTTGATAGCTGAGGCTGTCAAAGGCGTTATTGGGTGTTCCTGCGGGCACCTGACCTGCAAGCTTCAACAGCACTGCCAAGTTGGTAAGCGGCACCCGGACGCTGCCGAACAGCTGCTCATTAAAATACATGGCACCAAATAGCAGGTCATATTTATCGCTCTTATAGGTGGCGACAAATTCTTGGCTGAAGGTCTTGCTGTCTTCATCATAGTTGTTCTGCCCGAACATATTGGCGTTCGAGGCATCAAGATCGTCGCGGTTAAAGCGCACGAACTTGCGGTAAGACGTGATCGACTTGAGGTTCCAATCCCCAGGCGTCCAATCGATTGTCCCAGTGAAGCTATAGCCATGACGGCGGTTCAGCGGCTCTTCATCCGAATAGATGTTGCGCAAATTGGCTTTTTTGCCTGCTGCCTGCGCGACGGTGAAGATCGACTGGCCCCCGATCAGCGACCCGAGAAAATTCTCGGGAGCAACTGTTGGGCCGAAGTAATGGAAGGCATAGTTGCTGTCATTTTCATCGAAATACTCGCCCGAGAGGAGGATTTCGACATCCTCACCGGCTTTGGCCAACAGGCTGCCACGGAATGCATAGGCATCACGATCATCGATGTCCTTGCCCGTGAACTCGTTGATACCATAGCCGTCGCGGCGATCATATTTGCCGGCGAGGCGAACCATGATGCTGTCACCGGAAAGTGCGCCACCTGCGGCACCTTCCAGAGCAAGCGCATCATAATTGCCATACGTCGCCCGGGCATAGCCATCTAGCTCAGCGGTCGGCCGTTTGGTGATCAGGTTGATCGCCCCAGCGGTCGCACCACGCCCGTAAAGGGTCCCTTGCGGGCCCCGCAGCACTTCGACCCGTTCAAGATCATAAAAGCCCGAAAGCTGCGCCGCCGGGCGGGCCACCTGAGCCCCGTCTTGAAGGAAAGCGACGCCGCCATCAGCACCCAAATCGATGCTGGTCATCCCGATGCCGCGGATGAAGATGCGGTTGACGCCAAACTGATCACCGACGGACAAATTGGGGATCGCGGATGACAACGAGGCGACGTCCTTGATGCCGCCTGCACCCAGCGCGTCTTCGGAGACAGCAGAGATCGACGCTGCGACTTTGGACAGCGACTCGGCACTGCGCGTCGCGGTGACCACGATGTCTGCCAAGCCATCATTGGCGGGCGCAGCTTGCGCAAATGCCGGCGCGGCGCCCAGCATCGTGCTGGCTGCAAGCAGTCCTAAAAACACGGATTTACGACGATGAAGGACGGTTGACGTACCGATAACGGGCGTAATGCCTACATGCTTTGCCATAGCTGCTCCCCTATGCACGACTGCGTGCCTTTTTTATCTACTGGCGCGTAGATAACTGTTAAGCTAAGTAGATTGCAAGTAATATTGATAGGGTCGAGGAGTACGGGGTGGGCGCGCTGAAATTGGATGATCGAGAACAATGGGGCAACGAGCTGGGCATATTGGCAGCTGACCCTGCAGCTTTGCGCGCCTCGCTGGAAGAAGCAGATGCTGCCACGCTGATGCTGGTGCTGGTCCAACTAACCGGGGATCGAGACCTTCTAGCACGGGCAAAGCCGCACATTAGTGGCCCCATGAACTATCATGAAACGATGCCGGAAGCCCTGAGAGCCGAAATCCGCACCCGGCTTGCCGAAGCGCTGCTCGACTATGCCAAAACCGGCAAGGCTCTGCCCCCTTTGCCGGATGGAGAAGCACTGCGCGAGATGCTGAGCACCGCCGTCGGCGAAGATGTCAGCGCTGATTATGTCGCGATGATGCGCGAAGATTTAGAAGCGGCCCAGCCGGATCCGCGCGGCCTAAACTGGCGCCGACGCCCTGCGCGCGAACAACTTGAGGCGTTTCCGGTTGTGATTATCGGCGCGGGCATGTCGGGCGTGTGTGCGGGCATTCGACTTAAAGAAGCCGGTATTCCCTTTACGATTATCGAAAAAAACCCGGCGGTCGGCGGCAGCTGGTACGAGAATTTCTATCCCGGGTGCGGCGTCGACACGCCCAACCATTTTTATTCCTATTCCTTCTTCCTCAACCATGACTGGTCGCATTTCTTCGCAAAACGCGACGAACTGTGGAGCTATTTTGAAGACGCCACCGACCGGTATGGCATTCGCGACCATATCCAATTTGAGACCGAAGTGGTCTCGGCAGAATATGACGATGCGACAAGCCTTTGGACAGTCACGACCCGTAACGCCTTGGGGGAGACAAGCCCCATTTCTGCCAAAGCTGTTATCTCGGCAGTCGGGGTACTGAACCGACCCAAGCTGCCCGACATTCCCGGACGGGAGGATTTTGCAGGGGTTGCGCTTCATACAGCACAATGGGACGAAAGCCTTGATCTCACCGGCAAGAAGGTGGTGATGATCGGCACGGGCGCATCGGGCCAGCAGGTGGGTCCCACGATCGCGCCAGACGTTGCGCAGCTGACCATCTTGCAGCGTTCGCCGCATTGGGTGGTGCCAAACCCCAATTATTTCGCGGAAGTGTCGGAAGGCATGAAATGGGCGCTGGCCCATATTCCTTTTTTCGCGCGCTGGTATCGCTTCCAATTGTTCTGGGCTTTTGCCGATGGGCTTCATGCGTCGCTACAGGTGGATCCTGATTGGGATGATGGCGGCAAGTCCATCAACCGGATCAATGCCCGCCACCGCTTGTTCATGGAGCGCTATCTGCGGTCTAAGCTGGGCGAGGATTCCCCGCTGATCGACAAGGTAACCCCCTCCTATCCGCCTTATGGAAAACGTATCCTGATCGACAATAACTGGTTTGAAATGCTCCAGCGCCCGAATGTTGCGCTCGAGACAGACCGGATTGAGCGCATCGTGCCTGAAGGTGTCGTCTTGGCTGATGGCCGCACCATAACGGCGGATGTCATCATCTATGCCACGGGCTTTCAGGCCAGCAAGATGTTGGCCCCCATGAAGATCACCGGCAAAGAGGGGCGCGACCTCCATCAAGTCTGGGGCCCGGATGATGCCACCGCCTATCTGGGCACGATGGTCCCTGATTTTCCCAATTTCTTCATCCTGATGGGTCCCAATACCGGGCTTGCCCATGGGGGCAATGTGATCTTCATTACCGAATGCCAGGTCCGCCTGATCCTGGCTTGTTTGCGCGAGGTTTTGGAAAACGGCGCTTCAGCCATCGATGTGCAGCGCCCGGCGCACGATGCCTATGTCGCTCAAGTGGATGCGCTCCACGCGAATATGGTTTGGACCCATAAGGGCCTGACCAACTGGTATCGCAACGATGCAGGACGGGTCTTTGCCTTGCTGCCCTTCCGCCTTGTCGATTATTGGAAGATGACCAAAGAATTCAAGCTAGAGGATTATCAGCTTTTATGACGTCCATCCGCGAAACGCTGCCCGATGGCTGCACCCTTGCTGGCCATTGCGACCCCGCTTTCGCAGAGGTGCTGGAGGCTTTTCGCCAAAACTTAATCGACCGCAAGGAGGTTGGGGCGAGCCTGTGCCTTACCCATGCGGGCCAGACCGTAGTTGATCTATGGGGCGGCGTAGCCGATCCGCAGACCCAGACACCGTGGACTAAAGACACGATTTCCATCATCTATTCCTGCACTAAGGCCGCCACAGCCCTGTGCGCCCATATGCTCGTAGAGCGCGGACTGCTCGACTATGACATGCCCGTGGGCGATCTTTGGCCCGAATTTGCGACCGCAGGAAAAGAGGACACGACGGTTGCGATGATGTTGGCGCATACCGCGCCGGTCCCGCATTTGCGCGCGCCCATCAAGGACGGCGGGTTGAGTGATTGGGACTATATGGTAGCCCGAGTGGCTGCAGAAGAAGCCCATTGGGTGCCGGGCACGCGCCAAGGCTATCACGGACTGACCTATGCATGGACGGTCGGACAGCTTGTTCGACTGGCTGCCCAAAAGCCTTTGGCAGACTTTTTCCGCGACGAAGTGGCCACCCCGCTTGGACTGGATTTCCATATCGGCCTGCCAGAGGCCGATGAGGCACGGGTAGCCCCGATGATCGCATCCGACCCTGCCGAAGTGAATTTCAACAGCCGCTTTTTTAAAGCGGTGACAGGGGAGCCCGGCAGCCTGCCGCAGCTCTTCTTGACCAATCAAGGCAAAGCCAATTTCAATTCGCGCGATATCCACGCTGCCGAGATTGGCAGCGCCAATGGGATCAGCAACGCGCGCGGGCTTGCCGGCATGTATGCGCCGCTCGCAAATGGTGGCGGGCAGTTGGTGGCGGAATCCACGATCCACAAGATGAGCCGGGTTTGCGCGGCAACCCAGATGGATGCCGTGCTGATGCAGCCCATGCGGTTTTCCATGGGCTTTATGGCCAGCACCGATAATCGCCGCCTCGGGGGTGATAGCCTTTTGATCGGAGAAGCAGGCTTTGGCCATGTTGGCATGGGCGGCAGCATTGGCTTTGCCGATCCCGACGCGAAGCTCAGCTTTGGCTATACCATGAACCGCATGGGTGCAGGCATTTTGCTTAACGCGCGCGGTCAATCACTGGTTGATGCAGCCTATCGCGCGCTGGGGTGGCGCGACAATGCCTCAGGAGCCTGGCGTCCCTGACCAGGCGCCGCGAAGGGGGTTGATGGTCTGGCCGCCTCTTCACTGACCCGTCGCCAGAGTGTTCCCATTAGAACGACCCAATAGGTGCGTTTCAAACTGCTCAAAAACTTGGAAAAGGGCGACGGGGCAAGAACCAGCAACCTATCGCGTTAGAGCGAGCGCCCATGAGCAGGCCGAACGCTTTACGATTCGACCCTGAAAAACCAGTTTAAACGTGTTGATGCCTTTTTGGTCGGGACCTCACCAAGCATTGTGGGACTGATTGCCCTTAATGCCAATGCTTGAATGGTGAGCCGTGCTGGATTCGAACCAGCGACCTACTGATTAAAAGTCAGTTGCTCTACCGACTGAGCTAACGGCCCGACCTTGGGAGCGTCCCCTATGCCGCGGGCGGCTTTCGGTCAAGGCGTGCTTTAAGGTGTCGCACTGACAATCCTGAAATCGGGTCCCGCCAATCGGGCGCGATATGCGCCAAAGGGTCCAACACAAAATGTCTGTGCATCAAACCAATATGCGGCACAATCAGCCCGGGAGCCGCATAAGCACCGCCCGACCAGAGCAGAATGTCCAGATCCAAAACCCGCGCGCGCCAGCGTTGGCCGCCGCTTCGCCGGCCAAATTTTTGTTCTAAAATTTTAAGATGAGTAAGCACATCATCAGGCATCAAATCGGTTGTGATGATGGCCGCAGCATTGGCATAGGCCCGCAACGATGGCCCGATGGGCCGCGTCGAGAGGATGGGCGCGCGCGCCTCGAGCTGAAACGGGGCTTGTGCCAGGTGATCAAATGCGGCCTCAACCACCTTTGGGGGCGCGCCATAAAGGCTATGCCGCATGTTAGAGCCAAGGCCGAGCGCGTATCGATGCTTCATGTCAGCGGGCGCATAAGCCGCTCTCCAAAGAAAGGCCAGTGCCAAGACGGGCAGCGCAGACCCGGTTTTAGGCACCCAAAAACAGCGCACCCTTTCTCCTTGCCCTGCCACTTTGTTGCGCTTTGATGAAAGAGGGAATTGCAGGACGCGCGCTTCAAGGCCATAATGCCGACGCCTTTATACAAAGGAGTGTTGCGTGATCCTTGCTTTTTTGTCCGCCGGACGGTGGAATGCTGTGCGGTTTTTCCTTGGCAGTCTCGTGCTGTACTCCAACGCAGCGATAAGCCAGACCCCGTCAGGCGCGATGCGTCGCGAGGCGCTCGCGCGCCCTGACACGCCCGAGACAAAAGATCCGGCCAGCACAAACCGTCGAGAGGCCGCCCAGAATGCGGCAGATCCCAAAAAATCTGTGCCAACCATCGCCCCGCCCCAATCGTCGTCGCCTGCCCGTCGCGCGATAAAGCCGCTGCGCCGACCCTGTGCTGCGGGATGCCTGACACCGATTGAGGCGGTAACTTATGCCGATAATGTCGCGCCGCGCGCCGGCATATTTGCAGAGTTTGACCTGATCATCCGCAGCGTTGGGGAAGTCCAAGGGCGTTATTATCTGAACTCTGAAACGGATTATCGGGAACGCAATTGCCTGTCGATCGTCCTGACGCCCAATGTCGCACAAGTACTGGCAGGGAAGATGGATCTCAACGCCCTCGCGGTCGCGATGAAGGGACGCCGCATCGCCGTCCAAGGCGTTGCGCGACGGGTGCGGATTGACTTTACCGAAGATGGGAAAGCGACAGGTAAATATTATTATCAGGTGCACGTGGTCGTGACCGACCCGCGCCAGATTGTGATGAATTAAATATCTTCAGCAATCCGGCGGTACAGCTGTGGGCGACGATCTCGGAAAAACCCGAACGTCGCCCGGTGTTTCCGCACCTGATCAAGATCGAAGACCGCATCCAGCACGCCTTCGGTGCCATCCCCAAAATTGGCCATGAAGTCTCCCCGCTCATCGGTGATGAAGCTATGGCCGTAAAAGCTCATCTCGCCCTCGGTGCCCACGCGGTTCGCGGCGACAACCGGGACGACATTGGAGACAGCGTGACCAATCATCGCGCGCTGCCACAGCCGCGAAGTATCCAAATCCTCTGCCTGCGGTTCATCCCCGATCGCCGTCGGGAAAAACAGCACATCCGCGCCCATCAGCATCATCGCGCGCGCGGTTTCCGGATACCATTGGTCCCAGCAAATGCCGATGCCCACAACGCCATAGCGCGTCGGCCAGACGCGAAAGCCAGTATTGCCGGGGCGGAAATAAAATTTCTCATTATAGCCCGGGCCGTCCGGAATATGGCTCTTGCGATAGACGCCCATCACCTCGCCTGCGTCATCGATCATCGCGAGGCTGTTATAATAATGCTGGCCGTCCCGTTCAAAGAAGCTGGTCGGGATATAGACGCCAAGATCCTTGGCAAGCGTGCGCATCGCCCGCACCGCCTTATGGCTGTCAACAGGCGCGGCGCGGCTGAAATCG
>JACCDX010148058.1_pt1 | contig 16585 bp, 14 predicted proteins | sample 7449681 | NCBI WGS metagenome assembly JACCDX01 (sample SAMN15323450, study PRJNA562643) | freshwater metagenome | isolation source: river surface water | place: USA:Blue River Watershed | collected 2017-08-18 | reverse complement strand
ACTGTTAATCCGCAGGTCGCTGGTTCGAGTCCAGCTCGGGGAGCCAATAAAATCAGGTCCGTTCTGAGCCCAACATCACGGTTGGGCTTTTTTATTTCGGTGTTCCCTGACGTAACTTCAGGCAATCCGAATGGCGACTTTCCCCAGCAAGGTGTTTTGTTCGACGTATTGCTTGGCTGCCGGCAATTCATCAAACGAAAACGTGCGATCGATGACTGGTACGATCCGTCCATCCATAATCGCGGGCATGACCTCACGTTCGAAGCCTCGTTGCGCAATCGCACGCACTGCCTTCGACAAGGGCGCATTCGAAAGCCCAAAAATCTGCAGCCGTTTGCCATGCACCAATTCCAGATCGAGACCCGTCAACATTTGACCGTCAACGTAGCCTACAACCGCCAGACGGCCGAAATCATCGAGCGCCTCAAGGCACCCAGCAAAAGCACTGCCACCCACTAAATTCACAGCGAGCCTGACACCTTTGCCGCCTGTGATCTGCCGCGCTTTCTCTGCAAAATTTCCGCCACGCGTTTGTATGCCTGCGTCGAGACCGAGCGTCTTCAAGCGCGCAAGCTTTTCTGCGGATCCGGAGGTGCCGATGACTTTAGCACCGCGCATTTTTGCGATCTGAATGGCGGCGACACCGACTCCAGATGATGCGCCGGCAATCAACACCCAGTCGTCCTGTTCCGTACCGCCGAATTGCAACAGCGCCTCGTAGGCGGTGATGTAGGCAATTGGAATCACGGCGGCCTGTTCCCAGTTCAGGTAAGCCGGAATGGGCGTCAGCAAGCTCGATTCAGCCACCACGTATTCAGAAAAACATCCCTTCGCGCGAAACATGACGCGGTCGCCGATCGCAATCCCACGAACATTTGCACCAAGTGCCGCTACTGTGCCGGCACCATCGACTCCGGCAGGGCGCCCGCCATTAGCGCTATGAAACTTGATGGCACCGAGCATGTCGCCGCGATTAATGCTGGTTGCACACACTCGAATCAGCACTTGGTCGGGACCGGGCGCAGGAATTGATTGTTCACGCAGCTCAAGCTCAGTACCGTTGGAGGTTTTGTTGATCCAGTAAGATTTCATCGGAGGTGTGCTCTCAAAGTAGTCGATAACGGTTGGGGTTATCGCAAGAGGAAAAGTGCTTGGGCGCGAGTCATATCTTTCAATGCTTATGGATTGAGCTTCGCCTTGTATAGTAACTACTTAATTATCCTCGATGCTTTCTGGGAATCTGCTGTGAACGGACTTTTGGCTGTTTGGAATGATTGTGATGAGTCAGTGCTCGATAAATATGAGCATTGGTACATGAGCGAGCACTTGCCCGATCGCGTCGGCTTGCCGGGTGTGCAGCAAGGGGTGCGGTACGAAACCACCAATCCTTCACCACAAAGTGCTTCCCCACGTTATTTTACGAGTTACGACCTGGATGATGTCAGCGTTTTAGAGGCCCCTGCGTATCAGGCAGCCTTACTTCATCCAACGCCTGATACGAAGTTCATCATGGCGCACTTTAAAAATATGTGCCGAACAATCGCGCGGCTGGTCGACTACGAAGGGGGCAGCGCCGGTGCTTGGGTGTTAACACTCAGGCTCGGGCAGCTCGGAGATGCTAATAACCCTAGCTATGCGGATATCGATGCATGGCGTAGAGCCCTGCGAACCCATCCGCCCGCACAGTCATGTCGTTGGAGATTGTATGAATCTATTCTCGCCAAGCCGACGTCAGCGCAATCCTCCTCCGCTGCTTCACCATCACCCGAGGCGAAGTTCCGCCCCGGTACGGATACCGTTGCGCATGGCGTCGTCATCATCGAACACTTGCGCGCCGCAGACCTCAAGCAGACCATTCATCAATGGCTCTCGTTACCTACACTTCAGGGTCTGCTTGATTCGGCAGATCGGGTAGACGACTTTATTGAGATGGCGCGCTTAGATGCGCGCGCGATGGCGCAATTCAGGTTACGCTCACAAGACTCAACTTAGACTTCCGGAGATAAACATGTTCAGTCATGTAATGGTGGGTGCAAATGATTTAGAAGCATCGCGTAAGTTCTATGATGCAATTCTGGGTGCCCTGGGCGTTGCGCCTGGAGTCATCAATCGAGACATTCGATACTTCTATCGCACACCCACAGGCGTATTTGCATTCAGCCTACCAATCGATAACAAAGCAGCGACGCCTGCTAATGGCGGCACAATCGGATTCGCAGCGAAATCTCCAGAGCAAGTCGATGCGTTTCATGCAGCGGGTGTCGCAAATGGTGGAACTACATGCGAGGATCCTCCTGGATATCGCGAGGGTCCTGCTGGGAAACTGTATCTCGCATACTTACGGGACCCCATCGGCAACAAAATCTGCGCGATGTACAGAGTCCCTAAGTAAGCATGATGTTGTGCTGACTACTGCTACGCTAGCTTGCGGGCAGTAGTTGGTTCAAAGCGATACAGACTGGTATCAAGTCTGGAATCACTAGGCGTGTGAAATGCTCCAGGGCTGGGCGTACTTCTTGTGCTGCCGGTGGAGGAGCTCCTAGGTTGGGCAGCATGGCTAGCGCTTCAGCCTCTGCCGCTCGGATAGCACTATCGCGCGCTGCGCGTAAGGCAGCAGGTGCATACAAGCTGGCTAGCCAACTGGGTAAGGTATTGATCAATTGTGGCCAGCGGACTAGTTCCAAATACAGGCTGGGAATAATTCCGCCTTGTGCACCCTCATGGCGTTGGGCAAGTGAGCGCACCCCCGCCGCGAGTTGTGGTTCCAGCGTATCGATTTTAGGTAAGGGCGGCAAAGGGGCTGCCGGTGGGGGCAGTGGTGCGGGCGTCAGCGCAGCTGCGGCATCGTTGACTCCCGCTAGTCGAAGACGTAACGCTGTTAAGGCAATCATATTGGTACCGTTGCCGCGAATATAGTCGCCCACCATGGATCGGACTTCAGGTGTCTGTTTAGCGTCGACTCCAACCGCCGCCCACACCTGTCTAGAAACCTCTGCTATGACTGGTAGCTCGACGGCTTGAATCAAGCGTTGGCGTGCCCCGATCATCTCTTGTGAGCCAATGAGCGGACGAACACCGGCCCATGCCCACGCAAGTACTTCAGGTCGTGTCGCAAGGTGTCGCCAGATAAGATTCACCATCTGCAAGCCGGATACTGCGCGGATGTCTGAGTAGATAGCTAATATCTCAGGCGATGCGTTGAGAGGGTGGATTTCGGGGAAGTTGTTCATATTCGCTGCGAAAAGTTGGGTGGAATAAGGCCACTTTATCAGGGTTTGGTTAGCTGAGCGGGGATGTCCTGAATGGGGCTATTAAAGGCCATTACCTCCACTTTGCGTACAATCGGGCAACTTGATAGATCGATATGACCACCTATACAGACGTCTCCTTCTTTCCACGTAACGCCAAGCCTCTTAGTAGCTATCGAAAGTACTGGGCTGCGCGTTTTGGTGTGGCACCTTTTTTGCCGATGAGTCGCGAGGAAATGACTCAGCTCGGCTGGGACAGTTGCGACATTATTATCGTGACGGGTGACGCCTATGTTGATCATCCGAGCTTTGGTATGGCGGTTATTGGCCGTATGCTTGAAAACCAAGGTTTTCGTGTGGGAATCATCTCGCAGCCGGACTGGCAAAGCGCCGAGCCCTTTAAAGTCCTAGGCAAGCCAAATCTGTTCTTTGGTGTCACGGCGGGCAACATGGACTCGATGATCAACCGTTACACGGCTGATCGCAAAATGCGCAGTGATGACGCCTACACGGCGGGTGACATCGGTGGTAAGCGCCCCGACCGTGCAGCGATTGTGTATACCCAACGGTGTAAAGAGGCGTATAAGGACGTGCCAATTATTTTGGGTGGAATCGAGGGATCGCTTCGCCGTATCGCGCACTACGATTATTGGTCCGATAAAGTCCGTCGCTCTGTTGTGATCGATAGTAAATGCGATCTGCTGTTGTACGGTAACGCCGAGCGCGCCGTTGTTGAGATCGCGCATCGCCTGGCCGCGAAAGAGCCTGTTCAGCAAATGACAGATATCCGCGGGACGGCATTCTTGCGCCGTGAGACCCCCGAGGGATGGTTTGAAATCGATTCGACGAGTGTTGATACGCCGGGCAGGGTAGAGGCCCACGTCAATCCTTATTTGATGCATAGTGAGCAGGCCTTAGAGCAAGGCCAAAGCTGCGCGCGCAATGACGAGGCTCGTGCGGTTGCTGATGCGGCCAACGCTAAAAGTGCGAGCAAGCAAAAGTTAATAGCCGGTGAATCACCACTCGTTTTTAAGCCAAATTCCTCCGTACAGGTCCCGGGAAAATTAAAAGTTCCGCCGCGTGATCGTAGTGTGATTCGCCTGCCGTCGTACGAGCAGGTGAAGTCAGACCCGGTTTTGTATGCGCACGCAAACCGCGTTTTGCACCTTGAGACGAACCCAGGGAACGCACGGGCGATTGTTCAGGCCCACGGCGAAGGGCGAACCGCGCGGGATGTGTGGATCAATCCTCCGCCGATTCCACTCACTACCGCTGAGATGGACTTGGTGTTTGATCTACCCTACGCACGAAGTCCGCATCCGGTTTATGCGGATGAGAACGGCAGCCATGATGGCGCAACCAAAATCCCTGCGTGGGAAATGATTCGGTTTAGCGTCAACATCATGCGTGGTTGTTTTGGTGGTTGCACGTTCTGTTCGATCACTGAGCACGAAGGCCGTATCATTCAGAGCCGCAGTGAAGACTCCGTCATTCGAGAGATTGAAGATATCCGCGATAAGGTGCCCGGCTTTACGGGCGTTATTTCCGATCTTGGTGGGCCGACCGCCAATATGTACCGTATCGGCTGTAAGAGCCCCGAGATCGAGTCTGCCTGTCGCAAGCCTAGCTGTGTTTACCCAGATGTTTGCCAAAATCTGAATACCGATCACAGCTCCTTGATTCATATGTACCGACGCGCGCGTGCAGTCAAAGGCGTCAAGAAAATCCTGATTGGTTCGGGCTTGCGTTATGACTTAGCTGTGAAGTCTCCTGAGTATATTCGTGAGCTCGTTACACACCATGTAGGCGGCTACTTAAAGATTGCGCCCGAGCACACTGAGATGGGGCCTTTGTCGAAGATGATGAAGCCGGGCATTGGCAGCTACGATAAGTTCAAACAGCTATTTGATAAGTTTAGTGAACAAGCTGGTAAGAAACAGTTCTTGGTGCCGTACTTTATTGCAGCCCACCCAGGCACAAGCGATGAAGATATGATGCACTTGGCTATGTGGCTCAAGACCCATGGGTTTCGTGCGGACCAAGTGCAGACGTTCTACCCCAGTCCGATGGCAACTGCTACAGCGATGTATCACTCGGGACGCAATCCGCTTAGTCGTGTGACGCGCACGAGTGAAACGGTTGATATCGTCCGTGGTGACCGTCGTCGTCGCCTACACAAAGCGTTCTTGCGTTATCACGACCCCAATAATTGGCCACTGTTGCGTGAGGCACTTAAAGACATGGGTCGTGCGGATTTGATCGGCAATGGAAAGAAGCACTTGATTCCGTTTCACCAGCCGCGCACTGACGGTAGTTACACCAGCGCAAGACGGAAAAACAGTACGGAAGCAAGGCCCGTTAGGCGTCCCGTCAGACCGGGCCGCATGCTGACGCAACACACGGGTTTGCCGCCACGTAAAAAAAGTTGAATTTCGTTTCTCAAGAAACTAAGTAGCCGCCATCGACCGGCAAGATAACGCCAGTGATGAACGCCGCCTGCTTGCTTGCTAGAAAAAGCACAGGGCCAGCGATATCCTCGGGAACACCCCAGCGTTTCATTGGCGTTCGCATTATGATTTGCGCACTGCGTACGGGATCATCTTGCAATGACTTTGTGAGCGATGTGGCGATCCATCCAGGCGCGATTGCATTCACACGAATACCGTCATCTGCATAGGCCAGTGCAAGCGACTTTGTGAGCTGAGCAACACCACCTTTACTGGCGCTATAGCCAGGTACTAAACCTCCGCCAAAAAAACTTAGCATGGATGCAGTATTGATGATGCAACCTTGTGTCATTTTTAGACCTGCGTGGGCTGCAGCGCATACTCTCATGGTGCCGTTCAGGTTGACATCAATCGTCTTTGCAAATGATTCTGGCTCAAGTTCGGCACCGCGCTGAATAATTCCCGCGCAGTTAACAATGACATCTAGTGCACCAAGATCCGTCACAAACTTTTCTACGGCTGGAGCGTCACAAACATCAAGTTTTGTAAACTCAATCGTACAGCCGGTATGTGTGTCACGCGCTCGGGCTACCTCAGTCGTCGTTGCTCCCGTTGCAAAGACCTGCGCGCCGGTCTCGGCAAAAGCCTTGGCTATTCCCTGGCCAATACCGCTCGTCGCGCCAGTAACTAATACGCGTTTGGTCATATATTTTATTCTCTTCTAGTGATTGTCTCGTGGCACTGCGCTGCCACTGCAGCCGACCAGGAAGTCAAAATCGACCCCATCATTTGCCTGGTTGACGTGATCGATATAGAGCTTGTAGTAGCCTCGATTTAAAGGCGGTTTCGGTGCTTTCCACTTCAAACGTCGTTCCGCAAGGACATCATCACTCACGTCAAGATGCAGTCTACGCTGTTTGACATCGAGCTCAATCATGTCACCCGTTTTCACTAGGGCTAACACTCCACCGGCTGCAGCTTCCGGCGCAACATGCAAAACGACGGTGCCATAGGCTGTCCCACTCATTCGAGCATCTGAGATTCGAATCATGTCTGTGATTCCCTTTTTGAGGACTTTTGGCGGAAGCGGCATATTGCCAACTTCTGCCATGCCAGGGTAGCCCTTTGGCCCACAATTTTTTAGCACCATGACGCAGTGCTCATCGATATCAAGCTTTGGATTGTTGATTTTCTTGTGGAAGTCTTCGATGTCTTCGAACACGACCGCACGTCCTTTGTGTTTCAACAGTTTAGGCGTCGCAGCCGAAGGCTTGATGATGGCGCCATCAGGGCAAAGGTTGCCGCGTAGCACAGCAATTCCTGTGTTCTTTTTGAATGGATTTTCCCATGTCGTGATGACATCACGATTCCAGCACTCTGCTTTTTTATTATTTTCCCAAATCGACTTACCGTTAACGGTAAGAGCCTTTTTATTCAATAGTCCTTGCTCGCCAAGCGTTCGCAGTACGACAGGTAAGCCGCCGGCATAGCAAAAATCTTCCATCAAATATTTTCCGCTGGGCATCAGGTTTAGCAGTGTGTGAACATCGCGTCCAAACTTGTCCCAATCATCTATATTTAACTCAACACCAATTCGACGTGCAATGGCGATTAAATGTATGACAGCGTTCGTTGATCCACCAATGGCTGCGTTTGTTCGAATAGCGTTTTCAAAAGCTTGGCGTGTCAAGATTTTTGATAGTGTGAGGTCCTCCTTGACCATTTGTACGATACGTCGCCCAGACTCGCGCGCGAGTACGTTGCGCCGCGCATCCACCGCGGGGTAGGTCGCATTACCAGGTAAGGCAACGCCTAAGGCCTCAACCATACTAGCCATCGTAGAGGCCGTGCCCATGACCATACAGTGCCCGTGTGACCGGTGCATGCAGGACTCTGCCTCATGGAACTCGTCTACTGTCATTTTTCCTGCCCGAACATCCTCGGACATTGACCAAGTGTTGGTGCCTGAACCGATATCGTTTCCACGATATTTACCGTTAAGCATGGGTCCGCCGGATACGCCGATCGTCGGAATATTTACGCTGGAGGCACCCATCAAAAGCGAAGGAGTCGTCTTATCACAACCAAACAGCAGTACGACCCCATCCAATGGATTTGCGCGAATTGTTTCCTCGACATCCATACTTGCTAGATTACGCAGTAGCATGGCTGTGGGTCGGACCAAGGTTTCACCCAGCGACGTGACTGGAAACTCTAGCGGAAACCCGCCGGCCTCTAAGATACCTTGCCGAACTTGATCAGCTAGAAGCCTAAAGTGTGAATTACAGGGCGTAAGCTCTGACCAAGTATTGCAAATGCCAATCACCGGCCTGCCGTCGAATTGGTCATGGGGAATACCCCGATTTTTTGTCCAACTACGGTAAAGGAATCCATGTACCCCATCACGCGCAAACCATTGGTTCGAGCGGGTTTTTATGGTGGGCTTTTTAGGGGGTTTAGGCATGAGAAGGAGGCTCGATGACAGTCAGGAATGCTGATTACCATAGCGCCGTTCCGGATCGTTGGCAACCGCGAGTGCTCGGGTGGCATTTTTGAAGTTCATCTTAAAAACAAGGGATACTACTAAGTCCCAAACTTTCCCCCCTCGTCTACCATGGGTTGCTTAAGTATGGGCGTATGGGCGATGCACGCTAATGCTGCTCAACACATTTGGTTATTACTCTCGGAGATATTTATGATGAAGCGGATGGGACGTACGAGTTTGATAGTGGCAAGTGCTCTGACAATGGCATTAGCCTCCGTAACGCATGCGCAAACTGTCATGCGCAACAGTATCTCTGTTGCACAGAACTCGCATCAAGGGGTCGGCGTTGATGTGTTAGCACAAGAAGTTGAGAAGCGCACAAATGGCCGTATCATCATCAAAAATTTCTACTCCGGCAGCCTCGGTGGTGAACGCGAAAGTATCGAGTCAGTGCAGCTCGGCACGCAAGAGTTGGCTGGAACGAGCACAGGTCCAATTCCAAACTTTGTACCTGCCGTAAAAATCCTCGACATACCTTTCCTCTTCCGTGACAAAGCACACGCCCGCGCCGTTTTGGATGGCCCAATCGGCGATGCACTACTGAAAGAGTTCGACAGCAAGGGCTTTAAAGCTCTTGCATGGAGCGAAAACGGTGTGCGTCACATGACAAACAATAAGCGTTCAGTCAACGGACCTGATGACTTGAAAGGTCTAAAAATGCGTACGATGGAAAATCCTGTGCACGTAGCAGCGTACAAAGGGTTCGGGATTGTGACTACACCGATGGCATTTCCAGAGGTGTTTACGGCGCTACAACAAGGTGTTGTGGATGGTCAAGAGAATCCACTCTCTGTGATTATGGCTGCTAAGTTTGAGCAAGTTCAAAAGTATATGACCTTGACTGCGCACGTTTATAGCCCTGCCATCTATTTGATGAACAAAGCGGCGTTCGACAAGCTTTCTGCTGCCGATAAGCAAGCATTTATTGATGCTGCAAAAATTGCCTCAAAAGCTCAGCGCGCGCGTGTTGATCAAGATGATGCGAGCGGTGTTGCCTACTTGCGCAGCAAAGGTATGACAGTTGTTGAAAATATCGATAAGGCCGCTTTTGTTGCCAGACTTGAGCCTGTCTTCAAGCAATTTGAGAAAGAGTTTGGCAAAGACAAAATCGACGCGATCCGCAACTACAAGTAATTGCTGATCAAGTTTGATATTTGATAGGTAGAGATGAACGCGGCACCTCGTTGCCGCGTTCTTTTTTAAAAAAGACGGTAATGAAAAATATATTTCTTGGGTTCGAAAGTATCACGACAAGAATCTCTCTTGCAGTTGCTTGCGCCATGATGGCGATTGCAGTGTCTTTGGGGCTTTTTCAGGTCTTCATGCGCTTCGTTCTCGAGATTCCTGCTGAGTGGACGGAAGTTCTGATTCGTTTCAGTTTGATCTGGATGGTGTTTATGGGAGTCCCCTACGCATTTAGAGTAGGGGCGATGGTAAGTGTGGATGTACTTTATAGACTAACTGGACCACTCGGCAAACGTGTGTTTGATTTTGTCTCGAGTCTGGGCGCTTTGATTTTGGCAATTGTGCTCATTTGGTGGGGGTGGGATTACTCCAAACGCGGACAAATGCAAACCGTAATTGGTCTCGAAAATGTGTCGATGTTTTGGGCCTATCTTGCACTTCCGGTAGGAGGCTTGTTTTGCATTCCCGCAATAGTTGCTCACTTTTTTGATCCGCAGCGTAGCGAACTGGAGAATGCGCAATGAGCGTCACAATGCTAATTACGATGCTGATCTGCTTCGCGTTTACTGTTTCGGTTGCAGTCTCAATAGGGCTTGCTGCGATCCTTGGTATACAAATCGCCAACGTTAATATGCTTGTCGCCGTTAAGGAGATGTTCAATTCGTTGAATAAGTTTCCGCTTGCGGCCATTCCATTTTTTATTTTGGCTGGTAATTTGATGGAGACGGGTGGCATCTCACGGCGTCTCGTTGAGTTTGCAAAAAGTATCGTGGGTGGAATCCAAGGTGGCCTACCTATGACTTGTGTGCTTACTTGTATGATTTTTGCAGCGGTATCAGGGTCGAGCGTTGCAACAACGTTCGCCATCGGTGCAATCTTAATTCCTGCCTTAGTTAAGCATGGTTATCCAACTAACTATGCGGCTGCATTGCAAGCTACGAGTGCAGAGTTAGGTGTAGTTATTCCTCCGTCAATCCCCATGATTTTGTATGGCGTTGCCGCAGAAGTATCTATTGGGGAGCTATTCATCGCAGGATTTGGTCCCGGTATCTTTATTGGTGTTTCCTTGATGGTTTTTGTTCATATCTACTGCCGTATTAAGGGATGGGGTAAGAACGATGGTGAGGGTCGTTTGGGCTTCGGGCGCGCTACGATCGATGCTGGCTGGGCGCTGTTAATGCCAGTCATTATTCTGGGTGGAATTTATGGTGGCGTGTTCACGCCAACTGAGGCATCGGCCGTCGCTGTTTTTTATGCCCTATTTATCGGAATGGTTTTATACCGAGAAATTAAGCCCCGCGATATCTTTCCGATCCTTAAGAAATCAGTCGTGTCGAGCGCAGTGATTATGTTCATCATTGCTAACGCTGGCTTATTTGCGTTCTTGCTGACACGTGCGGGCGTGCCCGATGCGATCGGGCGCTGGCTTGAAATGGTGTTGCAATCTCCCGCCATGTTTTTACTTGGTGTGAATATTGCTCTGTTTATTATCGGTATGTTTATCGAGACTGGTGCTGCGATTATTGTGCTGGCACCAATCTTGGCGCCAGTCGCAATACACTTTGGAATTGATCCGGTTCATTTTGGACTCGTGATGGTTGTGAATCTGGCCTTAGGGATGGTGACCCCGCCCTTTGGCGTAAACCTCTTCGCCGCCTGCACGGTCGCGCGACTGTCTCTTGATCAGGTGATTAGCCGTCTGTGGCCATTCGTTGCTGTCGTATTGTGCTGCCTGATGGTGATTACCTATGTACCGAGCTTATCGCTCGCGCTAAGAGATTTGGTCTATCGGTAGTACGATTGTGTGGCAATTCATCGTTCGAGAGAGCGATGAATTGCAACTAAGTGTAACGACCGTCTTGCACCCGGAGTTCTTTGTCCTGTGACTTGCCTGAGTCGAGATCGATTCGCAAAAGATGCGCGTAGGCTTGCAGCGCCTCGCGACATGCTTTTAATTCGGTGAGACTTTCATCTCTTTTAAGATTGCAGCCCACCGCGCCGACTCAGCTTGAATAAATTTCGTAAATTCTGCTGGTGAGGAGCCCTTAGGATCCATCCCTTGACTTACCAAGCGGCCTCGGAACTCCGGATCATTCATTGTTTGAGCCAGAGCGTCAGTCAGTTTTTTCATGACCGGTGCCGGTAAGTCGGCGGGTCCGACCAAACCATACCAAGTCGACATATCGTAATTTGGTACACCTGCTTCCGCAATCGTTGGAATATTCGGTGCAGCGTTAGAGCGTGTGCCCGTCGTGACACCAAGTGCTCGCAGCTGACCTTGCTCGACCAACGAAATACCGGTTGGCAAATTTGGGAAGGCGAGGTCTACTTGGCCCGACATCAGGTGTGGCATCAGGTTACCGGCGCCTTTGTACGGGATATGAACCATATCGATACCCGATAATTGTTTAAATAGTTCGCCGGATAGGTGCAATGACGAACCTACGCCGGATGAGGCAAAGTTTATCTTTCCTGGATTAGCTCGGCCATAATCAATCAACTCTTGAAGGGTCTTGAATTTTGAATTGGGGGGAACCACAAGAATGTTTGGTCCTGCCAGCACCTGACCGATTGGCGTGAAGTCCTTGACGGGATCATATTTCGCGTCTTTGTAAATCAGTGGGTTGGTCACGTGGCCAATAGAAGTGTAGAAAATGGTGTAGCCATCTGGCGCCGAACGACGCACAAAATCTGTCGCCAGGTTTCCGTTAGCACCCGGCTTGTTTTCTACGATGACTGATTGACCTAGTATCTTGCTAAATGAGTTGGCAATTTGTCTCCCAATAGCGTCGGTTGAGCCGCCTGGCGTGAAGCCCACGACGATTCGGATGGGCTTGTTGGGATAGTCGTTTGATTGTGCGGCACTTGGCTGAGCAAACAGTGAGCAGCCGAGCGCTAAAGCACAGGCTAGAAAGGTTTTGCACGAACGGTCCATATTTGTATCTCCACGCATTGATCGATACTGCGGCGTTTTGTCGCTTTCAAGTGTTGTTAGTTCTTACGCCCCGAGCAGTAAACCATAACAAATCGCTCATAAAAGGGCTACAAAAAAATTTCAAATGAATGTCGCACGCACTCATCTTTTTGCGTTAACTTCTTTGTATAAATCAACACAATACGGAGACTGCATGTTTAAATTCACCGCCTTCTTATTTTCTCTGTTGTCTTTTTTGTCATGGTCTGCAACCTCTGCTGCACAATCATTAAACAAAGAGCCTATTCGCTTGATTGTTGGTTTCGCAGCAGGTGGTCCGTCTGACATCGCGGGTCGAATTGCGGCGGAGATTTTGGGTGCCAAGTTAGGCGTCTCGGTAGTTGTCGAGAACAAAGCTGGAGCGAGTGGGGCAATTGCAGCGGACGCCGTGGCCAACGCGAAGCCAGACGGTAATACATTACTGGTGAATGTGACAGCCGATATTGTTAATCCAGTTATTAATCGCGATCGCAAAAGCTTGATAACCACTCGGTTCGCACCGATTGCCTTAATCGCTACCGCTCCTAATGTCTTGGTCGTCCACCCAAGCCTTCCCGTCAATTCAGCTAAAGAGCTTGTCGAGTTTGTACGAAGCAAGAAGGCTGACAATTCGTTGAGCTATGCGTCTGCTGGTTTAGGTACGGTGAGTCACCTCTCTGGCCTTTTGTTTACAAGTGCGACCGGCGCTTCAATCGTACATGTGCCCTACAAAGGCACCGCTGCCGCACAAGTGGATTTGCTCGCCGGAAGAGTGCAAATTATGTTTGATAGTTTGAGCAGTGGTTTAGTCAATGCGAAATCAGGCAAGGTTAAAGCCTTAGCCGTGACCTCTCCCCAGCGCTGGCCAATGAGCCCAGAGCTTCCAACTTTGGAAGAAATTGGCTTGCCGGAAACCGATATGATGGCTGTGTTTGGTTTGCTCGCGCCCGCTGGCACGCCCAAAGCCGTGATCGATAGGCTTTCTGCTGCGCTTCTAGAGGGCATGCGCACACCTGATGTGCGCGCACGTATTAACCAAATAGGCGCCGAGCCGGGGGACTGGAGTCCCGAGGCTTACGGTGCCTATTTGTCGAAGCAAGTGGAACGTTGGCAGCAACTCGCTTCTCAAGGCAAGTTCGATATCAAGAACTGAGAGGCAATTTAGCGCCCGTCTCTATAAAAACGATCAACTTCATTAAAGAGGCTGAAGCGTTTGACTTCGTTCATGATCCCGTGTGTACCTTCACTCAGAACCACGAGTTTCTTGTCCTTTGAGTTTGTAAGGAGTGGAAAGAGAGTCTGTGCCATGTAGAGTGGGGTGTCGGCATCCCACTCGGCCAAGATCAACATTGTTGGAACAGTGATCAGGGCAGGGTCGTAAACAGGTTTGCCAGCGCTCCAGTAAAGCCGACTGTCTTGAACGCTGCCATTTGGCGCACGCACGAACTTTGGTGTGGCTTTAGCACCGACGGGATCGCTTTCAAACGTTGCGGCAGCCCAAGCCTCAAACCATGCTGCAGGTTGCGGATTTTGGCCAGGCTTCAATCCGGTCTCTTTGCGTTTACGGGCAGCATCGATGGTTACCGTTCTATACGCACCAAGGGCGCCACCAGCGTCTGTTAATGATGCGGTCTTACGGATCCAGACGGGTGCAAACAGAACCAATCGATTAACTTTGTCAGCGTGGCGAGTGGTGTACAACGCGGTAATGACAGTGCCCCATGAATGTCCAACAACGTTTAGCTTTTCTATGTTGCGACGTTTGCGTACCCAGTCGGCAGCAGCCGCATAATCACGCGCTGCAGTGTCAGTATCTGCAATAGGTTTGTTATCAGCGGCGGGCTTATCCATCGCGGCGGGTCGCGTTGATTTTCCGTATCCGCGAATGTCCACCATATAAACGTCATAGCCTTGCTGAGCCATAACGTCCATCCAAGAGAGTCCGTCGAGTCTCAAATCAAAACCAGTTTCCGATGGGTAGGTCGCGCCGTGTACAAACAAGACGACATTGTCTTTGTTAAAGGATGTAGTCGACTTTAGTCGCTTGTTGCGGACGTAAAGATTGATTCCTGCATCTCCGCTAGGCACCATGAACTCTTCCATGATGATTTGCTCGTTCGCGGCAACCGAGATTTTGGTTCCCTCGGCTCCGGTCTGAGTTGCACACCCATTTAGGCCGAGCATTGTGATTCCGGCGAGGGAGATCGTAAGCAGGCGCCCAAGACGAGCGATGATATGACTTTGCATGATGTCTCCAGCAGTAATATAAAAATCCTCGGTCTAGTGCCGACGGTTCAAACGTTTTAAGCCTTTATTGCGAAGGAGTCAACGTTCATTCGACTGAGTAATACAATACATATATCTAAATTATCGATAGCCTTGGCGGTAAACGCCTGCGCTGCTTACAACTATAGAGACCAAAATGATCCGTAATTCGAAGATTACCCAGCGTTTTCTAGCGGCCTCTACGGGCTTTTTCATATTTTTGTCTCTGCCTGCCCAAGCGGTAGAAATTCGCGTGATTACTTCTGGTGCCTTCACAGAGGCCTACAAACAACTCATTCCTGAATTTGAAAAGCAGACTGGTCACAAGGTGATTAGTTCATTTGGAGCATCGATCGGCAATGCGCCCGACGCAATCCCAACACGTCTTGCCCGTGGAGAGAAATTTGATCTCGTGATCTTATCCGACGGCGGCTTAGAGGCACTCGTAAAGAGTGGTTATGTGGTTAAAGGTAGTCGCGTGGATCTTGTGCGCTCGCAAATCGGCGCTGCGGTTCGAAAGGGCACCCCGAAGCCTGATATCAGCACAGTGGAGGCCCTAAAAAAGACGCTACTCGACGCGAAATCAATTGCTTATTCAGCGAGTGCGAGTGGGGTGTATTTGTCGACCGAGCTGTTCCCAAAGCTCGGCGTTGCGGAACAACTAAAGGACAAAGCGAAAAAAATTATGAGCGAGCGCGTAGGTGCAGTGGTTGCGCGCGGAGACGCTGAACTTGGTTTCCAGCAGGTGAGTGAATTGATTTATTTCAAAGAGCTAGACTTCATTGGAACGCTGCCAGAGTCTGTTCAGCAGACTATATTCTTTTCGGCAGGTTTGATTGATGGGTCGAATGAGCAGGCGACCGCTAAAGAGCTGGTCAGATTTTTTCAATCTCCCGGGGTGGCTGAAGTTATTCGAAAGACAGGACTAGATCCCGTGACAGTTCGCTAAATAAACTACGCGCTGCTGGCACCCAGTGCAGCGTTAGTTCACTTGCACATTCGCCTGCTTGGCAACTGCTCCCCATTTTTTGATCTCTGCGCGAACATATTCTGCGAATTGATCTGGCGTGCTGCCCACCGGAACGGCAGATATCGCTGCAAATCGCTCTTGGATTTCTGGTGTTTTTAATATTTTGATGGTCGCCTGTGCGAGATGATTAACAATTGCTGCTGGCGTGCCGGCTGGAGCAAATAGGCCATTCCAGGAGTCTGCCTCCAGATCGGGCATGCCTGCTTCTGCCATGGTCGGGACATTAGGTAGTTGAGCGAGACGTGCACTACCGGCAACGGCGATGGGTCGTACCTTGCCACTCAAGATCGCAGGCATTACTCCGCTGGCCGTCTTAAATCCAAAGTCTACGGTGCCCCCAATGACATCAGTGAGTGCTGGTGCCGCTCCTTTGTATGGGATGTGGATCACGTCAATGCCCGCGCGCAACTTGAGCAATTCGCCTGCGTGATGTTGCATGCCACCTGCACCTGAGGATGCGTAGCTAAGCTTGCCTGGTCTTGCTTTTGCGTACGCAATTAGCTCGTTTAAGGTACGTACCGGTAAATTGTTATTAACGACTAATACGCTTGGCGAAGACATGATTTGTGTGATGGGCGCAAAGTCTCGCGCCGTGTCATACCCTAGGTTCTTGTAAATACCCATATTGGTTGCGTTAGCAACTGTACCCACAAGCAGGGTGTAGCCATCAGGTTTCGCTTTCGCTACAAACTCTGAGCCGATATTGGATCCACCACCTGGCTTGTTTTCAACGATGATTGGTTGACCCAATTCTTTCTCAAGTTTCGACGCAACAAGGCGTGCAAAGATATCGGTTGGACCGCCCGCCGCGAAGCTGACGATTAGTCGAATCGGTTGCGAGGGATATGTGGACTGCGCGATCGCTTCAGTGACGAGCAAAGCACCAAAGAGGGCTAAGAAAAGTTTCTGTTT
>JACCDX010659619.1_pt1 | contig 16598 bp, 8 predicted proteins | sample 7449681 | NCBI WGS metagenome assembly JACCDX01 (sample SAMN15323450, study PRJNA562643) | freshwater metagenome | isolation source: river surface water | place: USA:Blue River Watershed | collected 2017-08-18 | reverse complement strand
CAGGAAAAATATCTCAAAGGTATATCGCTTTCTTCTGTTGCAAACACTCGACTGATTACGAAACACAGCACGGACCTCTACCACACAAAGGGTACTGACCGCGGTGCTGAGCTTGTAATCAGAGGAATGTTTAACGAAGAAGCAAAAATATATTTGCCAGGAAAAGACGTATTCAAAACCTCACATGGTAAGTGGGTCAAACCTGTGTACTTGGAATTGACCACAGCTAATCGTACCAAGGATTACGTTGGTAAGGAGATTGTAGGTAATACGAGTGGAGCAAAAGCGTTTCTCGAGAGCTTGATTCGTAGAAGAATATCTGGAAAATACATCGACGTTGCATATTTGAGTAATGTAAGAGGCGATTTCCAGACTGATGAAATTATTACAACAACATCCAATACAGTTGTTTCTGGTGCACCGCGTGTTACTGGATCTTTAACGGAACTAACAGTAATTACGGGCGGCGCTGATTTTGAAGTCGGTGATCTTTTCAACATTGTTTCTTCAAATGGCAAACAAGGCAAAGCTCGTGTCACAGAGGTATCAAACGAAACAGGTAAAGTTTCGTTTGGATTTGTAAACGCACTTGCTAGTGGTGGCTGGGGATACAACACAAATTCCACTGTTGTTGTATCGAGTAAAGTTCTTACACTATCCAGCCGCACAAACGCTAACGCTGCTGTGACAGACTTCTTCCGTTTTGAAACCGTCACACAGAATCTTGCAAATATTGCTTACAATACCGCATCACCAAATAACCAAGCGTTTGTTAACGGTGCCGTCATTGAGAATTACGATGGAGGTGGTGCTGTCATTGCCAATGCTACAATCGTTGCTCATGTCAACACTTCACTCACAGCTGGTTACATCTTAGTATCACCGAATGTTGGTATGATTAACGTTGATAGTACGTTTGCTGTTTCTGGTAACGGTACAACAGCATCTATACTGACGTATACAGACCGCACGGCGACTGGTAATGTGACCGGTACAAATACAACCCATATTGGCGTTCATAATGTAGTGAATGGATTCGTCCGTAGTAACTACGGACCAATTATTGGTTCGATTTCGAACACATACGGTTACGTATCAAATGTAAGTACGGGCTCGACAGCATCGTTTAAGGTCGGTACAATAACAGATACAGAAAGTGTTTTCCTTTCACCTGACATGATCAAGGATGAGAATACCGCTGATGTTGTTTATCCAAACGTCTTGCTAACAGGTTTTAATGCGAACACAACCACGTTTGGTTCAAATACAATCTTTAATGGTCGTAATGACGTTAACGAGACCACCGATGCAATCGCACTATCATCCGCTGGCAATTATGGTGCAAATGATGCTGTGCGTTACTACATCGATGCTGGTAATACTGTCATAGGTGGATTGACGAGTAACACCGTGTATTATATCGATACGTCTAACAGCACGCATGTCACGTTAAAAGCTTCAAAGGGTGGTACAAAGATTGAATTGACGAAATCACCTACTTCGGAATCGGGACATCATCTTGTTGGTCCTCTTACTGAGCTCACTACGGGCGACATAGCATTCAAGGGTCTCGGGTTTCCAAAGTTTCCGGGATGTACAGTAGACAGTATTCTTCTTGATGTTCTGCGTTTTGAAACAACGACAATTGGTTCAATCAGCTCACTGACTGCTATAAATCCTGGTGCTGACTATAACTTAGATCCGTTTGTTGCTGTCGTAGAACCGCTTGTAGCGGGATATGATAGACATGATTATTTGATGGGTGTCAGTATGGTTAGTGGTAGCTTCATCTACGGTGAACAGATACAACAATCATATTCAACCGTGGGCACGCAGCTAACGATCAATGCAATGTCGTTTGGTCCTGCAGCTAATGGATCGACGTTGACGGATATTGTCGTAGATGAATTTGTCTACCAAGCCAATTCGACAGCAGCTGTAGGGGCTTCGGGTTATGTGCAGGAAGGTAGTATCGACGAAAACGGTGATGGCAGCATAAAACTTCGTGATGTAACGGGCACTTTCGTTGCAACCCCAACGTATCCAATTTACACTTCTTCTTCAAACGGTGCCGGAGAAGCAACGGATGTTGATGGTATCACGTTTGCAACGACAGCACGTGCAATTATAAATCAAGAACCAACAACCAGCCTATTGCACTTGAAAAGAATCAATCTTGGTAACTCTTTCAAGGTTGGATCGACAATTCTTGGAACAACTACAGGAGCAGTAGCAAACGTTGTCACGATCGATGAAGATTTAACCACTGTAGCAATAGGCCTCAACGCTAACATTACTGCAAACGTACAAACAGCAAATGGTGTTGTTACGGGACTGAGTGTGTTGGATTCAGGTTATGGATATTTGAGCCAAGAAACACTAACACTATCTTCACCAGATAGTGTGTTTGTCGTAACGGCAGTTGCTGTTCTCGGAAAGCAAGGTATTGGTGAAGGGTATTATTCAGGAACGCAAGGGTTCCTGTCGTCAAGTAAGAAGCTACATGATAACGACTACTATCAAGAGTACAGCTACGAAGTACAAACAAAGATTCCGTACAAATTGTACGTCGATGTGTTAAAACAGTTAACACACGTAGCAGGGACAAAAATGTTTGGTAGAGTCAATTCGTTATCTATAGCAAACAATGAACTCACAATAAATAGCACAACGACAACGTCAACATAATTATGTCAACACAGCTAATCACAAATTATTTCCGCCTTCATAACGTAAATCAGTTTCGCGAATCCATAAGTGAGACTGCTAATAGTACGTACTATGTTTTTGCAGGTCGTCATCTCGAATATCCGGATGGTGATAGTGTTATACCGTCCATTCCAAAGAGTGTTGATGAAACACTGTATACAGCTTACAAGGAAATGGTTTTTGGTAAGCGTGTGTCAGCAAATGACGTATGTGCTGTTGTTCCAAGATACAACTGGACAGCAGGAACAAGATATTCCGCTTACAGAAGTAACGAAGATTTGACGGATAAACAATTTTACGTGTGTGTTGAAGGTGACGATGTCTTCCACGTGTTCAAATGCCTAGACAACAATGGCAACGCTATTTCAAACAGCGTACCAAACGTATCTTCAACGTCGCCAAACGACGAGTTTTATAGCACACAAGATGGCTACGTTTGGAAGTTCATGTATTCCATCGATAGCACACAGTTTGAAAAATTTGCAACGAACGACTTCATGCCAGTAATAGCAAACAGCCAAGTAACTGGCAATGCTGTTTCGGGTGCTATTGACGTCATCACTGTTGATTACAAAGGTTCAAACTACGACTGCTATCTAAGCAATACGTTCAACTCAATTGATGTCCGTGTTAACGGGGATCCTGTTAAGTACAACATTGCTGACAATGCAAGCGCTAATAATAACTACTACACAGGCTGTTATTTGTATTTGACAGCTGGTTCAGGTGTAGGTGAGGGCAAGAAAATCGTCGGTTACAATGTAACCGGAAGCTCAAAGACGGTTACTTTAGAGAGTGCTTTTGAAGACTTACCTGATGCAACAACATCATACGAAATAACACCGTTTGTTGTTATTGAGGGTGACGGGGTAAATGCAATCGCCCGCGCTATTGTTAATGCGACTTCAAACAGCATAAGTTATGTGCAGATTATCAATCGCGGTAACGATTATACCTATGCAACCGCAGAGGTTACGGGTAATACTGGTGGATCTTCGAATAATGCTGTCCTTACAGTTGTTATGGGACCAAAAGGTGGTCACGGATCCAACCCTGAGTACGAGCTTGGTGTAAGATCGCTGTGTATCAGCACCACGTTTAGCAATACCGAAGTTAATAAAATTCCTGTTGCTAATGACTACAGAACAATAGGTATTCTTAAAGACCCTCTGTATACAAATGTCGACCTCGAACTTGAGAATTCGACAGGTAATTTCCAAATTGGAGAATCGGTTATCCAGGCAAATACAAATGCTTCTGGTGTTGTTGCCGCTTGGACAGCTGGTACGTTAAATCTAACAAACGTGTATGGTGTATTCACAACTGGTTATCTTGTTGAAGGACAAACAACGGAATACACGGGTAACGTTTCGAGCATAACGATTAACGGGATGGTTAAAAATTTTAACACATTTGATCAGCGTTATCGTTTCACATACGACACCGTCGCGGGCACGTTAGAAGAAGATGAATACGTATATCAAACTATAATTCAATCAGGCAACACTATTATCACAGGTCAGGGGTATGTACATGAAGTAGCTTCCTCCAACGTCTACTTGACACATATCACCGGCGTGATAAATACTGCTGATACTATTGTAGGTAACACGAGCGCTGGTGAAGTTACATTAAACTTTAGGTATGAGCCTGATCTTGTTATTGGTTCTGGGGAAGTTCTCTACATTGAGAACCAAAACGTGATTACGAGAGCCAACAACCAATCAGAAACCATAAAAATCATTTTGCAGTTCTAAGAGAAAAAAATGCCATTAGAAAATTCACTTAATGTAAGTCCATATTTTGACGATTACGCACAGTCTAAAGAATTCTACAGGATTCTTTTTAAACCGGGCGTTGCTGTACAGACACGTGAATTAAACCAGCTGCAATCGATCATACAAAACCAAATAGAGCGTTTTGGCGATCATGTGTTTAAGTCAGGCACCATTATCAGCGGTGTAAACTTTACGTATTTGCCAACATACAGCTTCATTAAGATAACAGATGAACAGGTTGATGGTCAGCCATCATTACCATCTGCATATGTTGATTACTTCTTGAAAAGTAACCTGAATCTAACAGCTCGCGTTCTAAACTACGAAGATGGGTTAGAATCTAAATCACCTGATCTGAAGACGCTCTTCCTGCAATACACCAACAGCTCCGAACCCGATGAAGCAAACAGTGATGCAGTGTATACAACATTCGTTGCTGATCAACAGCTAACTGTTTTCAGTAAAGACTATCCTATTTTTAAAGTAACTGTGGATTACAGTGGAAAAGGATTCTCAAACTCAGATACAGTCGTTGTTTTAAGCTCTATCGTTCTAGCAAACGTCACAGGAACATTTGCTGTCAATGACGTCATCCTAGGATCAACATCAGGCGCACGTGCTATTGTTAAAGAAGTCGATACAACCTCGATATCGGGATCGACGGTTCTACGTGTTCAGCCTCGTGACACGGATCTGACTACGTCTGGTACTAACGCCACTGCGTGGACACTGCAAGCTGGAGAGACAATTACCAACGCAGCAAAAACAGCACAGATTAGCACACTTGTTGGTAGCAACGCAGCAGCATACATCGTCACAGATTCACAGGGTATCATCACAACTGTTACACTTTCTTCTGGTGGTTTAGACTACACGGTTCTGCCTACGGTGACTGTTAAAACCTCAAACACAACAGCGCCTGTTTCTACACTGACGTTGACACCTCAAAACTACAAGTCAAAGATCGTCGTTGGTAACTCATCCGTGACACCAACTGGCACAGGTTATGCTTTTGGTGTTTCAGAGGGTATCATTTACCAGAAGGGTCACTTCTTAAAAGTTGAGCCACAGGTAATCGTTGTTGACAAATACACAACAACACCGAATAACATTGCAGTTGGTTTCAAAACAGTAGAAACCATTATTGACGCAAACGACGATACGACGTTATTCGACAATGCCTCAAACACGACAAACTTCTCAGCACCAGGCGCAGATCGCCTGAAGCTGACACCTGTTTTGACGACGATGAGTTTGTCAAATGCAGCATCTAACGTTGACTTCTTCTCATTGGCAGAGTGGAAGGAAGGTTATCCTTACAAAGAAAACCGCGTTACTATTTACAACAATCTTGCGGATGAATTCGCTCGTCGCACACGTGAAGCACAAGGTAACTTTGTCGTCGACTCGTTCCTTGTTGGGACAAGAGATGTTGCAACGAATACAACAGTCAATACAGACATAACAAAAATCAATACAGTTATTGATCCAGGTCTTGCTTATATCGGTGGTTACCGTGTGCAGACTCTGTATAACAACTACCTCGACGTCGATCGTTCAACAACATATACATCGCTGACAAACCAGAGCACGACAGCTTCGTATGGTAACTATGTTAAAGTTAAAGAGTTGGCAGGGTTGTTCAACGTTACAAATGGCGCAACTGTTGATATCTACAACGTAGCTCAAACATTCCTAACAAACAACACACCCTCAACAACAATTGCTGCTCCAAGTGGTGGATCAACAGTAAAAATAGGTACTGCAAGAATTCGCTCTCTCGTCGTAGATAGTGGTGTGCCGGGCGCTGCGGGATGTGTTTATAGAATGTACCTATTCGATGTTACCATGGTTAAGGGTTACTCGTTCCGAGAAGCAAGATCCATTCACTATGACGGTGATACAGATGCTATTTGCGATGTTGTAACAACAACAGACACAACAACTGGTACACAGATAGCTGTGCTCAACGATGTTAATCTTGATAAGATGTTGTTTAGCGTTGGACAGCCCGCTGTTAAAGCAATCGACAACTTTACATACACTTATAAAGCAATACAGAGTCCGTTGGAGATTGCAACGAGCGGTCAATTTGACGTGACACTGACAGGTGATTCGTTAACCTATCCATACACGGCAAGTGCTGCACTTTCTGAGACACAGAAGAAAGATTTTGTTATTGTTCCTCTAGAAAACGGGACAACGGCAAACGTCAGCGGCGCTGTTACGATGTATGCAAACACACTGCTTGCCATTAACACATCTACGTTGCATGTTGGTGATTACCTGAATGTTGTAAACTCCACGGCAAACGTGATCAGACAGGTTGGGTCAATTGCTAACGCTACACATCTGAATCTGACAACAAATGGTACAGCAATGACTGGTAACGCAGCGATCTATTTCCCTGCATTATTCCCAATTGGTCTAGAGGGACGTACTGACAGAGCAGTAACAATTAACAGCACAAAGAAAACCGCCTCAATTGATTTGTTCAGTGGAACAGCAACAACATTGGCAGCAGCTATTGATTGTGCTGTAATGTACAATGTCACGGACACAGACGCATCAGCTACGGCAAAGACAGTTCGTCGTGATGTGTTTGTAAAGATTAACACAGCAACAAACGCTGCTAACAACGTTGGCCCTTGGTATCTTGGTGTACCTCAAGTCTTCCGCTTGAAGAAAGTATACATGGGAGACGCATCGACAGTAAACACATCGAGTACAGATGTTACAAAGTACTTCTATGTCGATGCTGGCGATGATGAGAATGCATACCGCTCAGCGCGTCTTGTTCTGAATACTAACTCCGGTCTTACCGTTAATAATACGGTTTACATGCTCGTTAAGTTCGACGCATTCACCGCAACATCACCGGGCGTGTTCACCGTTCAATCATATCCGATTGATGATACGAAGAAGCTCTCTGGATCTTCATCGACAATTAATACGTTAGAGATTCCTGAAACAGTAACCAAGAAGGGTGTTTATTACGATCTTCGTGATACGATCGACTTCAGACCGTATGGTGCTAACACAGCAAATCTTGCAACTGTTGTAGCGAGCGCTAACACAGACCCAGCAAATACGTTTGCAATTGCTTCAGGAACATTAAAGTTCCCTGTTCCTGATTCAGTAATCACATTTGATGCAGACTATTACAACGCTCGTACTGACCGCGTAATAGTTAAAAAGGATTCATCATTTGCTGTTATTAAGGGTTCCTCAGCTCTGACAAAACCTGTCGCTCCTGCAGAACCAGCGGATAGTGTAACGCTAGCAATTTTGACGGTTCCACCATATCCTTCCCTTCCTGCAGCAATGAATAGCGATCAGATCGAATTCGCTACAAGACGTGTTGGTGGCGATATTGGTTCCGTTGATCGTCGTATCACACGTTATCGTGTTAGCGATAAGATTCGTTCTGGCGATAATAATTACCAGCCACGTAGATTTACAATGGCGGACATTGGTTCTCTTGAACGTCGTCTAACCAATGTCGAAAACTTGACCTTGCTCACACAAGTAGAGTCAGCAATAAAGGACAAGGTAATTCCAAGTGGAATCACACCAACAACCAGCAGATTTAAGCATGGATTCTTGGTTGAACCTTTTGAAGATTATACTAAAGTTGACGTCGGTCATCGCGAATTTGCTGCAACAATTGATCAGAAACTAGGTTTCTTAAAACCTCAAACAACACAAATTAACTTTGAGTCGCAGTTTGATCGCAGTCATGCAAATACATCTGCTGCTATTGTAGGTGGAGATACGTTAATGCTTCCTTTCACGGAAGAGGCGTTGATTAATCAAAACGTTAAGAGTGGCGTGGTTGGTTCCGATGGCCAACAGATTACATTTGTTGGTGAGGGTACTATTACACCAGCTTCATTCTCAATTCAAGGCCGCGGTGAGGTAATTAACACACCTGACCCTGTTCCTGTCATATACGGTGATGCAGGTGGATCCACAGGTGGAGATACTGGTAGTACGGGCGGTGGAGGTTGCTTCCTTACAACAGCAACAGTACACTCACTCGGTCTTGGTGACGATTGTGTTGAATTAATGTTAGCACGCTACCTGCGCGATAGTCACATGACGAGTGAAAGAGATGTCGCGGCGAAGTATTTCTATACAAAGTTTGGACCTGTTATTGTACAGCGCAAAACCGAATGGCGCGACTTCTATGATGACGTTATTGCTCCTGTAACAGAACTCGTAAAACGTGGAGATAACCAAGAAGCTGTTCTCTTATATAAGGCAGCTACATTGAAGCTAATAGATGAGCACGCAAGTCGTTATGAAGATAAAGAATTAATGTCAGAAGTGTTTGATAAGAGGTTGGCACCTTCCATGTCCTCTCTACCATATGTTGTTAAATATGGAGCAGTGAAGACGTTTATTAAATATAAGTTATTGAAGCACAATATTAGCAATGTCCTACGCAAGTAAGTTTGAAAAAATTATCTCTATGCTGCATTTGCTACCGAACTATCGGGAGGTTTTTAAAGCTCCTGGGTTCGGTAAACGCGTTATAACAGCTAATGCAGAAGAGATAAAAAAGTTATATGATGAGAAGGAGTTCACTCGCTCCGCTCTTGCAAGAAGAATGACGCACCACGCTGGTGCTCGGTTTTCCATGGTGTCCCAGGATGATGAGAGGGCAAGTATCAAACGTGGTTTTCTAAAACCCTCATTAAACCACCACGCCGTCCAGCGGGTAACAGAAACAGCATGCACATCCTTGATAAAGGAACTCGATACACTTATTGATCAGCCAGAAGTTGAAGTGTATGCGTCGTTGCAGAGATCGATTTCAAACTCGTTTATTAGCAATGTTCTTGGTGTGACGTTTGCTGATGATAATCAGAAGGTATTTGATAGCATGACGGAGGAGAGAATCAAAGCAATGGCTGAGGACTCACTTCCAAGAATGCTTATCTTGAATGCTATTCCGTTCATGCCCATGTTTGTAAAAAACTGGTTTGCTCCTCATACGAAAAAACGTAATGATGCGATAGAAAAACTTGTTACATTTTTATACGACTATGGGATCGATGAAGACAATAGTCTAGCACAGACGCTGAAACAAGCAGAATCGAAAGGTGTATTAGATCACAAAGAGGTATTGGGCGAGTATCGTGCTCTCTTAATAGGGGCGAACACACTTGCACTTTCTGTAATGTGGACGTTGTATTTGTTATCTAAATATCCCGAAAAAAAGATATTAGTCGAACGTGATGAGGATTACGCAAGAATGGCGTATATGGAGAGTTTGAGACTACTGCCTCCCTTCTTCATGTTTAACTACGAAAAGAAGAAAAGCAAGTGCCCCGTTCATTTCTGGAAGAGCGGCGAGCAGGTGAATATATCCGTTTCGACAGTACATAGAATAGATGAATATTGGAATCGTCCTCATTTTTTTGAACCAGAACGATTTGCAGGTGGTTTATCATCTCTTGTAAAGGGTTCGTATATTCCTTTTGGTGGTGGTGAGCGTAGCTGTCCAGGTGCTGGAATATCGATGGTCGTGGGTCCTGCATTAGTGCATGCTATATCAAACAAATATACTTTTAGTTTAACAAGAGAACCGGTTATAAAACGAAGAATAGAATTGACAACAGCCGATGGCAAGATGTTCTTTAAATTTCAAACAAACAAGGCTAATTAATGGCAACGAGTAATCCAAAAATCATTTTCGTCGCACGAGAACAAACATTTAGGTTCGATCTTTCAGGATTGATGCCACAGACTGTTCATTACTTCTACTTTGAGCGCCAGCGTATTGATGCCTCCAAATTGAAACCCGTCGGTGGAAAGGTGGGTGACGCCCTTCAAACTGACGTTAATGGAAAGATAAGTTTTGATTACTTCTTTGATTCTGGTATCACGCCAGAGTCAAGTGTTGAAAAGGCACAACAACAAGCTTCTCTTCTTGCAGGTACAAAGGAAGTTGTCCTGACGAATCTGAATAGCTCCACAATAACAGAAGGTTTCCAAACAACGTCTTTATCTTACTACCGTAGCCATATTCGTATAAGTGTTCATATTCCGCCAGAGAGCGAGTACAAACAAGTAAGTGCTGTAGCTCCCGCTCCAACATGGGATGATAGTGGCTGGACAGGTGGCTCGACGGGCTAATAACAAGAAAAATAGGAAAACAAATGATTGGTTTCGATTTAGCACAAACATTCTACGTTGATAAAGACGCTGTACGCGGAGCAGATACTGTCTTTGTTACCAGCGTTGATTTATACTTCCAAGCAAAGCCTGTCGAAGGTAAAACACGTACAGGCATCAGTAAGCCCGGTGTATCAATTTACATTAGCAGGGTCAATGATGATGGTTCTCCTTCGCTTAACATTTTACAAACGTATGGAGCTCGTGTCGAATATGATGACATCAGTGTTTCGACTACGGGAGCAACAGCAACGAATTTTGCTTTCCGTCAACCCATACCGTTACCAACAGCACGCTCATATGCACTACTGTTAAAGTTTGATGGTAGCGATGACGACTTTAAAATTTGGTATAATAAAGCGGGGCAGACAACCACAGGTCAGAGCACAACCTCTCAGGTAGCTTCAGGAAAAGTAGATGGTAGCTTTTTTAAGATTACCAACGGCAAAGAGATGACGCCAGAGCGTGATGCAGACCTAACATTCAAACTTAATATCGCAAGATTCACCACGCAAAATCAAAGCTATGCGTTAAAGAATCGTTCTTATGAAGTACTAAAAATAACCTCACAATCCGGAAACTTCAGAGGCGGTGAAGATGTATACATTAACGCTGCTAATGCAACGGGGACAGTGTCGTTTACCACAACATCAAAGACGGTTTCCGGAACAGGAACAAGTTTTAGCATGGCAGAAGGTGACAAAATTGTTCTGACGGATGGAACAGCAGGAAATACGATTGTACGAACGGTTTCCACGGTAACAAATACAACATCCATCATATTAGATTCATATCCATCTTATTCAAACGCTTCCGCACATTACTTCACTACTGTAACAGGACAAGTATTCACTTTCAATAAGATTTCTGATTACGTCATTCTTCAAGACGTAACGAGTAACTCATCAATGTATATCAGTGCTGGGGATTCTGTGCGTGGTGTTGACTCACAAGCATCCGCAACGGTAGCAAACGTGGAAAATTTTGGTGTGAATGCATTTATTCCTGGATTTAACGTTAAGCTTCCAACAGGAACAACAGCAACAGCTACTGTCTCGTTTGCAAACTCTACATATGGTATTCCTACGGAAGTAACGTCAGCAATTGGTGAGAGACAGTTCATTACCACATACGCTCCTTTACTGGTATCGCGTTCAACAGAAGTGACTGAGCAAGATAACACTTTCTTTAGTTTTAACGCCACACTAAACTTCCAATCCGACAACCCCTACACAAGCCCGTTTGTCAGAGAAGAAAACCTAGATTTGTTTGTCGAGCGTTTCTTAATTAACAATGATGCAACAAATGAACACACAGGTAATGGTAATGCAACCTCTCGTTCGATTTCGCAGATAATTAACCTTGCTGATGATCAGCGAGCAGAAGATTTGAAAGTGTATGTGCGTGCATATAAGCCGGTAGGTTCTTCAGTTAAAGTGTATGCGAAGATGCGTAACAGCGATGATCCAGAGACAAGCGACGTTAAAGACTGGACCGAGATGACACTTACAAAGGATGTGACGAGCAACCCAGCAAACATTAATGATCGTGTTGATCTGGAATATACGGTACCGTTCTTTAACAGTGGCACGAGAGCGTCAGGGACATTTACGTCCGGAAGCAGCGCTCTTGTTAACGGTACATCGGGATCGGTAAGTACTGACATTCCTGTTAACAGTGTTGTTCGCCTGTATTCTCCATCGATTGCAAACGTTTACTTGGTGGACACTGTTGTTGCAAGTGACTCAACATCATTTACGTTGCGTAAATCAATATCGAATACAAGTTTGCAAGGAACAGGTTTCTATGTTGATGTTATTTCACGTCCAAATAGTGGTTTCCTTGACGTGCAAAACGATAACGTATTTACTTATTTCAACAAAGCGCTATCACGTTTTGAAGGATATGATAGTTTTGCTGTCAAAATTGTTCTCTTGTCAAATAACAACGTGCAAGTTCCGTTTGTAGATGACCTGCGCGCAATTGCAGTCTCAGCATGATCGATCCGCAGAAAACTGAAGATCCAAAATATATTAGAGACCGCCGTACAACAGCGGTCCTAAATATAGACAGGGAAGGATACGAGCAGTTTAAGCTAGAACGCGCCAAAGCAAAAGAGCTGCATCGTGTGTCACAGGAAGTTCGGGCATTACAGCAGGATATGACCGAAATCAAACAGTTACTCACAAAATTAGTTAACGGATAAACAAATGGCTAGAGATGTAGCAAACGTTGTAATAGCAACCGACTCGTTCTTAACGTGGATTGGTATCACCAACAAGATGGCTGATACCTTCTCAAACTATGCATTGACAGCTAACAGCAGTTCCGGCGGTGCTACGGTCACAGGTAACTCACAGCTAGTTGGCATATTTGCTGCAAACACAATTGGTGTAGGCACTGCTTTACGTGGCGGTAACGTTGCGACGTCCTCAAATCTAAACATTACATCAAATGCTATTTTCACTGGTGCTACTGTTAACGTGGCAAGCAATGTCAATATCATAACGACAAACACGTCAATCAATGCCAGCATGATACACCTTGTCGGCGGTAATGTCAGTATCACATCTAACGCTAGTATCAACAATGCAAACACGTACGTTGATGCCGATATCCTCACTTTACTAGGTGGTAATGTCAGTATCACATCAAACATATCTGTTCTGAATGCTAATACGTTTGTTAATGCTGCAGTAATGTCTGTTGTAGGTGGGAATGTTGTATTCACCTCAAACACGTATCTGAACTCAGCAAATGTTCTTGTTAACTCCGCCAACACAACGGTGCAGGGTGGTCAGTTGAATGTTACTTCTAACCTTGAAGTGACTGGTCTTTCAAACCTAAACGCCAATGTCACAGTTGGTGGTACGTCACATACGGTTGCTGGTAACGTATCGTTTGATACCGGTACTTTGTTTGTTGATGCTACAAATAACAGGATTGGTATCAATAACACGACGCCAGATGCATCTCTAACAATTACAGGAACAGCGAATGTCTCCTCAAACGTTAGAATAGGCGGCACACTTATTGTCGCAACGAATGCAGAATTCAGCGCACAAACATCAACAACGGGTGCTGCTGTCTTCCAAAATACAGTAACAGTTACGGGTGGTGTAACACTTCAAAATACATTATCTGTAGCAGGTAACCTAACTCTGAATACAGATCTCGTGTTTGATATTGTGTCGAATACCAACATCGGTAACGCGAACACGGGCGTCGATCAATTTGTTGCAGCGGAAGTGTATAACTTTCCAAAAGCAACATACAAGGTTGCAAAAATGACAGCAAGAACTGTCCCGCTGTCGGGGGCATCCTCACAAATTCAAGAGCTGTTGATAGCGCAGGATGGTTCTGATGCTGTGTTGACTGTGTATGGTACTGTTGCAGCACCCGCTGGTGCGAACGTTGGTGTATTTTCCGCAACGACAAATACATCACACGTTATTGTTAATTTTACACAGAAGAACGCCAATACAAGCGTTAAGTTATTTGCGCAACTAATTAAATAAGGTAAGAAATGGCTGCAAGTAATACACAGTTCAAAGTTGAGAATGGCCTTTTTGTACAAGGCACTGCTAACGTTGAAGGAAGTGCAAAAGTTAATGGCGACTTCTGGACGACAGCTAACGTGCGTTTTAGTGGCACAGGTAATAGTGACTTTATTCCGTATAGCAACTCTTTTGCTCTTGGTAACACCACCAACCGTTGGATTGTTTATGGGTCTAATGGTTTCTTTTCAGCAAACGTTACAGTTGAAAACACAATTGACACAGACAAGCTGATAGCAAACACGTTTATCAACCCCGTTTCAAATAACAAGTCGCTAGGTAATACAACAGCGCTGTGGAATTTGTATTCCAACACAGTCAATTTACTGACAGCAAATGTATCGTCTAAGATATGGGTAACTTCTACACCAGCAACATTCAACGCTTCTAGCGGTGTAGCGGGTGCAACAGACTTCATAACAACGCAAGCTGCTCACGGCTTCACTGATGGTGAAGTTGTTCAGTATATTGTGTCGGCAGGTAATACAGCGGTCGGTGGATTGACAAATGCTGCTACATACTACGTTGTAAGTTCCAACACAACAGCATTCAAGCTTTCGTCAACATATGGTGGTTCAGCGATTGATTTAACTGCTGGTAGTTCGGAAACCGGTCACACACTTACACCTGTACGTGTATCAATTTCTAATGATGGTGTTGTTGCTCTGCCTGTAGGGATTGCAAACGTAGGAACATTACGAGTCTTGGGTGGTGCAACGGTTAACGGAACCACAACCCTTTCTACAACACAAATTAATGGTGTATCCACGATCAGCGGCAACGTCGCGGTCGATGGCACACTGCTCTTCCTTGATGTTGTCAACAACATTGTCGGTATAGGAAACAATACACCATCGACGGTAGACCTTGTGACGATCCAGGGTAACGTTGTATTCAATACAGCAAACACAACGGGACTACGTTTCACTACTGCAACACCAGCAATAAACGCCGCTGTTGTCTTACTTGCAAACACATCAAACAGCCGCTTTACGTTTACAACATACGATAGCTCAAATAGTACAGTAAAAGACGGTGGGTTCGATTTTATCGGTACCAATTCATCGGTCACAACCACGCTACTTTCCTTCAATAAAAACGACTTCCTATATAAGTCGGGGAATGTAGTACATGCCGGTAACTTTGGCATCTACAACGTTGGTGGAACACGAGTAGGGCCATGAGATGGGAAGACCGCTTAGAGCAAAATATGTAAGTCCTGGAGTCAGCGACGGCGTCATCGAAATGACTAATGGCGAGCTTACCGACTATGTTGGTAATCTCATTCTTTCTTACATAGTAGCAAATCCTGCTGTATCCTACGGCACACGTCTGCGCCTGAATACGGGAGCACTATACGATGTTTCACGTGGTACAGCGTTGGATACACGCACGACAGACATTGTTGGTGAACATCCCGAAACAGTCACAACAGTTACTACCAACATTCTTTATCAGAGTGAGCGAGCAATCACGCCAAGTATAACAGCGCGGCCTGTCACATACGAATTAGTTGGTTCAGAGCACCGAATCAAGGAGATGACGGATTCGGATATACTTGACAATTTTATAGCTCCGATTGTTCAGTTGATGATTGCTCAAGGGCAGGGTGGATACTACCTCGGTGCTACGTTATCTGGTCCACCTGCAACAGGTACATGGGTTTCTTACGGTACACTCAACGATACGTACTATAATAACTCAACGATCGTTACTGTTGAGTACACTCTGTGGCAGCGCTCAACAGGTGCTGCTTCAAACACCGTTCGTCCTCTAAAGCTCTCGGGTGCTAATCTTGTTGAAATGACAGATAGTGATATAGAGGCACTGTATCAATACGTTGGTGAGTATATTAGAACGACAGGGATCGGTCAGTATGCTTTGCAGGCTTCGATGCCATCGACTGGTACATGGGTAAACACGGGTACTTTTATCGATCGCGTTAACGATCTGCAAGACACATCGTATGTTGGTTTCTTCAATAATACTTTCACGGGTGTTTTTATCGCTGGATACACGAACCTGTTTACAGGAGCGTTTACTGGCAACTACGCTGGATCATACACCGGAGCTTATGTGGGAGCATTCTCAGCTCCTTATACAGGTGCCTTTACCGGCAACTACACAGGTGCGTATACGCGTGCATACCTTGGCGCATACACAGCAACGTACACGGGTATATACTCAGGCATCTATGGAGGAACGTACCAAAACACATTTGTAGGCAACTATGAACAATCATACTCGGGTGGGTATGTTGGTTCTTTTGCTGGCTTATATGCTGGATCGTATCAAACAACATATACAGGTACCTACAATAGCACATATACGGGGATATACAGTAGAAACTTCACCGGTTCATACGCTGGTG
>JACCDX010389367.1_pt1 | contig 16600 bp, 17 predicted proteins | sample 7449681 | NCBI WGS metagenome assembly JACCDX01 (sample SAMN15323450, study PRJNA562643) | freshwater metagenome | isolation source: river surface water | place: USA:Blue River Watershed | collected 2017-08-18 | reverse complement strand
TAATCCGATTTGCTAGTTTTTCAATTGCAGCAGCGTTTTCTAATCCCAATAATGCACGGGCGTGGCCTGCAGAGATCTGACCGTTAACTAGTTTTTGTTGAACCGATGTTGGTAAGTTCATTAAGCGAATTGTGTTTGAGATCAGCGGACGTGATCTACCAAGTTTAATTGCTAACTCATCGTGTGTGCAGTTAAAGTCAGTTAGCAGTTGTGAATATGCCGCTGCCTCTTCAAGAGCGTTAAGTTGGCTGCGGTGAATGTCTTCAATCAACGCTTCGCGAAGTAATTCGTTATCTGGTGTCTGGCGAATAATTACTGGAATTGTCTTTAACCCTGCAGCTTTTGCAGCACGGAAGCGGCGCTCTCCCATAATTAATTCATATGAACCTGGCTTAACTTGTCTAACAACAGGTGGTTGCAAGATTCCTATTTCTTTGATGGATGCAATTAATTCATCAAGTGCTACAGGATCAAAATGTGTTCTAGGTTGTCTTGGGTTAGGTGAGATAGATGCGATATCTACTTCATTTTGTTGTCCCACTTCTTTTCCTTCAACTGTTAAAGAAGTTGGAATGAGTGCATCCAGATTTGTTCCAAGCCCTCCACGTCTTGCCATTACGCAATCTCACCTTCGCGTTTGTAATTTATTGATACAACATTGGAATCAAAGGGTTTGCCTCGCTCTGCTAATTCGCGAGCAACTGACATGTATGCAATCGCACCAGGAGAAAGTGGGTCGTATGTCATGACTGTTTGTTTAAATCCTGGTGCTTCTGAAACTCTTACTGTGCGAGGAATTGGTGTATCAATTAACTCATTTGGATAGTGTTTGCGAATTTCATTTGCAACATCGTTTGCAAGATTTGTGTTGTTATACATCGTTAAAACAAATGTTGATAGCTTCAATGTTGGATTAAGTCTTTTCTTGACAAGATCAAAAGTTTTTAGAAGTTGTGAAAGACCCTCTAATGAGTAGTACTCACATTGAATAGGAATTAAAACTTCTTTAGCAGCGGTGAATGCATTAATTGTTAATAGCCCTAGCGATGGTGGGCAATCGATAAATATGTAATCAATACTTTGTGATTGCGCTGCGCGATCTGCTATTAAGGTTTCAATTGCCTCTTTTAATCGCATCTCTCTAGCAACCATTGGTACAAGTTCGATCTCTGCTTGTGCAAGAGAGGTATTTGAAGAGACGCATTCAAGAGATGGAAAGCCTGAGACTTTCTGAGCTACTTGAGAGATAGTGGATTGCCCCATTAAAACTTCATAAATTCCAGCATTATCAATGTGTTCAACACCAAGTGCGGTGGATGCATTTCCTTGTGGATCAAGATCGATGACAACAACGTTTAATCCGCCCATGGAAAGGGCTGCGGCCAAGTTAACTGTGGTCGTTGTTTTGCCTACCCCGCCTTTTTGGTTGGCAACAGTCAAGATTCGAAGGGCGGCCGGTTTAGGCATGGGCTCTTTTAGTCGGCGCGTTCCGACTACCTTCTTTGTTTCACGTGAATCATCCACGCGGGTAGTTAAGCACCTTTTTTGATCTCAACTATGCGCCCAAGCTCGATTCCCTCAAGATTGACCTCGTGAAGGGTGGATTTGGGCACTGTCAGCATCTCTTCTTGGGCTTTTTCGCCCTTCATGGCCAGCAATGAGCCGTTGACCTTTAATAGGTGCCAGCTAATCTTCTTGAGCTTTTCCAAAGGTGCAACCGCTCGAGCCGTTACATAATCGGCAGTGGTTTTTACATCCTGGGACCGGCCACGAATAACCTGGATCTGAAGCGGGGTGCCCGCCTCTATTTCAGAGAGTGCGGCGACTGCCTCTTGGAGGAACTCGACTCGGCGCTCTAATGGTTCGATGAGAACAACCTTTAAGTCAGGCCTTGCAAGGGCAATGACGATGCCAGGAAGGCCCGCCCCTGAACCAATATCGAAGACTGTGGCGGCTTTTGAAAAGAGGGTGGTTATGGGTAGGCAGTTGAAAATATGGCGCTCCCAGATGCGGTCGGCCTCTCGAGGGCCGATCAAACCACGCTCAATTCCCTGGTTTTTCAGGAACTCGGCATAGGCGCGGATGCGCTGATCATCTGGGAAATACCGGGAGATGAGGGTTTCACGTGAAACCGTTCCAGGGATCTCCCCTGGGTTAATCTCCAAAGGGTTCGACTCCAATTACCTAGGTTGATTTAGGCTGATTTAGGCTTGTTTAGGCAGGATAGATAACAACGAATCGGTTTGGGTCTTCTCCATCTGATTCACTGGTAAGCCCTAGGTCCTGGATGGTGTCGTGAATAATCTTGCGCTCAAAGGCGTTCATTGGCTTGAGTTTGATTGAGCCTCCAGTGGTCTTTGCCTCTTCTGCCATCTCCTTGGCTAGGGCGGTTAGCTCTTTTTTGCGGTTAGCTCGGAAGTTGTCGATATCCAACATAAGTCGGCTTCGATCCCCTGTGGAGGTCTGTACAGCCAAGCGGGTTAGCTCCTGGATTGAATCCAAAACCTCTCCGTCGCGGCCAACCAAGTGGTTGAGCTTTCCCCCGACAATGGCCAGAGATGCTCGGCCGTTTTCTACGTCGATATCGATGTCTCCATCAAGGTCGGCGATGTCTAACAAGGCCTCTAGGTAGTCGGCAGCGATATCGCCCTCTTCCTCTAATTTGGCAGCGGTCTTTGGAGTCTTTAGATCGCTGTCTTTAACAGAGTCGGTTGCCTCGTCTTTTTTGCTGGTTTTTTTGCTGGTTGATTCGCTCTCTTGTGTTGAGCTCTCGTCCACAACATCTGCGGTCTTCTTCTTTGGCATCATGCCCCCTTTGTCGGGTTTGAGGTGAATTAATACTAATTGTCTGAATTTAGAAGGCTTCCTTCTCTCTTCAGCTTTCTGCTTTTGTTCTAGCTAATCTCTTTGGTCTCTGGTTCCTTAGGTTTTTTTACTAGGTCTTTTTACTAGGTCTTTTAATTACTTCTTTTTCTTCTTTTTGTTTTTATTATTTTTTGGTTGTTGGCGCTGGCCTTTGTTTTCATCTTCTACTTGAACATCTCCGGTGGCCTCTTCAACAATTCCACTCTTTTTATTTCGTTTTTTGTGTAACTCTTCATAAGCCGGTGACCCAGGCGTTGGGTTTCTCTTAATGACATAGAACTGTTGTCCCCATGTCCATAGGTTTGTTGTTGACCAGTAGATCAAAACTCCAATTGGAAAGTTAACTCCAGTAATAGCAAAAATTACAGGGAATGCATACAACATAATTTTTTGCTGTTGCAACATCATGTTATTTGATGAATCCATCTTTGGCATGCCTTTAGTCATCAACTGACGCTGAGTTGTAAATGTTGTTAATGACATAAAGGCGATCAAAAGGATGGTTACAAACTTTACGGTCGTAATATCTGAACTCAAAAACGTCTGCGAAATTGGTGCGCCAAAGAATTTAGCTTGGGCTGCGTTTACAACATCTTCTTGAGTAAAGACGCCGTGTCGCACTGGAGGGTTTTTACCTATCCCGTTTAACACTGTAAATAAAGCAAAGAAAATTGGGGCTTGGGCAAGGATTGGAAAACATGATGCAAGAGGGTTTGTTTTGTGCTCTTTGTATAGCTTCATCATCTCTTCAGATTGTTTTTGACGATCATCCTTATATTTCTTTTGGATCTCCTTCATATGAGGTTGAAGGGCTGTTAATGCTCGTTGGCTCTTGATCTGCTTTACGAAAAGCGGGATCAAAATAATACGGATAATGATTACAAGGCCGATGATCGAAAGAGACCATGTGACTCCACTGCTTGATCCGAAAATCGGAGAGAGAAGATCGTGGATTTTAATAATAACCCAGGAAACCGCTATATATAAGGGTTTTAGGATGCTATCCATTGGTTGTTACCTTTTCCTTCTTCTCGATTACTTCTTTTTTATTTGCATTGTTTTTTGCTTTATTCTGATTAAGATTTTTATCTTCTTTTGTAGGAACATAATCAACGCCGCCGTGTGACCATGGGTTACACCTCACTAGGCGCCATAAAGACATTCCCACTCCTTTAACGCCATAGTTTTCGATTGCAGTTACAGCATATGAAGAACATGATGGGTAGTACTTGCAGCGCGGTCCAAACATTGGTGAGATCCATTTTTGATAGATCTTGATTGGTGTAGTCACAAGGCGCCTCATTTTTGTTGAGCCCTCTCAACAGTTTTCTTAACTGTTTGGCTGACTATGTTTTTTACCTCACCAGCTACATCAACTGTTTGTGTCTTCTGGCCATTTAAAGAGTTGGTTGTTTCACTTTTGGTTTTTTGAGGATTTTTTAAAGCGCGAATGACAAAAAGGCTTCCTTCTGGAAGTTGTGTGTAGACCTCTTGAAGTGCGTGGCGAATTTGCCGTGCGATTCGGTGGCGCGTGACAGATCCACCAACGGTTTTACTTAGGATCAATCCCGCTCGCGCAGGTTGGTTTAATCCAGTCAGATACAAATAACCGACAAAATTAGCCGTTGAATATCGAAGGCCACTCTTTGTTGCTCGGGCGAAATCGCCGCTTTCGGTTAGTCGTGCAGTTTTTGCAAGCACGGATATCGTTTTAAATCTTTATGCAGAAAGCTTTTCGCGGCCTTTGCCACGACGAGCAGAAAGGATTGCGCGGCCTGCGCGTGTAGCCATACGAGCACGGAAGCCATGCTTCTTGGCACGGCGGCGCGTGTTTGGTTGGAAGGTGCGTTTAGTCATTTAAAACTCCTAATAATGAACTTCTACTGCGGGCCAGAAATACGGGGGAAGCGAGGAAGTAACGGTAGAGGTCTGGGGATAAGCCGGTCAAATGGAGCTTTTAGCCTGTGAGCGTGTTTAATAATGTGGATAACCAGTTGCTTTTTTTGCCAAAGCGCTCTACTTTTCACTCCCCCTCCACAGGAAATTGGTTTTTGGAGGGCTTTAGAGGGCTCAACCTGGGGTTTAGACCACAGGTTGTGGATAACTATGTGGATAAAGAAAAGGGGCTTTTGTGATCGTTTCAAAGGGCACTGAGGTTGAGTTAACCGCCCTTTGGGGCCGGGTAATCGAAGTGGTCGCCACCGATGCCCCCCAACATAAAGCTTTCTTGCAGCTGACAAAACCTTTGGGTCTTCTTCATAACGATGATCAGATCACCTTATTGGTGGCCGCCCCAAATCTTTTTGCTAAAGATGTACTTGAGAGCCGATTGCGATCAGTTGTTAGTGATGTGTTAACAACCGAGTTGGGTGAAAAAACAAATATCGCTGTGACTGTCGATGAGACTTTAGAGGTTGTTACACCTGTTCAAACAGATGTTGAGGTTGAGTTTGTAACACCAAAGTCTGGCACGGGTCGCGATGATGTTCCTGTTTCAAAAACAGCAGATATTTCAACTTTAAATCCTCGATATATTTTTGAGACTTTTGTTATTGGTGCATCTAATCGATTTGCCCACGCTGCTGCAGTTGCTGTGGCAGAGGCCCCTGCAAAGGCTTACAACCCGCTATTTATTTATGGTGAATCGGGATTAGGTAAGACTCACTTGTTGCACGCTATTGGTGCTTATGCTCAAGAACTATATGGAAATGTGCGCGTAAAATACGTTTCATCTGAAGAGTTTACTAATGACTTCATTAACTCTATTCGTGATGATAAAGCCTCTGCTTTTCAGCGCCGTTATAGAGATTTAGATATTTTGCTTGTTGATGACATTCAGTTTTTGGAAAATAAAGAACGTACTCAAGAAGAGTTCTTCCATACATTTAACACTTTGTATAACGCAAACAAGCAGATAGTTATCTCCAGCGACCGCCCTCCAAAGCAGTTAACAACTTTGGAAGATCGTTTGCGCTCTCGTTTTGAGTGGGGTTTGATTACAGATATCCAACCGCCTGAGCTAGAGACTCGTATTGCGATTCTTCGTAAAAAAGCAGCTCAAGATAAGTTAAATGCACCTGATGATGTTCTTGAATATATTGCTAGCAAGATTTCAACAAACATTCGCGAATTAGAAGGAGCTTTGATTCGCGTAACAGCCTTTGCTTCTTTAAACCGTCAGGGTGTTGATTTATCTCTAGCTGAAATTGTGTTGAAGGATTTAATCCCTAATGAAACCAACCCTGAGATAACGGGTGCAACGATCATGGCTCAAACAGCTGCCTATTTCAGTTTAACAATTGATGATCTTTGTGGAACTTCTCGTTCTCGAGTGTTAGTTAATGCTCGCCAGATTGCAATGTATTTATGCCGCGAACTAACCGATCTTTCCTTGCCAAAGATTGGGCAAACATTTGGTGGGCGTGACCACACAACAGTCATGCACGCCGATAGAAAAATCCGTCAACTGATGGCTGAGCGCCGTTCGATCTACAACCAGGTCAACGAGCTCACCACCAGGATTAAACAGCAGGTCAGATAGTCGTAATTGTACGAAATGTCTGTATTGCCACTCTTTACCCCCAGTTGGGGAAAAGGTGTGGATAACTGTGGAGAAGTACTGCAATACCGTGGATAACCTCGGTTTAATTAAAGAAGGGATAAGGGAACTGTTATGAAACTACGAGCTTTTTTACTTCGCGCAACTCTTATCCCAACAGTTGTACACAGTTTATACAACGTGAAACACCGTTGTGAGCAGGGGTTTTGGTTTTTACCCACAGAAAAACTATCTAGTTACTACGACTACCTATATATACATAGATCTAGTTACGCGAATAACTTTTCCACACTTCAAAAGATTAGAGGGTAGAGATGAAATTTATAGTTGAGCAAGCAGCGTTAACCGATGGAGTTAATTGGGTCTCTCGCTCTTTATCTACACGACCAATCAAAACCGAACTGCTTGGAATAGTTATCGATGCAACCAACAATGAAGTTTTTCTATCCGCATCAGATTTAGAGACAGCAAGTAAAGCTCATTTTGCTGCAGAGATTAAAACACCAGGAAAAGTTTTAGTTCCAGGAAAACTATTAGCAGAAATCTCGCGCTCTCTACCAAACAAACCAATCACCTTCACATTAGAAGGCTCTCGAGTATTGGTAACTAGCGGAAGTTCGAAATTTACACTACCCACACTGTCTGTAGATGAATACCCAAACCTTCCCGCGTTGCCGGACACAACAGGTGTAATCGCAAGTGATGTATTCGCAACTGCGGTTGCACAAGTTGCGGTTGCAGCTGGGCGCGATGATTCTCTACCAACCCTAACTGGTGTGCATGTAGAAATTAACGAAGATACAGTTACTTTTGCAGCAACCGATCGTTACCGATTAGCAGTTCGCGAAATCCAATGGCAACCAACTGCGCCAAACACATCAACAACAGCTTTGCTGCGTGCTCGCACAATTGCAGATGCAGCAAAATCTCTTACAGGATCTAAAGAAGTCTCGATCTCTTTCGCCCCAACAACAAGCAACGACCGCTTAACTGGTTTTGCCGGCGACGGAAAAACAATGACTTCAAGAATGTTAGATGGAACATTTCCTCCATACCGCCACCTGTTGCCGCAAGAGATAACAACAACAGCTTTGGTTGAAGTAGCCACACTTTTAGATTCTGTGCGAAGAGTTGCGTTAGTAACGGATAAAACAGTCCCACTTCGTCTTGACTTCAACAACAACGTACTTTCACTTGAAGCTGGCGCCGGGGAAGAGGCGCAAGCGACAGAAGCCATCGATATTTTGTTAACAGGTGAACCTATTTCCATCGCATTTAACCCAACATTTTTAGCAGACGGTCTGACAGCCGTAGGGACTAAGTTTGTGCAGATTTCATTCACAGGTTCAAACAAACCTGCAATTCTTATGGGTAAAAACGATAAAGATGGCGCGCTAATTGAGAATTATCGCTACCTTCTTATGCCAATGCGCTACGCATCTTAAATATTCATAACGGAAAATAAATGCGTATTAACAAGTTGGCGTTAACCAACTTCCGTTCATATAACCAACTAGATATAGAGTTTGAACCCGGCGTAACAACCTTTATTGGCGATAACGGTTCGGGAAAAACCAACATCGCCGAGTCACTTATCTATCTAGCTTTTCTATCTTCGCACCGGGTCTCAAATAACGCACCGCTTATTAATCTAGGCAACCAACAAGCAATCATTAGAGCTGAGGTTCAAAGAGAAGAGCGAACATTAAATGTTGATTTAGAGATCAATGCAACAAAGGCTAATCGTGCTCGAATTAACGGCAATCCAACCAGAAGCCAACGCGAAATCCTTGGCGCAATTCAAATTGTTTATTTCTCACCAGAAGATTTAGATCTAGTACGGGCAGAGCCTGGAACACGACGAGATTTCTTAGACCGTCTACTTGTTACGAGAACTCCCCGTTTAGCAGGTGTTATTGCAGAGTATGAGCGGGTAGTAAGACAGCGAAACGCACTACTTAAAACAAAAACATCTGCAGCCGCACTTGCTCCTTGGAATGAACAGTTAATTAAATTGGGCGCAGAGTTAACTGCCGAAAGAATTACTCTTGTAGAGGCGCTAAACCCTTGGGTAGCACAAAACTATAAAAATTTAAATGAAGTTAAACCGGCTTCAATTTCTTACAAATGCAGCTCTGAAGGTGTTTCAAATAACGCCACAAATAACGAAAAAGTTTTAACTCAACGATTAGAAGAGGTTGCATACCAAGAGATTGAACGCGGGGTCTCATTAATCGGGCCACATCGAGACGACCTACATTTACAAATTGGTGAGTTTCCAGCCAAAGGTTATGCCAGTCACGGTGAATCTTGGTCGATGGCAATCTCACTTCGAATTGGATCGTTTAATTTGTTAAAATCAGAAGGTGCCTCACCTATTTTAATTTTAGATGATGTCTTTGCCGAACTAGACACTTCGCGCAGACTACAACTAATGTCTGCAACACAATTGGCTGAGCAAACGATCATTACTGCAGCAGTTGAGAGTGACCTGCCGGCTGAACTATTAACACAAAAATATTATGTGAGTTCGGGTGTTGTTAAGAAAAGCAAAGAGAAGTAAGAGTAAGTGAGGGTAGATAAATGAGCAATCGCGACTTAGCCCTAGATCTATTTAAAGCTTTTAAAAACACAGCCATAAAAAAAACAAGTAAAACAAATCGCTCAAACCTTTCAACACCTTCAACACAGGCAGGAAAAGCTGGCGACCCAGAGTTAATCAGTGGTGTTTTATCTAACTTAATCTCTGATCGCGAATGGGATTCGGGTTTAGCTGAAGGAAACCTTTTTGTTCATTGGAAAAAAATTGTTGGTGAAGAAATTGCGCAACACGCAACACCAATATCAATTTTGGATGGAACATTAACTATTCAAAGTTCATCAACAGCTTGGGCAACTCAGTTGCAGTTAATGTCCAACGATCTTTTAACTATGATTCAAAAAGATGCCACCGGTGTTTTAATTGAAAAAATTGTTTTTATCGGACCACATGGTCACCATGGACCAACATGGAAAAAAGGGATACGTACTATCCGTAACGCCAGAGGGCCAAGAGACACTTACGGCTAAAAACCAACACCGCTAAGGATTTAAGGTGGGTTTTAGACCTGTACCCACCCCAACTTCTCAAATACAGGCTCAAAACCGGGCTATACCCACCCACAGGGCTTTTCTTGAGTATTTATTGTCATGCTTTCCGACTAAGATAAAGCCATTCCGAGAGGCCAATCCTCTCTAGAGCCCCTCATGGGCGATTTGAGCATTTTTCTAGGAAAGGAGCCTCGTGGTCGAGAACTCCTATAACGCCAGCAACATCACCGTTCTAGAAGGTTTGGAAGCGGTTAGAAAACGCCCTGGAATGTATATCGGCTCCACTGGAGAAAGGGGACTCCACCACCTTGTTTATGAAGTGGTTGATAACTCAGTTGATGAAGCGCTGGCCGGGCACTGCACGGAAATTAACGTCACACTTTTAGCTGATGGCGGCGTTGAGGTAATCGATAACGGTCGCGGAATTCCAGTTGATATACACCCTGTTGAGAAAAAACCAGCCTTAGAAGTTGTTCTCACTGTTTTGCACGCCGGTGGAAAATTCGGTGACGGTGGTTATTCAGTATCTGGTGGATTACACGGTGTTGGAATCTCAGTTGTAAATGCGCTCAGTACAGATCTTTCAGTAATTGTTCAACGCGATGGAAATTTTTGGTATCAAGAGTACAAACTTGGCGTACCGGTAGCTCCAGTTCGAAAAGGTGATGCCTCTAAATCTTCTGGAACCACAGTGCAATTTTGGCCATCAAAAGAAATCTTTGAAACAACAGATTTTTCATTTGAGGTTCTCTCTACACGTTTTCGCGAAATGGCATTTCTTAACAAAGGTTTGATTTTGACGCTGACTGATATGCGACAAGGCCACGTTGATGAAAAAGGTGAACAGTTAACAGTTCGCTACCAATACGAAGGTGGAATTACTGATTTCGTGAAGCATCTCAACTCCACTCGCGGTGAAACACATAAATCGATTATTGCTTTTGCTTCAGAAGATAAGAAAAACAAAATCTCACTCGAAGTTTCAATGCAGTGGAATGAAGGATTTTCCGAGTCTGTTTATACATTTGCTAACACCATTCACACTCACGAAGGTGGATCACATGAAGAAGGTTTCCGCACAGCATTAACTTCGGTTGTAAATAAGTTTGGCGAAGAACAGGGATTTATTAAGAAAAAGGAAGACCGCTTAACAGGTGATGACGTCCGTGAAGGATTAACAGCAATTGTCTCAATTAAATTAGCTGAGCCACAGTTTGAGGGCCAAACAAAGACAAAACTAGGTAACTCTGAAGCCAAAACTTTTACTCAAAAAATAGTTAATGAAGAGTTGACTTCTTGGTTTGAACAAAACCCAGCTGAAGGAAAAGAGATTGTCCGAAAAAGTATTGATGCAGCAGCAGCACGTGTTGCAGCGCGCAAAGCACGCGACTTAAGTAGAAATAGAAAAGGTTTATTAGAAGGCCGCGGGATGCCAGGAAAGCTAGCAGATTGCCAATGGACCGATCCTGTTAAATGTGAGCTTTATATTGTTGAGGGCGATTCAGCTGGCGGATCAACAAAAGGTGGAAGAGATTCACGCAACCAAGCAGTACTTCCTATCCGCGGAAAGATTTTAAATGTTGAAAAAGCTCGCATCGATCGCGTTCTTCAAAACAATGAAGTCCAAGCGCTAATCACAGCGTTAGGCACTGGTGTTCATGATGATTTTGATATCTCAAAGCTTCGCTATCACAAGATTATTTTGATGGCAGATGCTGATGTTGACGGACAACATATTCGTACACTTTTACTAACATTACTTTTCCGCTTCATGCGCCCATTGATTGAACAGGGTTATGTTTATTTTGCTCAACCACCTCTTTATAAATTGAAGTGGGGCGGAAAAGAGCCAGTTGAATATGCATTTAGTGATCGCGAACGTGATGGCATGATTGAGTTGGGTATTGCTGCCGGAAAACGTTTACCAAAAGATGATGGTATTCAGCGATTTAAAGGCTTAGGTGAGATGCCTGCAAAAGAGTTGTGGGATACAACTATGGATCCAGAGCACCGTGTTTTGATCCGCGTTACTTTAGATGATGCGGCTGCAGCAGATGATTTGTTCTCTGTACTCATGGGTGAGGATGTTGAAAAACGTCGTGCATTCATTCAACGCAACGCAAAAGACGTTAGGTTCTTGGATATCTAATGGAAGATTTAAACCCAAATAATCTAGAGAATTTCGACAAGATTGAAACAGTTGATCTTCAAGTCGAGATGGCTCGCTCTTATCTTGATTATGCAATGTCTGTCATTGTGGGCCGTGCACTTCCAGATGTTCGAGATGGTTTAAAACCGGTACACCGACGCGTTTTGTATGCAATGTATGACGCTGGCTATCGCCCAGATAAAGGATTTTATAAATCTTCTCGCATCGTCGGTGATGTTATGGGTAATTACCATCCACACGGTGACACATCAATCTATGACGTTGTAGTTCGACTTGCCCAACATTGGTCACTTCGTTACATGCTCATTGATGGAAACGGAAACTTTGGCTCTCCAGGTAACGATCCAGCAGCAGCAATGCGTTACACAGAAGCTCGCCTATCCCCACTTGCAATGGAGATGATGCGCGATATTGATGAAGACACAGTTGATTTTGTTCCTAACTACGACGGACGATCACAAGAACCAACTGTTTTACCAAGCCGTCTTCCAAATTTATTAGTCAATGGTTCTGCTGGTATCGCTGTTGGAATGGCAACAAATATTCCCCCACATAACCTTCGTGAAATTGGTGAGGCTGTTATCTACTCACTAGAGCATCCTGAGATGAAACAGGACGAGCTGCTTAATGAGTTAATTAAAATTGTTAAAGGTCCAGATTTTCCAACTAAAGGCTTGATTGTTGGCCGAACTGGAATTGAAGAGGCTTATCGAACAGGGCGCGGATCGATCACTATGCGCGCAGTGGTTGAAGTTGAAGAGATTAATAAGCGAACATGCTTAGTAATTAGCCAACTTCCTTATCAAGTAAACCCAGACAACCTTGCTTTGAAAATTGCAGAGCTTGTTAAAGATGGAAAAATAAAAGGAATTGCTGATGTTAGAGATGAAGGTAACGAGCGTTTAGGACAACGCCTGGTAATTGTTTTGCAAAACGCTGCAATTCCAAAAGTAATCCTTAACAACCTCTACAAACAGACTCAATTACAGGACACGTTTGGTGCCAACATGTTGGCGTTAGTTGATGGCGTGCCACGCACGTTGCGCCTAGATGAATTTATCCGCTATTACATTGAACACCAGATTGAAGTAATTATCCGTCGAACAAAATACCGTTTGGCAGAGAAAGAAAAACGCGCACATATTTTGCAAGGGTATTTAAAAGCCCTCGATGCCCTCGATGCCGTTATTGCCTTAATTCGCGCATCTACAACACCTGAAGAGGCCCGCACAGGCTTAATGAAACTGCTCGATGTAGATGAGATTCAAGCCAATGCAATCTTGGATATGCAGCTTCGAAGAATTGCAGCGCTAGAGCGTCAAAAGATTAATGATGAATATGACGGTCTAATGGCAGATATTGTTGAGTTAAACAAGATTCTTGTAAGTCCTGAAAAGCAAAGAGAGATTGTTAAGAGCGAGCTAACAGATTTAGTAGCAAAATTTGGTGACGATCGACGAACACAGATTGTTGCAAGCGAAGGTGACTTTAGCGCTGAAGATCTGATTCCTGACCAAGATGTTGTAGTAACAATTACTCGTGGCGGATACTCAAAGCGCACAATGGCAGATCTCTATAGATCACAACGCCGTGGTGGTCGCGGAGTTAAGGGCGCTGCCCTTAAGGAAGATGATGTTGTAGATCATTTCTTTGTCGCATCTACTCATGATTGGCTACTTTTCTTTACCAATCAAGGACGCGTGTATCGCGCAAAGGTTCATGAACTACCAGATGCTGGCCGTGATGCACGAGGCCAACATGTTGCAAACTTGATGGCCTTTAAACCAGAAGAAAAAATTGCTCAAGTCTTATCAATTAAGGACTACACAATTTCACCTTATTTAGTTCTAGCTACACGCAACGGACTCATTAAGAAAACACCGCTGGTTGAATATGACTCACCACGTACAGGTGGTCTGATTGCAATCTCATTAAAACCTGGCGATGAAGTTGTGAGTGCATCCCTTGTAAATTCAGGGGACGAACTGTTGTTGGTATCAACCAAGGCAATGTCACTGCGCTTTACAGCAGATGATGAATCACTTCGATCAATGGGTCGATCTACAAGTGGAGTAATTGGAATGAAGTTTCGCGTTGGAGATAATCTATTGACAATGGCGCGCGTTAATTCCGAGCAGTCCACCAACTCATTTGTATTTACCGCAACCGATGGTGGTTATGGAAAGAAAACACCAATCGATGAATACCGCTTACAAGGTCGCGGTGGAATTGGAATTAAAGCTGCAAAGATAGATGAGAACTCGCGCGGTTCATTAGTCAGTGCACTTGTATTACGCGATGAAGACGAGATCCTTGCAATTACATCAGCTGGAACAGTGATGAGAACCCCAGCAGCAGAGGTGCGCCAAACCGGGCGCGACTCCATGGGTGTGCGTTTAGTAAATCTGGATGATGGGGTAAGCCTGCTTTCAGTGACTAAAAACGGGGAAGATGAGATTTCTCCGAAAAGTTAGTATGGTTCGCATTCTGAGTTAAGCCCAGATCCGAACGTAGGAGCAGTTTCCTATTTTGGGTCTTTATGAAGTTCAAGGTAACCTTGCGCTTCTGCAATTGAGAGAGATCTTTATTGCGGGCCCATAGCTCAGCCTGGTTAGAGCGCTTCCCTGATAAGGAAGAGGTCGGTGGTTCAAGTCCACCTGGGCCCACCCGTTCTAATACGGGGACCTAGCTCAATTGGTAGAGCGCTGCCTTTGCAAGGCAGAGGTTAGGGGTTCGATTCCCCTGGTCTCCACATGACAGATTTAAAAAATGTAAAGACAGCAACCCTTCACACATCACTTGGCGACATCGTTATTGAGTTGTTCCCAAATCACGCACCTAAAACTGTTGCAAACTTTGTTGAGTTAGCAACCGGTGCAAAAGAGTGGACTGATCCACGCGATGGCAAGAAGACAACTGCAAAACTTTACGACGGAACAATTTTTCACCGCGTCATTGATGGATTCATGATTCAAGGTGGAGATCCACTAGGTCGCGGAACAGGTGGACCTGGCTATCGATTTGAAGATGAGTTTCATGGCGAATTAGTTTTTGATCGCCCATACATTCTTGCAATGGCCAACAGTGGTCCAGCAACAAACGGTTCACAGTTCTTCATTACTGTTGCACCAACAACGTGGTTAAACCGCAAACACAGTATTTTTGGTGAGGTCAAGGATTCAGCAAGCCAAGCAGTTGTTGATGCAATTGCTACAGCAAAGACTGGCCCTCAAGATAAGCCAGCTCAAGACATCACAATTAATAGTGTTTCCATCGCTTAAACGCTCTGCAACTTACTCATTAATCGCAGTAATTTGCGGTGCCTATCTTGTTCAACTTTTAGTTCCATCAATTCAACAACAGCTTTTTCTGCCAAGCATTGATTACTTAAGCGCAACAAATCAGTGGTACAGATTAGTTACAGTAGCTCTAACTCACGGTGGTCTTTTGCATCTAGGTTTTAATATGTATGCCTTGCTAGTTCTTGGAAATCCCATAGAAGAGGCCTATGGAAAAAATAAATTTCTGATTGTTTTCTTTGCATCTCTTATTGCGGGCTCGCTGACCTCGGCTTACTTTGCATCTATCTACAGCGCATCAGTTGGTGCATCAGGTGCGGTCTTTGGCCTATTCGGTGCGATGGTGGTTGTCGGAAAAAGAATTGGCGCAGACATCAGATCAATCGTTGTGATCATCGGACTCAATTTTATTTTTGGATTTGCATTAGGTGGAGTTGATTGGCGTGCCCACCTCGGTGGCCTCATAGGTGGCTACGTGACGTCACTGCTTGTTTTAAAGAATAGATAACTTATCCACAGGGTTTACCCACAATGTGGATCGAATTACAACAGTGTAATTAGCGCCAGCGAGTAGCTAATGAAAAGCCAACGCCGATAAAGGCAAAACCAAAGATCATGTTCCAGGCGCCAACACCAGGTACTGGATAACGGGTTTCAGTAACGTAAAAAGTCACGATCCAAGCCAGCCCAACTAGAAAAAAACCAACCATTGTTGGAGCTAACCACTTAGGACTCTCAAGTGGCCCTGCTGGAGTATGAACAGCTACATCCTGGTTATGAGCGCGGCGCTCTTCAACTTTTCTGCGAAGTTTTGATTTTGGCATACACGAAAGATACACCATGCGCGAGAATGCTCCTATGGCCATCGCTCAAGAAAGTATCCCCGCCGCAACAAAGATCCTGGTCATTGATAACTACGATTCTTTTGTATTTAACTTGGTTCAATATTTGCAACAACTCGGAGCCGAATGCACGGTCGTTCGAAACGATGCAATTTCTGTTGAGGAAGCATCTGCCTACGATGGAGTCTTAATCTCTCCCGGCCCAGGAACACCAGAGCGCGCAGGGATTTCAGTAGCAATGATTAACTATTGCGCGGAAAAATCTATTCCATTATTTGGAGTCTGTCTTGGACATCAAGCTATCGGGGTTGCATTTGGTGCAACAGTTTCACGCGCACCAGAGTTGTTACATGGAAAAACCTCACTTGTATTTCATAAGCAACAAGGCGTTTTAGATGAACTACCTTCACCGTTTACCGCAACGCGCTACCACTCTTTATGTGTTGACAAAGATTCTGTACCGCAAGTTTTAGAAGTTACTGGGGCAACAGAATCTGGTTTGATTATGTCGATGCAACATAAGACACTTCCTATACAAGGAGTTCAGTTTCATCCAGAATCTGTTTTAACAGAGCATGGACATTTAATGCTTGCCAACTGGCTAGAGATGTGCGGTGACAAAAATGCACAGGCAAAAGCAGTAGGACTTTCGCCAGTTATTGGTACGAGTAACTAACTGGTCGTGTTATCGCGGCGCAGTGTTAATTGTTATCGTTACTGACTTACCAATAGTTTGAGTAACGCCAGCATCAGGTGCTTGACGAATGACAATACC
>JACCDX010684021.1_pt1 | contig 16603 bp, 21 predicted proteins | sample 7449681 | NCBI WGS metagenome assembly JACCDX01 (sample SAMN15323450, study PRJNA562643) | freshwater metagenome | isolation source: river surface water | place: USA:Blue River Watershed | collected 2017-08-18 | reverse complement strand
TGGCGTTTTAGGTTCAGCACTTGGGCCAGCAGGCGCAATCGCTGGCGCATCACTAGGTGTAGCACTACTTGGTAAGGCACAGCGCGATGTCGCTGAAACAGAGTTCGGTGCACAGATAAGCAAGACTCTTAATACATCTGCAAAGTTTTCTGAGAGTGAAGCTGGCCAGGTTAGATATAACTTAGGCCGTGATGTGACTCGCAACGTCATCGCACAGATTCCAGGCTTTAAGACAATGGGTGACACAAGCCGTGGCATTGGTGCCGTCACATCTGGGTTCCTTAACTTTGGTGCAGAATTAGCGTTTGGTGCTGATGTCGCTTCAGCTAAACTAGCAGGCGCTGCCGTGCGTAGCGCTACAGTACGCCCACTTGCTGAGCCAATGACTGGTTTTCAGCGAAAGATATTTGGTGCTGGAGAAGCACAGCGTGTAGCTAAGCGTCTTGAAGAAGATGTAGATTTGATTAAACGCACCATGGCTGGTGAAGATACACCATACAAGCCAGTCTTTGAATTCTTTCAGAATAGCAAGGGCTACGAAATTGGTGCACGCAAAGACTTTGATAGCGAAATAGGACAGGTATCTGCACATCTATTTGCTGGTAAAAGCTTTGATGAGATTGGTAATCTACTTCTAGTTGGTCGAGGATATCTCCCAGCTATCGAAGAATTAGCCAAGAAGCATGCCTCAACATTTGCTGAATTTGCTAGATATGAAGATGCCATCCAGTCAGTTAGCAAGGGTGGTATTATTAACTTTGAATACAAAGGCAACTTAATTCCTTTGTCAAAGAGATTTACCGATAACCTTGATATGGTTAAGGCTGAGGTTGAAACACTGCGCAAAGAAACACAGTGGCTTGATGATGCTCTTCAGTTAGACGGTGCTATGAAGAATAGAACCGTATCTCGCTGGGCATATATCGAGAAGATTCGTAATGACTTTGCCAAAGAAGCAGCATCTCGCTCTGTTGCTGGTACAGCAGACTTTGTCCCTGAAACTGGAATTGGTAAAGCATATCAGTGGGCGTATCAAAAGAACCCACTATCGCCATTTATTCGTGGCGTCGATAGAATTACAAATGACGCTCCTGATGGTGTAGTTAACTATAATGAACCAGTCGTTGCAAATACACGTATCGCTGCAAGCTTACGCGAAGCAGAGAAGGTTGGCGCATCAGTTGCTGACAACAACGTAAGGGTATTTGACAAGTGGACAACAGCTAGAACCGAATCTGACAAAAATCTTGTTATTGAAGAATACGTTGCAACTGGGTTTAAACTTCTTGCCAACAAGCACAAGATTGCACCAATGATTGTTGATGAGGCAATTGATTCATATATCACTAACCATCGTTTAGTTCAGGTAGAAGCGCGTCGCGCAAACAACTTCAAAGAGGGTTACATGAATGACCCTCAGGACCCTTTGAGTCTAATTAGCGACGCTCAACTTATTACACAGTTGGCCAACGGCAGCATGCTTCCAGACTGGACAATGGTTGACAAGGCTCTCGGAGAATTTGCTAAGCGCAACGGACAAGCGGCAACCATAGGGATGCAAACTAAAGATGCTGCACGTTTGATTGCTGACGAACTCAATGGTCTGTGGCGTACAGGAACATTGCTTCGTACTGGATATCCAGCTAACGTTATTAAAGATTCACACATCCGTGCGTGGGGAGATGCCGTACTATTTGACGTATGGTCAAAGCTTGGCGAAGACGCCATCGATGCTGTCCTTAACACCAGCAACACAGTTACACGTGCGAATCGCTGGCTTGGTAGCAAGTTAGATAAGAACAAGAATATTGCATTCTTGCGTCAAGAGATTGACTCACGTCAAGTTGTCCTCAATAGTCTAGGAAAGCAGCTCAAGGCTGCTGGCTATGACCCGTTGAACCCACCAAAGAAGATTAAATCAAATCTTTTGGTTGATATTCAGCACTACCGTACTATTGAGTCTAACATAAAGATGCTTCGCGCTAGAGAAAATGCAGCGATTCAGGGGATTAAGCCAAATAGAATTCGCAGACAGACAGTTGAAGTTGATGGAGAAGTATTCGAGGCAGCAGGTGCTGGACGTTTTGGCCAGCTGTTTATGTCTAAGATTACACAGAAGGATGACCTTCGTCGAGCGATGGCGTCTGTCAAAGAACTTGCTATTGAGAATGCGCGCCGTAGCCGTACTGGTTCACGTGCTATTCTACCAGCAGATGAGGCAACTCATCTCCTTGCTTGGGAACAAATTCTTAACGACAAGGTTCGTTTTGACCCAGTAGCACGCATGGTTCTTGAAGGAAGAAGCGATGCTACTATTGTAAATTTCCTAAAGAGCAATGAGGGTTTCAGTTACATGGACCGATTTGCAGCTAAGCGTAGCGATGCTATTGAGATTTACGAAAGAGTTAAGACTCTTGTAGATATGTATGCTCCAACCCCTCAGCTTAAGAAGTTGATTATTGAGGACAAGCTATCTATCCTGGAACTTAAGAAGCTATATCCAGATGTTAACCAACGTCCACCAGTATTTGGTGACATGGTTGATGACATGATTGGAACAAGTGGCCTCTATACCCAGGCTCGTCAGTTAACTAAGGATGCGGTTGCATGGTTGTCAACTATGCCTACATCTAAGTTAGCATTTAACCCATACTTTAGAGTTAAGTACGAGCAGGAGTTGCAGTCCCAGATATGGGTTGCTAACTCTCAGAACCGTGTGCTAACAGCAAAGGACAAGGCACGCTTTGAACAGCGTGCGCGTGAGTTTGCTCTACGCGAGTATCGTGAAAAGCTTAACTCGTTCCACCGTAACATGAACTATGCTGGATGGACAAACTACCTACTAGCGTTCTTCCCTGCGGTAGTAGAACAGTTCAGAGCGTACGGCCGAATCACAATGGAACACCCTGACTTCTTGGTTAAGAAGCTTAAGTTTGCTTCATTGCCAGAAATGATTTCAGATGTACAGGAAGACTCAAACGGTACACAGTACTTTGAAGTTGACCTACCATACTTTGGTCTAAGCTCTCGTATTCCTACATCTTGGTTCAACCCAGACAATCCAACTGGTGGCGACATCATCTCATTCCACCCGTTTGCGGCAGCAAGCGTAAATGAATTTGCCCGTCGTACAAACATTGAAAACAGATTTATCGACGTAGTTCTACCATTTGGTGTACAGCAGAATTCATTGAATGCGCTGACTCCTAATACAGCTCGTCGTTTATCTCAGGTATTTGCTGCTGGATTCTTCCAAAGCGGAGAACAATTCAACAAAGATGTTAAGATGTTCATTGATACCGAGATGGTACAGTTCATCAAGGACAACAATGGCCGTAAGCCAAACGCTCAGGAGTATTCAGAGATTGCAGTACAGGCTGAGAAGAAGTCTTTCTATACATCAATCTTACGCTTCTTGAGTGCATCTACGCTGCCAGTCCAGGGCCGATTGGTTACTGCTGTTAGCGGATATGTAGATATCCTCAACAAGATGCAAGACGCTTATGGTGCTGAAGCAACAGAGATGTTCGTGGAAAAGTATCCAGAATACTTTATGCTTGCCGAAAGACTTACTGACCCAATATCTGGTGTACGTCCTGACAAAACAGCAGTAAGCTTAATTAAGCGTAACAAAGATTCCATCCAAAACATTGTTTCAGCCATTGGCGAAAAGGGTGACTTGACCACCCTTGGAGCAATCTTTAATGATGAAAACTATGCGTTCTCTTCTGCTGCTCAGGCATATCTAAGCAGAACAAAGATACCTGGAACAACAAAGAAGTTCAGAGATTCAGCCGATGCTTTCCAACAGGGACGTTCTGCTTTAGTAAGCAAGGGCTGGAATGACTTCTTTAAGGTACAGTCTATTGTTGAAGAAGAGTTAAAAAACTCAGCGAATCCAATTGACCCTACCAGCAAGTATGGCCAGGCAATAATTAACCAATACGTAGATGCATTCGTAGAGTCACAAAAGAAAGATAACTCTATTTGGTTTACTGAATACGACAAACAATCTCAAGGTGGTTCTGGAAGCCGCCAGGCCGATACAGTAATTGCGTTAACCGTCGCCATTGAAGATGATAAACTATGGAGCAATCTTTCAAAGCAGCCTAAGTGGGAACTGATTCTTAACTACATGCAATATCGATATGATGTTGCAAAGCGTTTACAAGCTATGGGAACTACTATTGAAGCTAAAAAGGTTAGCTGGCTACGTGATGAAGTCGCATCAACAGTTGCAGCTATGCGTGCTCAGAATACTGAGTTTGCTAAGTTCCATGACAGATACTTCAAGAATGACAAGTTTGACTTTGTATACGAAGGGCAAGAATAATGGTAAATAGAATTGGGGCTGGTTCAGAACAGGGATTACCTGGCTTTGTACCTAGCCCAGAGGCCACCCAAAGCCCAACACAGTCGAATCCTGTACAAGATAGAATATTGGAAGCCTTCAAAAAAAGAGGCATCAATATTAATACCAATCTTAGGCCAGTAAGCACTGACCTGTTATCATCATTTGGCCCCGACGAATGGAAAGCTCTAGCTGTAATGCTTAATAAGCTTGGACGCCGAGTACAGGGAGTGCAAGAAACAAAGATTGCGTTAACAGTCGAGTATGGTGCCATGTTGTCAAACGCAAATTCTTTTGGTGAATTGTATCAGCAACTACAGGCTGACTATATTCCAGGACTTGACGGCGATGGATACAAGGGCCCAAAGACTACCGTACAACTACAGGACCCATTGGTTATTGATACTCTTATCCGTGGCGTATATCAGTCAACACTTAAGCGTGACCCTAACGCTGAAGAGTTTGCGGCTCGTCGTAGTGAATTAGAAGCTGTTATCAACAAGGGCTCTACCGTCACACCTCAGGGCCAGGGTAAGGCTATAGCTACACCAGGATTTACGCAAGCTGGTGCTGAAGCCATGATTAAGCAGAAGATTGAAACAGGTGCACCTGAAGTTCAGGAAGATTTGGCACAAGCACAGAGCATTGAGTTCGCTGACTTTATTGGAAAGCTAGGTAAGTAATATGGCGCTAAGACCTACAGTTACGATTGGCGGAGCGCCAGCAGGTTACGAAGAGCAACCAATTGAAAACAAGTTTGGTCTAACTGCTGCACTTATTGAGGCATACCCAGAACTACAGCGCATCTATGATTTGTGGCAAGCCAAGGATTATGCTCAGGCAGAAATCGAATACTACAAGACTGACTACTACAAGAATGTATCAGAGGCAACAAGTTCTCGTACCCTTGAGAAGACAGCAAAGCCTGGCATCTATGCTCAGAAGCTTGAAGACTATAAGATTAAGCAGCGCAAGCGCTTGTCCCAAGAAGGCATTCGTGAAATCGATGATGCCTTCCTAGAGGAAGCATACCTTGCTGGATGGTCGGACAATATCGTTGACACTAAGGCACTTGCCAAAGTTCCAACTGGTAAGCAACTAGGCGGAGACGCACTACAAACTGCTGACTCACTTAAGTCATACGCTAACTCATTTGGCATGTCATACAGCCCAGCACAATACGACAAATGGACACGCGATGTATTTACTGGTATGATGACAATTGATGACCTGAAGAACCAGGTGCGCGTAGACGCGGCTAGCGCATATCCAGTATATGCTGACCAGATTTCAAAGGGTGTAAGCCTTGACTCTTTAGCATCAGCATACAAGAGTTCTATTGCAAACATTTTAGAGGTTGACCCAGACTCAGTAACCTGGACCAACCCACATCTACGCAAAGCACTTCAGTCCGTAGGGCCAGATGGTAAGCCTTTCGTTAAGCCAATCTGGCAGTTCGAAAAGGAACTACGCAACACAGTTGAGTGGGAATACACTAACAATGCACGTGACACAATGGACACCCTGTCACTCAAAGTTCTTAAAGATTGGGGTCTAGCATAATGGCATATAACCCACTGACTGGTGTTTATACCCCAGACGAACCAGTGCAGCGCCCTAGGGCTACTGCTGGACAATTTCGTAGAGCAGAAGAAGCATCTAATGCACAGTATTATGCGGAGAATCCTCAGGTTGTTGCAGACATAACTAGACCAGTTGCAAGATTTGAAGTTGGTAGAACTCGTAATGCAGATGGAACAATAACAGTTCGTTACAATGATGGCTCTACTGAGAATCAGCCAGACCCAGATTTTGTTCCTACTAAACCTAAGTCTCCAGCTCAGGAGAATAACGATGCGCTAATGCAAATGCTTGCGGCTCAACAGCAGCAGGCTGCAGCAGAAGCTGCACGTGCAAGAGAAGCAAATCGCCAGTCTGCAATTGCTGCAGTCACTGCTCGATTCAACCAGTATGGACTTGGTTCCCTTGCTAACAAAATTAGAGACTTGGCTATTGACGGCGCAACTGAGGCAACAATTACTCTTGCACTACAGGAGACTCCAGAATATCAGAAGCGATTCTCAGCTAACGCTGACCGCATCAAGAAGAACCTTTCAGTTCTAAGCCCTGGAGATTACCTCAACCTTGAGGATTCATACCGTCAGGTATTGCGCTCATATGGACTAACACGATTCGATACCGACGAGTATGTCAAGCAGTTTATCGCTAACGATGTATCTGCAACTGAACTTTCTAACCGCGTTGTCACAGCAGTGCAGCGTGTACAGAATGCTGACCCAGCAATTCTATCACAGCTTACCGACTACTACGGCATTGGACAGAACGACCTAGTCGCATATGTACTTGACCCTAACCAGCAGTTCCAGAAGATTCAGCGTCAGGTTGCAGCAGCCGAAATTGGTGTGGCTGCAGCTAAGCAGGGACTACGCTCTGATGTTGCAGTATCTGAACAGCTTGCTGCACAAGGTGTATCACAAGCTGAAGCACAGAAGGGTTATGCAACAATTGCGGATATCCTACCTACTGCTTCCAAGCTCAGTGAAATCTATGGCGCAACTCTTGAGAGTTATGGCCAGGATGAAGCAGAGCAGGAAGTCTTTAACCAGTTGGCATCTGCACAGCGCAAGCGTCAGAAGCTGGCAGCTACAGAAGCAGCAACCTTCAGTGGTTCTTCTGGAGTAGCACGTGGTGGACTTTCAACTGGAAGAACAGCAGGACAAATCTAAATTCCTGGACGGACCTATCGGCCCCGTACAGCGTAAAAGACCGAGAGTAGGAGCCAGCATACTTCCCCGAGTATGTGTTGTGGCCTGCGAACTACAAACAAAGAGAGAAGGGTGGTTGCTATGAGCAACAATTACTGGGACGACGAAGACGATGACCTCGATACCGATACACAGGCGGGCGACGGAAGCAATCTGCTAAAGCAGTTGCGGAAGGCAAAGCGTGCTGACGAGAAGCGTATTAAGGAACTCACAGAGCAACTTGAGAGTCTATCCAAGGTGCAGCGTGAGCGAACTGTTAAAGAAGTCTTGGAAAAGAAAGGTGTCAATCCAAAGGCAACTCGCTTGATTCTTAAGGACTTGGACGATGTTAACGAAGAGACAGTCAATGGCTGGCTCGATGATAACGCGGACTTGTTCGGAATCCAAGTTGGCCAGGACGCACCTGTAGTAAGTGAGATTGACCGTGCTGCATTACGCCAGCAAGACATTCTCACACAGGGTGCATTAACACCTGACAGAGCAGAAGATTTGAATATGCGAATCGACCAGGCACAGTCCTCAGAAGAGCTTATTAATCTCATCTACTCACAAAACAAATCATAGTTTCTAACACTAAAGGAAAATAACCTCATGCCAAACGCATACACAGGAACAGGGTCCTCCACACTTGGAGGTACCGTTGGTGCTGCTGGTCTGGTACAGCGGGCTTATGACCGTCTCTTGGAGTTCGCACTCCGCTCAGAGCCACTCATTCGTTCAGTAGCAGACAAGCGCCCAGCACAGCAAGCAATGCCAGGTTCATCAGTAGTTCTACAGCGCTACGTTGACCTCACTGCTGCAACATCAACACTCACAGAAGATACTGACCCAGATGCAGTAGCGCTCTCAACACCAACCTCAGTTACAATTACTCTTAACGAGTATGGTAACTCAGTATTGGTAACACGTGCGCTCGAACTCTTCTCACTTGCAGATGTTGACCCAGCAATCGCTAACATCATCGCATTCAACCTCGCAGACTCAATCGACCGAGTTGCAATGACAACACTCCGTGGTGGAACCAACGTAATTTACTCAGGTGCTACCGCAACATCAACAGCAACAATCACTGCTGCTGCAACATTGTCATCTGCAAACATCCGTCGTGCAGTTGCAAAGCTCCGCGCTAACAACGCTGTTGGACGCAAGGGCTCACTCTACTGGGCTGGTGTACACCCAGAAGTTTCACATGACCTCCGCGCTGAAACAGGTTCAGCTGGATGGCTTCTTCCTAACCAGTACGGCTCTTCACAGGACCGCATCTGGGCAGGAGAAATCGGAACATACGAAGGTGCATACTTCGTAGAGTCCGCACGTCTCTTCACTGCAACTGACGGAGCTTCATCTGCAAAGGTGTACCGCTCAATCATCGCAGGACAGCAAGCACTTGCTGAAGCAGTGGCAGAAGAGCCACACGTAGTCATCGGACCAGTAGTTGACAAGCTCATGCGTCACCGCCCAATGGGTTGGTACGGCGTACTAGGCTTTGCTCGCTACCGCGAAGAAGCACTATTCCGAATCGAATCAGGTTCATCAATCGCTTAGTTGATTGACGGATAGGCAGGGTACATATTTGAAAAGTACCCTGCTTATCAGTAAGTTCACTAAGGAGAACAATGACAACTTACACATTCCGAGGTCCAACTGTGGATGAAGGTCCAGCAGGTGGGCACCGCCTGTTTTACTTCTACAAGTTGAAGCGCGGTATCACTGTTGTTAAGTCTGGCTCAACATACTCAACTTTACGTTATGCTGTAGATGAAGACCTCCTTGACTATGATATCGTTTATAAAGGTGGCTACAACTACACAGTTAATGAGGCTACTAAGTCCGAACTTATCGCAGCAGGAATTGGCGTAACAGAGGAAAACTTTACAGCACAGTAGGGGACAAATGAATCTACATCAAATACAAAAGCATCCTGAATATGTAGAAGGTTGCTTTGGTTGCAAGATAGGAACTCTTGAACTGGGAACTGGTGATGCTACCAGAGATGTCTCAGACAAGAAGTGGACATCAGAGTTGCAGGCTTACCGAGATGCAAGAGCACAAGGTATCCAGCCAGCGGGCACTACTCGCGCCCACGTAGAAGCAGCATACGAAGCGTCGTCGACATTGGGTAAAGCATACAACGCAGACACAATGCCAAAGACAAAAGATATAACCAAGAAAACAACTGAAGTACTCAAGGAAATAGGAGCGGTATAATGCCAAAGGTCGGAAAGAAAGAATTCCCATACACAGCAAAAGGCATGGCAATGGCAAAGATGGAAGCCAAGAAGTCAGGCAAGCCAATGAAGAAGGTTGTCAAGAAGGCTGCTATGAAGAAAATGGGCAAGAAGAAGTAAATGCCTAATCCAAATTCTAGCACACCAGTTAAGAGGTCTCCAGCTCTTACTGTTGAACAGCGCAAGGCTCAAGAGCGTGCTCGCATTAAAAAAGCACAAGAAGCATACAAGGACCGCACAAGTCCATCTAAGATGACTCCAGCGCAGAAGGCTGCATTTTTAGCACAGCAAGGAATGAGTAATTACTAATGAGTGACCCAAGACTAAAGCGAGCAGGAGTATCAGGTTTTAACAAGCCAAAGCGTACGCCTAACCACCCAACCAAATCACACGTTGTTGTGGCTAAGGTTGGTGAGAAGGTCAAGACTATTCGCTTTGGTCAACAGGGTGTTACTGGCGACAAGAAGCCAACCGCCCGTCAAAAGTCATTCAAGGCTCGCCACAAGGCGAACATTGCCAAGGGTAAGATGAGTGCAGCATACTGGGCGGATAAAGTAAAATGGTAGCAAAGAAGAAGGCTAAGTCAAAAGTAAATGCCGCTGGCAATTACACTAAGCCTGCTATGCGTGCTGCTTTATTTAAGAAGATTAAGGCTGGCTCCAAAGGTGGAGACCCTGGAGAATGGTCAGCTCGTAAGGCTCAGCTACTTGCTGTGCAATATAAGAAAGCTGGCGGGGGTTATAAATAATGGCACTAGCTAAGTCGCAGAAGTCACTGAAGAAGTGGACTGCACAGAAGTGGAAGACTTCTGATGGTAAGCCATCTAAGGGCAAGAAGAGATACTTACCTGAGGCTGCATGGGCTGCTCTAAGCCCAGCAGAAAAAGCTGCAACCAATAAGGCTAAAGCTGAAGGCAATGCAAAAGGTAAGCAGTTCGTAAAACAACCTAAGTCAATCGCCAAGAAAACAGCAAAGCATAGAAACAAATAAGAAAGCAGGGGACAATGCAAGAGACAGTAGCAGTAGCATGGTGTGACGGCGGAGACGTAGACGGAAAGTTTATGCAGGGAGTTACCGATGTACTCCTTAAGTCTGGCGTCAAGTTTGAAACTTCTATCCGCAGTCAGGGCAATCAGATTGCTCGGCAGCGTGAAAAGGTAATTAAGTTTTGGTATGAACAGAACATATCCGAGTGGCTACTTTGGGTAGACTCGGACATTGTTCTTAGCCCAGAGAACTTCCTTAAGTTATGGGACAAGAAGGACAAGGACTCAAAGCCTCTTCTAACTGGCGTGTACTTCACAACAGATAACCCTGAAGAGCCTCTGATGGTACCTATGCCGACCGTTTACATGTTCGCTGAACTAGACGGTGGGCTTGGAATTAAGCGTGTCCATCCGCTTCCTAAGGACTCCTTCATGCAGGTAGAAGCAGCAGGCATGGGGTTCGTCCTTATGCACCGAAGCGTAGTGACAAAGATTATGGAAGCCTTGCCAGGCGTTCCATTCTTTACTGAGATGGGTGCAGACAAAGCATTCATTGGAGAGGACATCTACTTCTTTGCCCTATGCGGTAAGGCAGAGGTTCCTCTATGGTGTGACACCTCAGCACTCGTTCCTCATATGAAGCGATTCTCATTTGACGAACATTATTACAAAGCATTCTTTGGCGCTCCTGAGCAGCCGAAGGAATCTAATTTAGTTTTACCGAAGCGTTACAAGAAAGGCTAAACAATGGCACTAGGCAAAGCAGGAAGTAGTTTAACAGCAGAACTTAACAGGCTTGCTGGAATTACTGATGTCACAAAATTCCTTGATGAACAAGGCGCTGCTAATGCCTGGGCTGGAACAACTGGACTTGCAACTGTAGGTGCTCTTAACATTAAGGCACAAGCTGGACGCACAAGAGATAAGTTCAAGGACATTGATGGTATCTGCAATGAACTTGCTGGAACAACTGGGCTTGCAGCCCCTGCAGCGCTAAGGAGCATAGACGCCTAATGACAACTCTAAACAATATGATTGACGAGGTTCTAATCAACCTCGCAGGTTACACCTTCCAGCAAGACAGAGCGACACATCTTGCTGCAAGCGTAACCACAACTGTGTCTTCAAGCGCAGCACCAACCATTCTGCAGTTAGGTTCTACCGACTCAGTTGGTAAGGGTATCCTTGAGATTGATGAAGAACTCGTATGGGTAGATTCATTTGACAAGGTTGCTAACACAGCTACCGTGTCTCCTTATGGGCGTGGCTACCTAGGCACAACCGCGGCAACACACGCCGCTGATTCAAAGGTAACTATCTCACCTACCTTCCCACGTTTTACAGTCAAGCGTGCAATCAATGATACTATCCGCTCCCTTGGAGCAAGCATCTTTGCAGTTAAGTCAACAACCTTTACCTTCAACGCTGCGGTATCTACCTACGCATTTGCTAATCTAAATGTCAAGAATATCTTGAGCCTTACTTGGCAAGACATTGGACCTACTAAAGAGTGGGTACCAATTCGTCGCTGGGACTTTGACGCATTCGCTAACCCACAGGCTTTTGGGTACACAAGCACAGACCAGGTACAAACTGTAACTCTAGGCGAAGCACCTATTGCTGGTCGTACAGTTAAGGTTATCTATGCAACAGACCCTAACACTTTTACAACAAACACAGAAGTTTATGCAACAGTAACTGGACTACCTGAGTCAACAAAAGATGTAGTAATCCTAGGCGCAGCCTATCGTTTGCTCTCATTCCTTGACCCAGCACGTGCAGCACAGGTCAGCCCACAGGCGGATGAGACTGACAGCAAGCGCCCATATGGTGCGTCACAGAGTGCGACTAAGCAACTCTATGCGCTCTATACACAGCGTCTTAACGAAGAGACAAAATCTCAGCAGGCAAACTACCCAATTCGTGTTCACTACTCCCGCCGATAAGGACCAGCAATGACAACTAGAAAATACTCATCCCGCTCTCAGCAGACAACGCTGACTTCGGGTCTTACATCGTCTGGTACATCAGCAACTGTCGTATCAGGTACAGCACTGCTTGGTGGCGTAACCATCTCAGCAGGCGAAACCTTTACAGTTGTCATTGACCCAGATACAGCACTCGAAGAAATTGTAGATGTCACTGCCGTCTCCACGAATACCCTAACAATTGTTCGTGGCATCGACGGCTCTACAGGGCAGGCTCACTCTGCTGGTGCAGTAGTTCGACATATGGCAATTGGTCGTGACTACCGCGAAGCTAATGCACACATTGAGAATGTAACCTCTGCTCACGGATTAACTATCGCAGATGTTACTACAAACGCTGCAACACAAACTCTTACAAACAAGACAATCAGCGCAGCAAACAATACTCTTACAGGTGTAGCAACTCTTACTGGTACACAGACTCTTACCAACAAGACTTTAACTAGCCCAACTATTAACACCGCAACTATTGCTGGTGGCACAATTACTGGTCTATCATCTCCGACCAACTCAGGTGACGCAGCAACTAAGGGCTACACAGATTCAATCCTAGGTTCAGCAACTGCAGCATCTACAAGCGCTACAAGCGCTGCTGCTAGTGCTACCGCTGCAGCAACATCAGCAACATCCGCTGCTGCTAGCGCGGTATCTGCTGCTACCTCTGCAACATCTTCTGCTACATCTGCTACAGCATCTGCATCATCTGCAGCAACAGCGACAACTAAGGCAAGCGAGGCTGCAACATCTGCTACCTCTGCTGCTACTAGCGCAACTGCATCAGCAAATAGTGCAACATCATCTGCTGCTAGTGCAACTGCAGCGGCTACATCAGCCACATCAGCAGCAGCCTCAGCAACGGCTGCAGCAACCAGTGCTACCTCAGCAGCATCTAGTGCTACATCGGCTGCTAACTCATACTCATCAGTAGTAGGATTAACTGGTGCTGGACTTGTACGCGATATGGGTTCAATCACCGACGCAGATACAACAACGACATCTTATGTAAATATCTCAGCCTTCGCTGCTGCAGCAGCAACAAGTGCTACAAGTGCTGCAACCTCTGCTACAAGTGCAGCGACATCTGCTAGCGCAGCAGCAACTTCTGCATCAAGCGCAGCGACTTCCGCAAGTAATGCAGCAGCATCTGACGTATCTGCTCAGAACTGGGCAACCAAGACTGACGGTGCTGTGGCTGGTGGAGAATACTCTGCTAAGTACCACGCACAACTTGCAGCAACTTCTGCGACATCGGCAGCAGCAAGTGCATCTGCAGCAGCCACTAGCGCAACTAGCGCTGCATCGTCTGCATCACAAGCAGCAGTTATTGTTGCCTCAGCGATTCAAGGGACTCTTATCAATGCTAAGGGTGACTTGCTTGTAGGTACAGCAGATGACACAGTTGCTCGCCTTCCAGTTGGAACTAACGGATACCTACTTACTGCAGACTCTGCAGAGACACCAGGTATCAAGTGGGCAGCAGCCCCTGTAAGCCTTCCAACACAAACTGGTCAGACTGGCAAGTACCTTACAACAGATGGAACTACTGCATCCTGGGCAACCATTGCTGCAGATATTGAGTCAGTAACAGCAGGCACTGGTCTTACAGGTGGTGGCACATCTGGTGCTGTCACGCTGAACCTAGATACAACTTCTGTCTATGTCGTACCTTCACAATCAGGTGCGTCTGGAAAGTATTTAACAAGCAACGGAACAGCAGCGTCTTGGGCAACCATTACAACAGACCCACTGCCACAAATTATGATGATGATGGGAGCATAACCAATGCCAAGTTCATTCGCAATCCAACAGCGTAGAGGCACTACAGCGCAACACGCTTCATTTACAGGCTTGGTCGGTGAGATTACAATCGATACCGACAAAGATACAGTCGTGGTTCACGATGGCAGTACCGCTGGTGGTATCCCGCTAGCAAAAGAATCAGCCTTGACCGAGGCTGGCTTTAACCCATTTCTACTAATAGGAGCATAATTAATGCCAAACGTATACAAGGTCCTGGCTCAATCTAACCCATCAGCCACAACCGCAACAACACTATACACAGTTCCATCAGCAACTTCATCAGTACTTTCAACAATTACTGTTTGCAACCAGGCAGCATCTGCTGCTTCATTCCGTATCGCAGTACGCCCAGCGGGTGCAACCCTAGCAGCAGTTCACTATGTTGCTTATGATGTAGCACTTGCAGCGAACGATACAACAGCACTAACACTTGGATTGACACTTGCAGCAACTGACGTAGTAACTATCTACGCATCATCTGCAACACTTTCATTCCACGCATACGGCTCAGAAATTTCTTAATAGGAGGATACGATGGCAATCAGTAGATTTAAGACATCTACTTTGGCACAAGGATTGCCAAAGTATCAAGACGTATGGGATGGGATTACATCCACATTCGACTCTAATATGGAATTAATTCAGCGAGTTACAGTTGATGCTGCAGGCGCATCCTCTATTGGCTTTACTTCTATTCCTAGCACATTTAAGCATTTACAAATTCGCGGTATTGCAAGAACTGCAAATGCCGTAACGGCAGACCAAGTTAAAATGCAAATGAATGGCGATACTTCTGCTTCAAATTATACCTTTCACACAGTTTGGGGAAATGGAAGTTCAGCCTTGGCTGACGGCTATGGAGCAAACACTGTTGCTGGTGTAACCCCAGTAATTAGAATGACAGGCGCAAGCGCAACTAACGGAGTTTTTGGTGCGACAGTAATTGATATTCTTGATTACACGAACACTAATAAAAATACAGTAGTGCGTTGCCTTGACGGATATGACCTAAACGGGTCAGGAGAAATTCAATTTACATCAGGTGCTTGGTTAAATACTTCTGCTGTTACTTCACTAAATATGACACTTCAGGGAAGCGGCAACTTTGTACAGTATTCACAGTTTGCTCTTTACGGAATTAGAGGAATAGCATAATGACTAAAACGTATGTACCTATTGCTACAGCAAACGGAACTGGCTCCAGTGGCACAATTACATTTTCTTCAATTCCTAGTACTTACACTAACCTAGCCGTATCTATGGTTTTTCAAGGCTCAACTGGCGGATACATTAAGTTTAGGATTAACAACCTTTCAACATCTATTTATAGTTTTACTCAACTATATGGGGCTGGAAGCGCTGCAGGTAGCGCAAGGGTAAGTAACCAAGCCGAGTCACTCTTTGAAGAAAGTCCAGGAACTTCTTATATTGGCAACGCTCAAATTCATTTTCAAAACTATGCCAACACAAACATTAACAAGTCTTATCTATTGCGCTCTAATGATGCTCAAAAAGTAACGCGAGCGATTGCAGGACTCATTAGCACAACTGCAGCAATTAACCGTTTAGATTTTATTATTGACGGAAACTTCACTACAGCATCCACAATTACCTTGTACGGAATACACTAAGGAGATACAATGCCAAAACAATACGACTGTATAGCCGAAGTAACCGTGGGTTCTGGTGGGTCCTCGTCTATTAACTTTACCTCAATACCTAGCACTTATACAGACCTTTGCTTAAAATTGTCTTTGCGAAACAGTTACGCTGGAACTTATGTATCTGGCAAATTGACAGTAAACTCCAATGGCTCAAGTATTTATACTTCAAGAGTTCTAGGTGGGGGTGGCACAAGTACCTCAAGTGGCTCTTACGGACCACAAACCCAAATGGAATGGGGTCCAGGAGGAGCAAACAATTTAACAGCAAATATGTTTAGTAATGTTGAAATGTATTTTCCAAACTATACAAGTTCAAATAATAAATCAATATTTATTGATGGTGTAATGGAAACCAATGATGCTACTAATAACGCTCTAAACCTTTGGGCAGGATTAGCATCAACCTCTTCTGCAATTTCAAGCATACAGGTAACTTTTAACGCTGGTTCTTGGATGCAGCACTCAACAGCCACCCTCTACGGCATTAGCAACAGTTAGGACACACTATGGGAATCCGAAGTCTAAGAACTGCCAGCATATCTACTGGCGTTAAGCGAAGCAAAGTCTGGGACCAGAGCGCTGTATATGTAGCCAATTCTTATGAGTCTATTGCCACTCTTTCGGGCACAGGGTCAAGTGGTACAATTTCATTCACTTCCATTCCTAGCACTTACAAGCACTTACAATTGCGTTTTATGTCTTCATCATCAGGAACTGGTGGAGTAGAGAACCCTTGGCTGCGTTTTAATAATGACTCAACCACTCTTTATTCTGCTCATAGGTTATATGGAGATGGCGGT
>JACCDX010869216.1_pt1 | contig 16612 bp, 1 predicted proteins | sample 7449681 | NCBI WGS metagenome assembly JACCDX01 (sample SAMN15323450, study PRJNA562643) | freshwater metagenome | isolation source: river surface water | place: USA:Blue River Watershed | collected 2017-08-18 | reverse complement strand
GGGTGCTTAAAATCTATCATGTTAATGAATGTTGAAGAAGAACATTTTAATGCCATCGTATATTTTCATTTAGAACCAGAAATTCATCAATTGGATTTATTCATAAAATTTGCGAAATTTTTGCAAAGCCAACATTTATATTCTTACCCTATTCATATAAAATGCAATACTGGTATGAATAGATTAGGTTTTAATTTTTATGAACTAAATCATTTAGTAGCAGCCTTAAAAACGTATCAAAATCAAGTCAAAGTAATTTCTATATTTAGTCATTTAATAGATGGCACGAATAAAGATATAAATTTTAACCAACAACAACTACTTATTCAAAGCACCAAGCTATTAAAAAGCGTGTTGAATTATTCTTTCAAAATTCATGTAGCAAGCTCCAGTGCTATATTACATGAAAATCAATTACATTATGATATGGTTAGAATTGGAATTGCTATGTTTGGTTTAGTAAAAAATCAAATTGGTTTAGAACAACCGTTGAGTTTATATACTGGAATGGCTCAAATTCATCACCTTAAAAAAGGAGAATATATTGGTTATGGTAGTGAAAATAAATTATCCAGAAACTCGGTAATTGCGGTGGTTAAAATTGGATATGCTGATGGATATCATCGCTGTTTGGGTAATGGAAAATCGTGTATGGCAATTCATGGATATGTAGTTCCAACGATTGGCAATATTTGTATGGATTTATGTTTTTTAGACCTTACAGATATTCCAGAGCCTCAATTAAGTGATCGGGTAGAGGTTTTTGGACCACATATTTCTATTGAACAGTTGGCTCGCCATGCCCAAACAATTCCTTATGAAATATTGACCTCTATTGGTTCTCGGATAAAACGCGTATTTGTAAATGACTAAATATTTTATTTTCTATTATTCATTTCTTAATAAAAATTCACCTTTTTTAGTTCGATAATAAATATTGTTTTTATATAAATCTATTATATAAAAATATTGACCATTTTTCAATGGGCTTCCATAATAATCTAAGCCTTTCCATTCTGTATTTGAATTAAAATTATTAATAGTTTTAACTAATTGGTTCACTTCATTATAAATAAAAATAATATTTTTTGGGAAAAAATCAATATTAATAATTTGCCAAAAATCGTTTATGCCATCGTTATTTGGAGTGATGATTGAAGTAGGGTAAATATCAAGTAAGGTGTCAAAAACAGTAAGTTTTAAACGTGCGGTATCGGTACAGCCAGCACCGTTGATGCCGACTACGGAAAATACCAAACTTGAATCTGGACTTAATAAAACTTCTTGATAAGGGTATGAAATATTAGGAATGGCAAATTGCGAAGGGTACCAATAAAAAATGTTAGCACCAGAAGCTTTGACTTTTAAATAAGAGGTTTGAATAATATTTGGACTAATAAACAAGGTATCAACAACAACCAAGGGGCTTTGAATGATGGTTAATTTTGCAATATTACTGGTAACAGAACACCCAATACTATTGGATATTTGTACAAAATAAAAATAATCACCAGAAATATTGGGTATTTTGAAATTGCTATTTACAGAAGATTGAGCTAATGTAGCATTGAAATACGTGGGGCTTATATTATAATACCAATCATATAGGAGGGCATCATTAAAGCTATATCCAGCTTGAATTCCAATATCTTTAGATCCTCTGTTACAAACAAGAGAATCTAACAAATTAGCATTAATGGTAGGATATGGATAGGTAATAAATATGTTCGTTGGTTGTGAAGTATCGGATGGTAAAGTAGTACAAAAAGTAGGTGTAGGGTAAATAGAACCCGTTGCTATTACGTAATAATAACTTGAATCTGGATTATTTAACAGTGGAGTAAAGGGATTATTGGTACTCACCAAAACATCGTTTTGAGTAGGACTTGGGCTGGACGATTTATACCATTTATAGTTTATGTAATAAGTCCAAATGGGATTTATATAAGTAAAAAGGGTATGGTGGTTTTGTCCCACACAAACCAAAGAACTACCTGCGTTGGAAAGGGAATCAATTTTAGGATAAATGATTGCAATAAGATTTGAAGGACCGACTGTATCGCTTTGACAACTTTGTAATGAATCGTAAATAATAGCATAATAATACATACTATCTTTATACGGTGCAAGGAGGTTACTTGGAGGTGTAAAGATACTATCGGTAGCATTTGGAATAAGGAAAGAAAGGTTGGTGGCAATATCTGTTGGTTGGTATAATCCGTACCATTGATATTTAATTCTGGAAAAATTGGTGGAGCCAGAGGAAACGATGAGGGGCGTAAAATTATTATTTCGACAACTCATAAGTGGACCATCCGATAAAAAATTTCCATTAATAAAAGAATACCAATTCACTTGATAAAAACTATCGTAGTTAGAACAGCCAAAATTATTCGTAAGTAAGGAATAAAAATAATAACTTGTATTTTGGGGTTGATAAAATTTTTGTGAGTAGAATAAATTATTTTGTTGATAAAATATGGGTAACGAAGTTCCTGAAATTAATTTTTGGGTATTGTAAAACAATGATACTTTGAAAGCACTTGCTGTAAAGGGTTGAACTAATTTTAACGATATTACATTAGAATCATTAAAACCAAAACAGAGTTTATTATTTGAATCGTTAATAATGGTATAACTACCTTCTAATTGAGGTGTAAGGTGAATCATGACTTGAGCAATATTAGACCTTGCTTTACATCCAACAGAATTGGTTATCTGTAAAAAATAATAATTGGTATCAATCATAGTCGTAGGAACAAGGTATTGATTGGAACTCTGTATGGCTGGATTGAGCAAGCTAGCCCCATTTGTGTCGCGAGTAAACCTATTAATATACCAAGAATAGTATAAAGAATCAGAACCCGCATAATAAATGAATGGTTCAAGAATTGCATTTTGATAGCTATAGCAAAATGCAGTATCAATAAGGTTTTGAGCAAAAGATGGAACAGGATAATAAATAATAGCACCACTTATATTCGAAGTATCTTTGTAATAAGGGCAAGCACTCACCGTAGTTATACTAAAATAATAAAAAGTATCATAGATGGTTGAATTGGGAATATAAATTGTATCTTTATTTGGAAGTAAGGTGGCATTATTGAAAGAAGGTTGGGTATTAACGTACCACTGAACTTGGGCATTGATTTGAAAAGGTTTAGGAATATGAATTATAAAAGAATCAAAAACTTGGGAAACACAACCAATTTGATTTTGCTGGCTTATATCGTAATTAAACAAAGGTGGGTTAACGACAATCTTTCCAGAAATTTTAGAGGTTGAATAACTACAACTAAATAATAAATTTTTTATGATACAAAAATAATATAAAGTATCTTTGGTTAGTTTTTGGGTAGGTGGATAAAAAATACTATCAACATCAACCAATTCTAATGTAGCATTAGTATAAGTGCTGTCGGGTGTTGAATACCAATAATATTGAAACTGATCTCCAACATTTTGAAGGGCACTAACAATCAATGGTTTAGAAGGTGTATTTTTACAATAGGAAGCTTTAGACATTTGAATGGACGTGATATTCAGCGGTTTAAACAATTGTAAATTGAAAATATTAGAAGTATCGGCACAATTATTTTGGGTATCAATTAAAGTAAAATAAAGATATTGTTGAAGAGGCACAGAACTATTAAATAGGTCGGACGAATAAAATAAGGTGTTGTTCAGAGTGCTGGTGTAATTTAATAATTTATTTTGGCCGGCGTAGTTTTTTTGGTTAGAAACATACAATAAGGTTTTTAGTTGAAGGTGATTAGGATTATTTACTTTTACTGAAAAATTAAAGGGACTGTTGATAGGAGCACAAAGCGGCGTGTCATTATTATTTATTTGTAAAGAAACACCAGAGGTAAAAGGAGAAGGAAGGAGGTCTATTTCAGAAAAATTACTACTATCTTTACAACCAATTTGGTTTGAAACGACAAATTTTAAATAATAAGGAAAAGTACTCGATAAGGAAGCAATATTAATGGTGTCGGTATAATTAACTCTAGCCAAAATTTGTCCAATTACCGAATTTGAACTATTGGTAAACCATGAATAAGTTAGAGGGTCGGAACCCGTATATTGAACACTGGCAAGGAGGATAGCGTTATTCAATTTATTACAAGTTCTAATGTTAGAAAAACTATTAGCAACAGGTTTGGGAAAAGTTGTGATAGGTGGCGAAAAATAAGTAGTATCTCTTACACCAGCGCAAGCACCATTCTGAATTGTAGTAATGCAATAATAATATAAAGTACCAACAGCCGAACTCGAAGGGATGATAAAACTATCGGTTACCAAAGTATTAACAGCGTTTTGAAAAATGGGTTGTTGGTTTTTATACCAAGTATAAGCGAGGTTAATACTTCTATCTGTAAGAGTAGTAAATTTTATAGAATCAAAAATAGAATTTTGACAAGCAACATTGGATTTGGTTACCAAATTTTTAGATATTCCATAACTACGAATTATAATAGGACCCGATACAGAAGAGGTATCAATGGCACAAGCATAATTATTATCTTGAATAACCAAATAATAATACATCGTATCTAAAATTAAAGGGCTGGGAATAGTACTAGGAATTAAATTTACCGAGTTAGAAATTTGTGCTGCATAATTATAACTTGGTGTAGCATTACCAAACCATCTATAATTCAAACTACTGGTGTTAACGGATGGTCCAAAACTAATTGACAACGGATTTGCTAATTGCCCTTTACAATAAATTCTTCCACCTAAATTTTCGGCTGAAATGGCTATTCTACTATACCATTGGAGCTGATAAAATACCGAAGTATCTGAACAATTATTCATTCCTGTAATGATAAAATAATAAAATTTGTTAGTCGGATTATTATACGAAAGTAAATTACTATATAACGAATCTAAGCTAACACGATTTAAATATAAATTACTACCATTATAAGTGCGTGTGCTATTTTCGTAAAGCTGAATTTGATAAATTGGCGAAGGTAGTTTAAATTGAAAATAAGTTGCATTGGTTTCTAATATGCACATTTGATTATCTACATTATAATTAACTTTTACGGCTTGAGCAGAAGGTTTGCTTAAAAGCGTGGTTTTAAAAATATTAGAAGTGTTTTTACAAGCGGCATTAAAACTAGAAGATACAACAACATAATAATAGGAAATACCTACTTGGTTGGGAATATAAAAATTATTTAAAGCAGAAGAATAAATTAAAGTACCTGCATAATTAGTTTTATCATTATTTTTATACCAATTGTAGGTTAAAGGAAAATTATAGGAAGAATTGGTTTGAATATTAACAGATGATAAATTATTGTTTTGACAATAGCCAGTATCATTCAAGATATTGGTAATATATGGGTTTGAATAAATTATAAAGGGTCCATTGTAGAAAGAAGTATCAAATAAGTTAGGACATATAGAATTGCTTTTAGAACTAACAATACTAAAATAAGTAAAAGTATCTGCCGTAGAAGATTGAATTCTTAACACACTATCTACTCCTATTAAAGATTTGGTGCTAAACATAGTATCTCTCACGGCAAACCATTGATAATTTACATTTTGTTTCCAAGCATTATTAACGGACACAAATAAGGGGGTTATAAAATTTCCTTCGCAACCAAAGCTGGTTTTAATTTCAGACTGCTTAATAATTTTGGGATAATTGATAAATATTCTTCCAGAAAAAGGTGTTGTATCGTTGGCACAGCTAATAAATTTATCATTTACTACTGCAAAATACCACAAAGAATCTGCGATGATTGAAGATGGTTTGGTTATCGGATAAAAAATAGAGTCATTTATTTTATTTACTTTGAAGCCATTTTTATAACTTTTAGTTGGGCTTGCATACCAAGTAAAATTTCCGAAATTAGTATCTAAAGCGGCTCGAACAATCAAAGGAACGGGTGTACTGCCTTTACACAAGGTTTGATTATAAAAATTTTGCGTATCTACCCGAATGGGCGAATACCATTGTAAATTAAAAATTTGTGAGGAATCTTGACAACCGTTGGGATATTTAATGCGTAGAATAAACGAAATTTTTGAAGGGGAATTTGAAACGAAAGTTCCTGAATAATATAGATTAGGATTTATTGTATCTTGAAAAATACTAAGTTCTAATACAGAATTATCTAATGGATTTATTTGAAAAATAGAAGGCATAAAATTAATATTCATTGGATTATTAAACCCAATTTTAACCATTCCTACTTTGCTTAATGCTAAACATTTTTGCAGAGAATCTCCATTGATTGACCAAGACAAATTATTAGAAGGAACCACCACGGCACCGCTGGTTTTCGAGGTTATAGAAGAACCTTGATTATTGCTAAAAACAACATAATAAAAACTTGAGTCTGGCACCACGTTTGATAAAGGATAATAATTCAGTGTTGTATCAAAACTATTTAATACTCCTTCGGAAACTAAAACACCGCTATTGTTATTATCAACAATCGTTTTATACCATTGATAAGAGATTAAGATAGAATTACGATTTGTTTTACTGGCTTGAACGCTGACAGAAATTGGATTCAGTTTATTGGCAGTATTGGCACACAGAACAATCTTTGAGGTACTGGGTTCTTGGTTGATTTGTAAGCTATCAGACAAGCGAAATTTTACAAAGATAGTTTTAGCAGAAATAGTATTTTTAAATTGGTAATTCGATTGGTTAATTTTTATTGGAGAGTTTATTCCATTTATAAAAATACTGTCTAAAACAAAACCGGGTTTTGGATTAAAATTTATGGTTACATTATCGCCCCATTTAAAATATTTTTTTGGTTCAATAAAACCATTGAGGGCTTGGGTTTGAATGAATAATCTTTGAATGACCGAGTTGTATAATAATGGCATTCCTTCACCTAAGGCAACAATATCGGTTAGAGTTGGAAATTGCGAAACAATTCCTCTGTAAGTTGCATAGTTATAAAAAGGGTTTAATGGGTAAGCTAATATGGTATCGTAGCTATCTTTTCCCCAAGTATAAAAATTTCCATTCTGGTCAAGGGCATTAGAAAAATAAGCCCCATTATGAATATACTGAATATTCGACAAACTGGGAATATTACTTAATTGACTGTTGGAATTATTTCCAATTTGAAAAACTGTTCCGTCGGTTTTTAAGAAACTGGCATGGGTATTTCCTCCAACAACGCGGCTAATATTTTGGTTCAAATTAGCAGGAATATTTGCCTGTCCAAAATTGTTTAAACCCCAAGCATCTACCGTTCCATCATTTTTTAAAACATAGCTTGTAAAACCGCCCGCAGCCGTCCTCACCGCATTGGAATATTGTAAACTTCCTATTAATTGATTGAAATTATTCAAGCCAGTCGCACGATAGTTTAAATCGTAGGTAGGATAATTTATATGTGATTGTCCACTAGCAAAATTTACCAAATTATCAATCGAAGTATTGGCTGGGTTAAATGGCAAACCATCGCCAACAACGTACGCTAAATTTTGGGTAAGTCCTACAGAAAAATTTAAGCCTCCAAAAACAGAAATAAACGGGATATTGCTAAAATTTAATTGATTAGAATTATTATTACCCGTCTTAAACACTTGACCATTTTTATCTAAAAGTAAGCGATGATTCAAGCCAAATCCAATATGGACAATATTGGGTTGAGACTCTACAATATTATATTGCAACCAATCGTTTAAACCCCAGCTTTTTACATATACACTATCGGGACTAAAATTATAAATTCTAATTAAAATTGGGTTTGTTATGGTGTTGAAATAATAGTTTGCTGCTCGCACTTCATAAACGTCATTTTTAAAATAAAAAGGAATTTTCAAACCATACAAGGTATCGGTGGTTGATATTGGATTGATAGCTATAAAATTTTTATTTGGAATAATAATAGAATCTGGAAAACTTTTAATGATTATAAACTTAATATTCGACCCTGTAACCCATAAGGTATCGTTGGTTTGAATAAGGGCAGGAGTAGCCGAGCTTAATACGGGTGCTGGGTTAAGTTGAAAATTATAAGCCCCAATGCTTCTGGTATTTTGCCTTAATAAACCGTCTTTATCGTAAACAATATTGGGGAAATATTTTCCAACGGCATTTTGATAAAGATTAGATTGATAAAGAATGTGGACATCTGTTCTGGGGTTTACAAATTCTATGCTTCCTAAATAAGAATTATAATTAGGGTAAATGCTAAAAAAGGTAAGTGGCGTTTTATAAATAGTTTGATTTATATATGCAAAAAAATTATTAGGCAAATAAGTAATTGAATCGAAGAGGGCATTAGAAGCAAAATTATTAGCAGTTAAGCGTGCAGGTGGTAAGTTTCCATTGATTGCTAAAACATAATTATCACTACCAGAATTAGCATTTTGTAAATAAAAAATATTATTACATAAAACGATATTATCAAATTGCAAACTATTCGGTGGCAAATTATTGGAATATTTAAAAACGGCTGATTTTTTATTAGAATTTCCAAAAGCACCAATTAAAGAAATTGAATTATATATGATGGTATCGTTTCTACCATTATTATAATCAAAACCACTTACCGCAAAAGAATCTAAACAAACTCCGTTAAAATTTAGATCATGAATAACCTGATTATAAAAAATATTTTCCGTGCGAATGGTAGGATTTTTAAGTAATAGTGCTTGTTGATTATAATACAATCCAGCGCCATAGTGGTTATTAGAAATATTGATATAATGAATGGCGTTACTGGCAATGGTAGATTGGGTAATATTATATAGCCCGATACCCATTGTGGAAGCACCAAAATAAGCAGACACTAAATCGTTGGTGGTATGGTTCATATTTTGAATTTCATTATTATTAATAGAGATATTTTGTTGATTGGCTGCCAGAATTCCCAAAAAACTTGGACCAATACTAAAGCTAAATTCGCTCCCTATTTGGTTGTTAGAAATTTCATTATTTTGATCTATTATAGTATCTACATTTCCAACGATAGAAATTCCACTAAATTTAACATTTGAAATATGATTATTGGTAATGATGTTATTAGAAAAACTTCCATGTTTATTCAAAGAATTAGTATCGTTTGGGTCAGTTAACCAGGGGTAGTGATTGAATAAAATACCATGTAAAACGCTGATGTTTCCTAAAAAATTTTGTCCATTAATATTACAATTCTTGATGATATTATTATTACAACCAGAGGCGCCATAGTTTGACCTAAACCAAATGACAGAATTTGATTGATAGTTGGTAGGTAAGGAATAATCAATAAAAGAAGTTGACGTATTTATGAGGGTTAAATTTTGGTTTGAGCCATTTAATTCATTACTTCCGTCTAAAATATAATAACTACCATCATAAACTTCAATTACGCCTCCACCTGTAACGCTTCCTTTAATAAATGTTGTAACGCCGGGTGCTGGTTTAATGGTAATGGTGTTGATTTGATTAGCACCTCTTTGACCTTTTAACACAATAGGAAAAGTTTCTAATGCGGAATTATAGTCTCCATTTAATAATAGTTTGTAGGGCTGATTTATGGAAATGGTTTGCAAATAGTTTAAAGCAGTCGTTAAGGTAGGAAAATCTCCACTTAATCCAATATTTATTTCTACTTGCGAATATGTTCTAATTAAAATTAAAAATATTACTAAAAATAAGAAACATTTTTTCATTTTTTTAACTTACACTTAAATAATATGTTACTCACTATTTCTGACGATAAAATTTCCTGTTTTTTGTCTTAAATATTTTCCGTTTCTATACAAGGTAATAATATAAAAATACTCCCCATTTTCTAATGGAGAATTATAGGTAGAAGTAGCATACCATTTTGTTTTAGAGTTGAAATTGGTAAAGGTTTGAACATTAAAACTAAGTCTGTTAAAAATTTGGATTTTATTTTCTGGAAAATATTCTATATTATAAATTTTCCAATAATCATTAATTCCGTCAAAATTGGGTGTAATTACACGGGTTGGATAAATGTCAATATCAGAATCTAAAATATTAATGATTAAATTTGCTGAATCAATACATCCTAAATCGGTAGCCCCTATCGCTGTAAAAGTTGTTTTGGTATTTACTGTTAAATATACAGCTTGGTTATTAAATGATTGATTGGGCATTACTAAATTTTCTGGTCTCCATTTTAAAATAGGTGCACCCCTACCAATAACCCTGAAGGGTGTTCCGGGCAATACAACGGTTGTTACAAACAAGGTATCTATGGTTATTATAGGTTGTGGATTAATTGTAAGGTGGGCTATCGAAGATACATCACTACAACCAATTGAATTGAATACTTTATAAAAATAATTATACGAACCCATACTGGTTGGTAAATTAAAGTAGGTATTTTGGGTAACTCCTAATAAAGTAGCATTCGCCGTATCTAATGTTAATGTTTTATACCAAGCATACATTAAGGTATCTTGATAAGGATAATTTATATGAACAGCCACTTGACTGGCTGGTACCGTTTTACAGAAATTAGTATCATTAAGCATTTGAGTAATTATAGGATTAGGATAGGTAATAAATGGACCTAATAATTTAGAAGTATCTTGGGTTAATGGACAAATCGTAGTATTACTGGTTGTTATACAATAATAATAAAATGAATCTACAACTAATGATGAAGGCTGGTATTGATAATTAGTATCTACTAAGGATCCGGAACGGGTATTTAAAATTTTAGTTTGATACCATTCAAACTTTACATCCGTTATCTTCCAATTTGAAATTAATTGTGTTGTTAAAGTATCAAACATAAATCCAACACAACGTTTGGCACTTTGACCATTTATAACCGAACTTATTTGAGGATAGACAATATTAATTAAACCCGAAATATTACTTGAGACGGCTTTACATTTATTATTTTTATCTGAAACTACAGCATAGTAGTAGGTTTTAGGACCCGCGGGCGGAATTATATTAGTTGACGGCTGGTAAAAATCTTTCATTGCATTCGGAATAACAACTCCACTATTATACATAGAATCTAAGGTTGCGTACCATTGATATGAAATTTGATTGGTATCGGAATAAGTACTAATGATTTTCAAAGTGTCAGAAATGCTCAATCTACAGTAGTTTGCTGCGGCTAATTGAGCATTTACTATTCTGGTAAAAGTTGAAAAACTAATTCTTAAGGGAACCGACTTTTGTTCACATCCATTCGCTAATTGAATGTTAAGATAAAAATATAAAAATTTATTTTCTGGTGAGCTAAATTTATAACTATTAAAAATATTAGGATTGGCAGTAGCTATTGTTGGTAATACTGTTCCAGTATATAAATTATTGGTATTTTGGTATAATTGCCAAGAGTAGTTAATGTTTTGTGGATTCGTAAATATGACTGAAATATAATTACTATCATTATTTCCAACGCATAAATTGACATTCGAATCATTTAGTAAAGCCTTTACTCCCAATTGAGATGGAATGGCTCTTATTTCAACTTTAGCTATATTCGAGGTGGCGCTACAGCCGATACTGTTTTTTATGGTTACAAAATAATAAGCGGTATCTGGTGATAAGTTTACCGGTAAATAAGAAGATGTTTGAGCTCCAGGAATAACAATGGCATTGGTGGTGGTTCTTGTATTATTATTAAACCATTGATAGCTTAATTTATCTGACCACGGATAAAAACTAAATATTTGCAAGAGCGAAGCTTGATTTCCAAAACAAAATATACTGTCTTTTAAGGTATTTATAATATATGGGTTGGGATAGGTTAAATATAATCCGCTGATATTTGAAGTATCTGAAGTATTTGGACAAGGAGAAGATGATACCGTTACGGCATAATAGTATCCTGAATCTGGTTTGGAATTTTGAGGGGTATAAGTAAAACTATTTTGATAAACAAGAGTAGCTGGAGTATATTGAGGTTTAGTTGTTTTGTACCAATAGGTTTGAACGTTGTTTTGCCATTGAGAAATTGTTTGCAAGGTAAACGTTTTTTGGGTTTGATTAACACAAATAGAATTATTGGAACTGTCTAATTTATTTAATATTCTAGGATAAATAATAGATATTTGTCCCGAAATGGGTGTGGTATCAGAAGCACAAACAAATGTAGAATCTATGATGACGGCAAAATAATATCCAGTATCAGAATTAAATTTTTTAGGATCCGTTGTTGGATAAATAAAAGTATCTGTTGCCTGTGGAATTAGTTTAGCATTTGAATAATTGGGCTGGGTATTATAGTACCATTGATATAATAATGGATTTTGTACCAAATTTATTGAAAAAGTTAATGGTGATGTTATTGAAGCATTTCTACAATAAGATCCACCGGGTAAATTACTACCACTAATTCTAATTAGTTTATACCACTCAATTAAATGGATGGTGGTGGTATCATAACAGTTAAAATTATTTTTCAAAACGGCATAAAAATAACGTTGGGTAGGTTGGGTAAATTTAAAGCTTTGGGTGTACCATACACTGGTGTCGTTAGGTAATACATTTTGCGATACGCTTACTAAATTTCCTGTATTATATCGAGGCAAACTATCTATAAACAAATTCCAACTAAAAGAAATATTTTGAGGATTATTAATTTGAATTTTTACTTTATTAGAGTCAGAAACATTTAAACATATTCTTGGATTTCCATCATTTACTAAAACATTTAGCTGTTGGCCAAAGGGATAGGGTTTAATATTCACACTTATAATATTGCTTGAATCGGAACAACCAAAGTTGTTAGATGCTTTATAATATACATAATAAGGATAGGTTACGGGGATGGAGGTAACATCTAAAATATTATTATATGTTTGAAGATATGGTAATAAAGCCGACGAGTAATTGGGGTTTGTTGGATTCACATACCAACGGTAGAGAATGGGGTCTAACCATGGATAATTTACGCTACTATTTAACAGAATTGGTCCTGACCTATAACAAGTATCTATATTTTGTAAAACCTGATTAATTTTAGGAATAGGATAGGTGATTACAGCACCCGAGAATAAACTTGTATCATATTGTCCAACACATTTGCCAGAGGTAACTTGTACGACCACATAATAATAATTTGTATCTGGCATATTACTGGGCGGTAAATAAGACCTCGTTGAGTCCACTAAAATACCCGGTCCTTGGCTTAAATTGGGAATTTCTGTTTTATACCAACTATATCGCACTCTAGCATCCCAATCGTAATTGAGTAAAACCGATAAACTATCATGTGTAGAATTTAGACAGGTATTTAATGACCCGTTTTGTGGGGAAGGTGAATTTATAAATCTGGGATAATTTATGATTATTTGACCACTTAAAGGTGAAGTATCACTCGCACATTCAAATGTTTTATTAACCGCCACTGCAAAATAGTACATAGTATCTTGAATAAAGCCTCCAGGAATGGTTGATGGGAAATAAAAACTATCATTCTTCGTTGATAGTATTTTACCAAATGCATAATTATTTATTGGAGATCCATACCAATTATAACTTACATAAGAAGTATCAAAAGTACCCAAACTAGTAACAATTAAGGGATTCGACATAGCCCCTTTACAATACTCATTTCCAGCTAAATTTACAACACCTAATTTTATGGCTTGATACCATTGAATTTTATATATGGGTGTAGTATCTACACAATTATCTAATGAGGTAAATACACCAAAATAATAACGCGACTGGGGCGAAGAAACTACTATAGGTTGGGATTCGTAATTATCCATCGAAAGTTCGGTTAAATTAAGTAATTGAGCATTTAAATAATTATTGGCTGTATTCTGATAAAAACTTAAATTATAGAGAATTTGTTGCGGGTTAATAACTTTTAAAGTTAATGTAGATGAGTCTAACACAGGAACACAAAGTAATAATTTGTTATTATTGATAATGGCTTGAACGTTTTGGTCTCTCAAAGTAGGATATACTCGAACACCAAAAATATTAGACGTTTGACTACATCCATAATTGTTCGAAACAATCACATAATAAAAACTTTGACCCGTATCTCGATTTACATTTAAAAAAGGATTACGCTCGTTGGGTATAGGATAACTATTGTTGTAAACTGACGGATCGTTGCTAAAATACCATTGATAAGTTTGGATTTCGTTGAGTAAGGGTAAGGTTTTTACCATCACATTAACATCGGAAGAAATATGACAGAAATTACTATCTGCAATAGGTTCAAAAATGGTTGGGTTGGGATAGGTTATAATCATACCACTATAATCGGAAGTATCTTTATAATTTGGACAACGGGATGCTATTTTGGAGGTGATTACACAAAAATAATAAGAGGTATCTACAACTAAACTTTGAGGAATTAATATACTATCTGTTGAAACTAAAATAGGTGTTCCACCAGCGTAAGGAACTTTGTACCAAGCATAACTCACTTCTCCTTCCCAACTTTGATTTACTTTAACAAATAAAGGATTGTGAATAGCACCATTACAAGCCGTATTCGTAAAGGTACTGGGTTGAACAACAATTTGCGGATAATCAATGATAATAGCAGAACTAATATTGGAGGTATCACCCACACATTGAAACTGTAAATCATTTGCCACAGCAAAATAATACATTTTATCGGTAAAAGGAGGATTACTGCTCGTATTTGGATAATACATACTATCTAAAGATTGTTGCACCAAAAACGAACCATTAATGTTAGGTAAGCTATTTGCATACCAACTTAACAAAACCCTATTTGGATCAAAAAAGTTTTGTTTTGAAATAACAAATGGATTGGGTGTTGCATACCTACAATAAGTTCCACCATTTAAGGTAATTGAATCTAAATTAATAGCTTTAAACCATTCCACCCTAAGTAAAGCGGTGGTATCTAAGCAACCAAAACTATTAGAATATATTGCATAAAAATAACTTATCGTTGGCATTGATACACCCAAATTGTCCGTTACAAACGAATCTACCCTCGGTGTAGTATTTATATGTATCTGATTTCCTGAATATGTTGCAGAATCTGATTTGTACAAATGCCAATTATAAATTACATTTTGAGGATTAGAAACCACCACATTAATTATGGTAGAATCTTGGTAAGGAATACATAATAAACCTATGCCGTGATTAATATTGAAATCAAAGTCCTGTTGGTCTGGTCTTAAATTGATTGTGATAAGTACAATATCAGAAATATATTGACAATTAAAACTATTTCTAACAACACTATAAAAATATTGATTACCCGGAACATTTGGAACTTGGAATAAACTATCGTTTGCTCCAGAAATAGCAACGCCAGAATAATTCGTTTTATTAGTAGTTCTATACCACGAGTAACTCAACGCTGAATTCCAAATAAATGGTGCTCCACTGTTTAAAATTAACGGGGTACTACTATAACAAATAGTCGTATCTCTCAGCAAATTATTAGATGTAGGTTGAGGATAAATTACATACAAACCAGATAAGCCACTGGTATCCGTTAAATTAGGACACATCGAATTATTCATTGTTGTTACCACAACATAATATCGCGCTGAGTCGTAGGTATTACTACTTGGGTAAAAAACACTATCGGTAGATTGAAGCACTGGGTTATTAAATAAAGGACTTTTTACTTTATACCAATTATAGTTTACTTTTCCGGTCCAGGTTGAATTTACAGTAACTCGTAAAGGTGGTGTAGGTAAAAATTGACATCCATTATAACTCGCAGTAGAAATATTATTAATTATTTTTGGATAGGTAATTTTTAAAGGGTTGGGCAGGGCTAAAGTATCACTCTTACAATAGCCAGACTTATCTGTTAAAACCACAAAATAGTAAGTCGTATCCCTTGGTAATAATAATGGATTGGTAGAAGGATATATAAAGCTATCATTCGCCGTATTGAGATTTATACTTCCAACAATATTTGAAATAGCATTATAGTACCAATTATATTTTATTGTATTCGTATCTAGATTTCCTACATTGCTCACAATGAAAGGTTTGGTAAGGGCGCCTCTACAATAAACGGTGTCTATGTTTTGAACTAGATTTAATTGAAGTTTTTTATACCATTGTAAGGCTTGGATAGAAGTTGTATCGGTACAGTTAAAAGAATTGGTTAGTATAGAATAGAAATAACGCGTTTGCAGCGAATTGATGAAATATTTTTTATAATAATAAATTGAATCTAACAGCGTACCTTTAGTAGAATCTAAGTTGAATAAAAGACCATTATATGTAGGTGTGTTATTGATATAAAAAGATTGAATGAAATTTGTGGGCGAAAGTTTAAAATATAAATGATTATAAACAATAACTGAATCTTTAAGCGGAATACAATTTTGAGAAACGGCAACTTTGGTAGAATCTAATTGGTCGCTTGGACGAGGATTAATATTTACTTGCCCAACATTTGAAGTACTCATACATCCTTTACTATTGACAGCAATTACATAATAATAATTAGTCGCCAATAAATTGGATTTTATAATAATTGAAGACACAGAATCTATAAGACTGCCAGTAAATAGATAGGCATTATTTTTATACCAATATGGCTTAACTGCTAAGTTCCAATCATTTGTAACATTTACCGTTAGCGAATCATTTCCTCTATTATGGCAGACATTAAGATCAGGTATTGTAGAAATAGATGGTAAGGGGTAAGTAATCCATAAACCACTT
>JACCDX010079060.1_pt1 | contig 16613 bp, 19 predicted proteins | sample 7449681 | NCBI WGS metagenome assembly JACCDX01 (sample SAMN15323450, study PRJNA562643) | freshwater metagenome | isolation source: river surface water | place: USA:Blue River Watershed | collected 2017-08-18 | reverse complement strand
GAATGGCATGAACCTCCGCGGGACCCTTACGAAGAACGTCTGGACACCGACGATGATACTGTGTATGATGAAGACGACGAGGACGATGACTGGTATAATTAGAAGGGCGGGTGCCTGAGGAAAGCACAATAGGGGGTTGCGACCTACTTCATTTCCTTGTGATTAGGGACATAGTCTTCAATACTGTTGAGCGCGAGATACGGCTGGCGAAGAAGCGGGTCCAGGGCCGCGTATTCATGAATTGCCTCCATTTTTTCAAGGGTTTCCTTTTCGGTTGTACAGGTTATATCAATGTAGTTATGCTTATCCACATGGATACGGAGTTTATTCCCATCCACAACAATATATTGTAGTTGATAGAGGCTAATATAGAGTGTATCAAAGGGGTTTTTTGCGTAAGTCTGGCGGCGAATAATGCGGAGAAACATTTTGCGGCGGCAGGGGAGTAGGAAAATAATACCTATAGTGTAGAACTATAGGGATTATTTAGGTTGATTATGGGTCACTTTAGTATGTATGTGTTTTCTTGAGGGTGGGCAGCGGTGGGCCAGGTTCAAGGAGGGAGGCGATTGGTTTGGGGGGGAACTGGAAGACGAGGCCACGCTCGGTAATATTGCGCATGTAGTCTTGGTGGAAGCCGACGATTGCATTATAGAAGTTAACGGAGTGGAGGAAGGCGATGGGTCGGCGGGTTTTGATGAAGGCAATGGCCTCATCTGGTTTACAGCGGGTAAGGAATATGATGAACATGGCGACGATGGCGGCGGAGCGTTGCATGCCGGCGTGGCAGTGGACGAGGACATGGGCGCCGGCGTTGTATTCGGTGGCTAATCGGTAGACGGCTTCAAAGGACCAGAGTTGTGCGTTTCGGATTTCCTCGGCCTGGAGGTTGTCGTCTAAGGGAATGCGGTACATATTCATGGGTGGGTCCAGGACGAAAGGGATGTTTTTCGTACAGTTGAAGACGGCCTGGATGTGGTGGGCCTTGAGCCATTCGGCGCTGGACGCGGACTGGAAGTTACCGAGCCAGAGTCGCGGAATGATTTCGTGTGCCCAATCGGATGGATTAGATGCCATTTTCGTTATAGGGATGATAAATCTATGATAGAGGTTCAAATAAAACTTTAGATATTGAATGTTATGTTATGCGTTGGATAGCGTAGCCAAAGGCGCCTAAACCAGCATGAAAGAAGATATGTAGTTAGTATAACATCGGCTCCTTCTATAAATCATGAATGGACCACGTATAATGCAGAGACCAGTCGGCAAAGTACGCACAACGGTGCGCGCATATAGTGGTCCGCCGTCTGAGGGGGGTGAGGGGCGGTCATGTGTAGATGATAACTTTAGTGAAACCAGTTGGGAGAACTATAGGAATAATTTCTTTACGACAATGATACCGCGGGAGAAGGAGTATAGTACGTTCGGCCTACCGACCGTGGTGGAGTCGCCGCGGTTCGGACCTAAAATTATGGCGAACGAAACAAGAGGCCGTTCACGGAGTATGAATTCAGAAGAGCAGCCGGCCCCTGCGAAATCACGTCGGTCTTCTTCCTATAGTCAAGTCGTGATTGATGGGCCACAGAAAAAAGAGGAGAATGCGCCCCCAGAGATTGCGGTTCTGGTTATTCCAATATCAGCGCAAGAGCAAGAGGCGCGTTCACGTGCGCGGTCCCAATCGCATGTCAGTATACGAGATACTGTGGATATAATTCCTTCTGAAATGAGTATAGTAGATGAAAGTAGTGATGACGAGAAAGTGTCGTTCAGAGAAAAGAAATATGTGACTACTACAGCTTATACTATAGGGAAATTTGAATTGTTTGATGGAGAGGGGGGTGAGCTTGCGCCTGGAGAGCCTACAGCTTCGCCTAAGCCTAAGCCTAAGCCTGAGGAAAGTCTAGAAGTCTTGGGGAAGCGTTTGCTGGAAGAATCCCTGCGTAATGTACCTGTAGAACGGGTGGTTTTTCCTGAGGAGGGGGAGGTGGAGCCGAAGAAACAGGTGAAGGAAGAAGCAAAAGAACCGGTGAAGGAAGAAAAACCAGTTAGCAAGTATGTGCCACGATCAATTGCGCACCCAGTGCCAGCAGCAAAGTCAGCAACACAACAAAACGATGGAAAAGCGGAAATAACAGACCCACCGCATGTACATCGGATTGGAAGTATTCCCCCAATTACCAGTATTCACTATAGTGATAGTCCTGTCGTGAATCCTGTGGAAAATTCATTTGGTGAAACGAGAATCATGGAATTTGATTTTGTTGTGAATGATACGGTTCAGTATATTGAAGGAAAAATGTTCTATTTCCCGCGCCAGGTTGTGAAACTCCAGTGCGCACCTTATGTCCATGTTCACGATACTGATTTTATGAAAGAGGGTTAGGGTGAGTCTTATTATATTCATTGTTCAACGCCATGAATATAATATATTTTATCAAGGATATCCCCATTCGTACTAAATTCAATTGTGAGCCCATGTAGCTGTCCGTGTTTATAGCGTTCCACGCAGACAAGTTGTCCGTTTCTGGAGTACATGTAATGTAGACCATGGCGTTTTCCATTGCGAAAGGGTTCTTTTACCGCCAGAATTCCATTCGGATGCCATTCACTATAGATGAAACTCGCTGGAATGTTGATTGGGCTAGTGTACCCAGAGAGAGTACCATTTTTGGTATAGTAATCGCGGTACATCTGGTCCGGATTCTCAGGCGTCAAGTCAATTTCAATATCTTTGGCTTGAACTTTCGCCTTAGTTTGGGCCTGAGGGGTCGCCATGTTGAAAGAGAAAGGGAAACACTATAGGAATTGTTGCTTTGAATGGGTGTACTTGATTCTGAACGGCGGGCCGCGGCTTCAATTTTATACAAACAAAAATAATTATAATAAATATAGTTCTTATATATTACCATGTATTATTTATTAATGCCAATAACCTTGAATACCATCTTTATCCCATTCAATTATTGGCATACAGAGACGCCATTGTTTATAGTGAGCAAAATATTTTAATTGTCCATTTCTATAGTGCGTACTTTTAAATGCATTTTTTGTTTTATGATAACTAACTTCTACAGTATCCATAATTCCGTTATTGTGCCATTTATATACCCCCTTAAACTTTTTTCCGAATATGGGATATTGTACGTATTGCGTAATACAGTTCGTGTGTAGAAGATATCTCTTTCTTCTCTTATCAATATCTATCTCAATATCCTTATTCATTTCCAAAAAGAGAGTGTACTACAGATATTGATAATTGTTGTGAACTAAGGGGAGAGATGTATAATTTCAATTTTAATGGCGTAGTACTGTGCGTCAGCTTTTTCTTTCCTATAGTCAAGGATGTATGGGTCCAGTTATGCTTATTTACGAAACGCGCCCCCAAGCACAACAGGAGGCGCTAACGCTGGTTCAGATGACCCCATAAACTACATGGATGACGACGCGGACCAGGACATTTTTGACCTCGCCGCGACTGTCCGCACCCGCGCCGGCTACCCAGCCGCCGACGTTGTCCGTCAGCTCACCGTCGCCCTTCAACAGGCAGGTGCCGAGTCCACTGCTAAATCACTTCACTATAGTGCTGACTTGATAACCAGCGGCTGTTATGACCATTGGATGAAGCTCCTCTGGGACTACGTGATTGATCACGTGGGAATCGCCTCGCCGCGCATCTTCTTCTTCCTGCGCCGGCAATTCGGCGCCCTGGATGCGGCGAAAGCACGAGCCGGTGAGGCGGAGACCTTTTATCGCGAGCCACAGTACCAGCGTATGATGGCGGAATGTGTACTCGTGTCGCGGCTCTGTAATCGCAAACCGGCCCTGAAATGGCCGCGTGTCCCCCCAGAAACACATACGGATGCGTGGGTCTCATCCATCTTTGACAAAGTACCCGATTCGCCCCTCGTGCGCCGTGTATGGGCACAGGGCCTTGATGCGCGAATCGCCTTGCGCGCCGGCAATGAATTCGTGGCGGCGGTCAATGCCGGTTCCACAGAAAAGGCTCTCTTCTTCGTCAAATGGCTACTGGAAGAGGAAGCGCATGTACGGAAGTCCATGAAGTCGTTTCTGTGTGCGCAGGGCCGTGGGCCGTCCACTCTCAAAGAGCGTCAGCGGAAGTCGGTCGGCATGTACATACTTGCCATAGCGGCGGAAATCTATAGGGATATTGCCGCGCGTGGGAAGATTAAGATGGGAGAGGAGTTCCAGGCACTCATGCAGCTGTACGCGAATCCTGATAAGCGTCTCTCGGCCAAACGTCGTAATGACATCCTCATCCTTATAGTGCAAATCTTGTGCGAAGTTCCACGTATGGCAGTCCCTTCGGCGCCTGTGCTGGTTGCCGACCAGGCTGGGCTGTTGCGAGCGCTCAATCATAGTGAAACCTTCTTCCGTGAAGTGCTTGTATATGACGCACCGTCGGCGGCCATTCAGAAGGAGCTGAAGAAAAAGAAGGTAGTAAAGGGCGAGAAGGTGCTGTCGGCAAAGGAAAAGAAGGAGCTGAAGATGAAGGAACAAATGGAGGCGATGGACTCCATGGTTTCGCAGTTGTATGGATTAGGGCCGTAGGCCCGCTAGGCCCCTAAAAGGGGCCGCCTAGGCCCGTAAGGATTAGGTTCGTAGAATCGCAGCCCAGGGCCTTAACTATAGTGTATATCCTAAGGGTATGCACTATAGGAATGTGGATTTATTGGACTCTTGGAAAAAATTGAACCGGACGACGCCGCCATTTTTAGATACGTAATTAAAAGAGAGAGACGTGTAGTATTAAGAAAACTACAAAAATGGAGTTTATCATTATCTTCGAACATAACCACAAGGAAGACGAACACCTTATTCATTATTGTCAATGGACGGGCAATGAAGCCGAACTGGAGAAACTTTTCTCGGCACTGGTGAATGCTGAATATGATGACCTTGCTGGGGGAGATTATAGTAGTTTCTGGTACTCGGATGTAAAAATTCCGGAATCGGCGGTTGACATTCATATGAAAATTGAATATCCATTTTATAAACATACTGGAAAGTTTGTATGTCCTGAGTTTCGTAAAGACCCCTATAAAGCTGCAAAGGACCTTGACGACCGGTTTTATGCTGGAAGAATTGAAGATTACTTTAAGAAGCAATAATGGAGAATGACAAGGGTAATGCAAGAGGGAAGGAGGACTATAGGTATAGTTCCTTTTTAACTCTATTCCATAAGCGACCCGTGGCCGGATGCGATATATACTGCGTTCTTGTAGCCGAGTTCATGGAGCTTGTCCGTTGCGGCACGGGCGCGTGGTCCGTTATTACAGTAGACAAGGATGCGGGTGGACTTGTTTGGGAAGAGCTCAGGCATTTTCTTGGCAATGTCGGCGCTCGGCATGTGTAAGGAGCCAGAGTAATAGCCGAGGGTCTCGCGTTCCAGAGCCGTGCGGACATCCAGGACAATGTCAAACTGTTTTTCACGCAGGAGCTTTCGCGCGGTGGCCGCAGAAATCCGGTATTGTGAACCCATGACATAGTTGTAGAGCTGGTAGAAGAGAACCACGATTATGATAACAAGAGCTATAATGAGGGGAGTCTTCATTTCTATTTTGGGGATGTAAAATCAACATGGGTATGTATCAGTTGGGAGGGGCACTATAGGGAGTTTTGGATTTGTTTGGAATTGTTGTCTGATGTTGGTTGTAAATAATAACATGGGTATGTATCAGTTGGGAGGGGCACTATAGGGAGTTTTGGATTTGTTTGGAATTGTTGTCTGATGTTGGTTGTAAATAATAACATGGGTATATAAAATTGACATCCGACGTTTGGAACATGGGATGTTAAACATCTGAACCGACCAAGACCAGACCAACATGACTTATCCACCCTTCTTTTACGCCGCCGCTATTGGCCTGACATACATTGCCTCCAGGCATGTCTTTGGACCCCATGTACCCCAACTCCATCACATACATGACATCCTCTTCTCCATTTGCATTTCCTATAGTGCTATTCTGGACCTAGAGTCCTATGTTGGCTCAGGAATGAGTTTGGAAACATACCGTACCGAGACCCGTGTCTATATCCAACCCTTCACCGCGATGACACCTTATGTCTTCACCATCTATGCCCTCTATAAACTGATTTGGGAGCGGGCGTTGGTCCATCCGTACGACCGACTGAAATACATTATAGGATTGACTTCTGTGGCAGGTTTCAAGATGAGCGGGTACGACGATGCGGCCCTGGCCTTCCTGTTGTACAATGCCTATGGACATATCCATGTTCTTGACATTGTGAATCGTTATAACCAGGCCGCGGGTCTGATTGAATCATATACATATTTGCGATTCCGCGCACTGATGTATATGTGGTTTCTGCTCCCAGTTATTTGGGGGCACACCATTGTGGCGGTGGTGTTGTACAATAGCCAGGGGGCGGTATGTGCACTCTATGCCGGCTATGCCCTTTATATCATGTTTGAGACATACATTGCCGTGCTTGACTACGGTTATAACCGCGCGCTGCTACGGATTGATGACCGACGCGCGGACATTGACGACCGCCAGCACAACATAAACATGGAAATTATCCTATAGTGTTTTGCTATAGGGAATGGGTTCTAGTAATCTAGGCGGCTCAAGAGCCTAACCAGCTAGCCCAGCCGCCCCAGCAATCAGCAGGGACCCAAGCGCCGCGAGTCCATTAATTTTTTCGGGTGTGAAGAGGAGCTGGAATACGTACGCCGCCACGACACCAATCACGGACAAGATACTGAATACTGCAGTGCTGAGTTTGGGAATCGCGTAGAAACGGAGGGCATAGCCGACGAAGCCAATACAAGCATTGAAGAGGATGAGAGGGAGCCAGCCGTCGGTCAGCGAAACTTCATTATAGGAATTATTCCAGAGACCATAGCCGGCGATTACGGCGGCGGCAAGTGGATAGAGTTGAAGCATGGAAAGGAAGGGGCTAGGGGAGGCGGGGGTTTTTACAATGAGGAAGATGAGAGTCTCGGTGATGGCGGAGCCAAGAGCAAGAGCGACTCCCAGGGCGGTGTTCTTTGTGGGCTGCTCAGGTTTAGAATCTGATACATCCTCAAATGTTTCAATCGCCGAGTTTGTGGCGACCATGTATGTACCGACCAAAGCGGCGGCTAAGAGGATAACAGAACGGAGGCTGACGCTTTCGCCCAGGAAGAGCCAGCCGGCGAGCATGTTCCAGAAAGGGTATGTATAGAAGAGTGCAAGGGCGTTGCCAGCGGGCAGAAGTTTATAAGACGCATAGCTGACCCCAATGTGGATCAAGTTGATTACACTATAGAGAATGGTTTCATGAATGGAGGTGAATGCACGGCCGACGTCGGCAGTGGAGGCGAAGATGTAGGCAAGGACGGCGTAGGTAAATGTACGGCCTGTGACTTGGGTCGTAAGGTTGGTGGGGATGTTTTTGAGGAGAATGGGATATAGGGCGAGGGCCGTTTCCGCGATTACGGTGATTGCCGCGGGACTTGCTGGTCCGTTCATTTAATAGAGGCCTGGAGAAAAAATGGGGTTTTCACTATAGGATATGGACTCTTTTGGCGGGTCATGTATTAATGGGCTAAGTGGATTCTTTGGTAAGTCAGGGGGCCGGCCTATGATGGCCTATTATGAGGCGGCGGAAACATACACGGCGGTGTCGCTCCATTTTGTGGATGTTGTAGAGCGGACGGTGCTCGCGGGTGCACAGTTGGAGAAGCTGACTCCCGTGGTGGGGGGATTTGGGGGAAAACGGGCGGTGGGCGATGTATGTGCGGGCCATTCGGCGTATAGGATTTTCTTTGAGCAGTTCTTTGGGATATATGCGGATGCGGACTTTGTGGAGGGGCTCGTGGAGGAGCTACGGCTGATTCCAGAGTTTCAGAAGATGTTCAAGGACCGTGCCTTTTATGTGTTGCGCTATAGGGATTTGTTGCGGATTGTGGATTATGTGCGGCGGATGAGGGAATACGTGCCTCTGTATGAGAAGATGTTGCCGCGGTCCATGGCGGAAGTGATTCGGCTGCGGACTCTGACAATGGACCCGCGGATTCAGTTATGTGATGGCGTGTCGGCCGAAGACCTGGCGCGGTCATCCGTGGGCGTGCTGGCGCATATTTCCGTGGATGAGCCGCGGGGGATTGAGCTACCTTTAAGTAGTCGGCGAGAACGACGGTTGTTGCCAGTGGATCCTTTCTTGTTAGATGACTTGGGGGAGATTCGGTCGTGGATGAATCATAAGCGTTTTGTCTTCTTTCGTGCGCTGACGCGAGTGAGTCGTAAGGTCGTGCGGCGCATTCAAACAGGGAAACTGCGGGCGGTGTATGCGCTGACACGGCGCAAAGCCTTGCCCTCGGTGGAAGAGCAGAAGAGCCTTGCCTTGGTGGAACACTATAGGGAACTGGCAGATGAGCATCGTAGCACGGGTCTCGCCGGCGTGCTGAATTTCCCCAGTCGGAAAAAATTGAACCGCGTGGTGCCGTGGGGGGACGGTACCGAACATCAACGACCCCCTGCGCCGACTCTTGAAATTATTTCCGAAAATGGAAGGGAAGATGGAACTGAAGATGGATACCAAGATGAACATCGTGAAGGAGATTCTGGCCCGTGCGGCGGAGGAGATTCAGGCGGAACTGGGTCTGGAGAAGGACATCCAGACCGACATCATGATTGCGTCGCTGAAGGAGGCCCACGCGTTAGAGAAGGAAGTGTGGGCAGCGGAAAAGGAGAAACTCAATGAGAAGATCGCCAGCCTTGAACTGGAATGGAATCTGAGCTTTGCCAGATACGACACGCTCTTGAAAGAACATTTGAAACTGGAGGAGATGTACAACCAAACGGTGGCTGCCGCTGCCCAGACGGAACAGACTTATAAGGATACGCTGTCCTTCTTCCAACACTCCCTTGCGAAGGCGAATAATATCAATGTCCAGGCATGCAGCCAGATGAGTGCCTATAAACAAAAGGCCGAGTTGTTGGAGGCGAAGATTGCGCAGGCGGTTGCGCTGAGCCAGGCCCAGCAGCAGAACATGTCTCGTGTCCCACTTCCTCCTCAGACGCAGGCGATTGCCCAAGCTCAAGCTCAGGCGGAGTTGATGAAACGTGTAGGAGCGATGCTCCAGGCCTACGGACAAGGTACAGGCGGTGTCTCTGAACAAGGCGTACCTAATCAGAAGCCGTCCTTGAACCCCACGGCCCCTGAGTATCAACCTAAATAAGAATCAATTCCTATAGTGAAGTTCTATGGAAAGCACTATAGAGAATGGTTTATTGGGGATGAGATTAAGCGACGGCCTAGGCAATCGCCTCTTTCAACTTGCCGCCCTTCTTGGGTACGCGGAGCGCTGGGGGTTGAGGCCGACGCTTTTTCCGTCGCAGATCCATCCATGTATACATGCCGACTCCATGAAAGCACATCGCCTTTTTCCAGAATTGAGTTTGACATGGGATGTGTCTGGTTGGACATCGGTCAGCGAGTCAGCGGAAGATTATGCGTCTTATAAACCTTTTTCCAAACCAACATCGGATGTACGACCAATTCTTTTAAAGGGATTTTTTCAAACCGAGCGTTATTTCCCATCTCAGGGTATCAAACTCTCTTTTGAATCTGTTCTAGGGGAACATCGGATGTCAGACTTGAGGCAGCACTATAGGGAATATCTTCAAGGGGGTGATGAGTCATGTTGGTGGATTCACCTACGACTCGGTGATTACATGGCCCTATCTCATTACGACATTGATTTGCCGGCCTATTTAAGGGCCGTTCTGCCTCACATCCCAGACGGCACACGAGTCATTCTCTATAGTGATTCCCCTGGGGCGGCTGTACAACTTATTCAAAGGGTTGCTCCTGACATGTTCATTGTTCTTGCGCCTGGCGATTTGACACCGATTGAAACACTCTATTGTATGAGTTTGGGCTCAGGCGGATGTGTATGTACAAATAGCACATTCAGTTGGTGGGGCGCGTACTGCTCTGAGGCGCGGACTCTGGGGGCACCCATTTATTTCCCAGGTCGGTGGAACAAGCTGCCCTATGCAACTGCCGATGTGTATCCATCTTGGGCTATAAAGGTAGATTATTAGGCCCTGAGGGCTATAAAGGTGGATTATTAAGGGATTTCAGTGGCCGACGAAAACCAAGCCATTCATGTGGCGGTATAAACACCCCGCGTTAAAATTGATTATACGGCCGACCGGCGGATTCAGTAGCTATTTCAGAGAGTCTCTCTTTCAGAAGAAGAACAAAATGCGTGGTACACGGGTTTATGGGTCTATTATCTTCTCGTCGCATGGGCGACTCCTTATTGTGCAAGGGCGGGAAACGGGCAAATGGTCTTTTCCGAAGGGACATAAGAGTACGGCACATGAGCAGCCACTAGATTGTGCGCAGCGTGAGACATGGGAAGAGACGGGCATTTCCTTGGGGAAGAATTATTTGGAGGTGCTCCAGTTGGCGGCGGGCAAGTATTTCATCTATAAGTTGGAAGACGAGCCGATGTTGAAGACACATGATGAGGCGGAAATCATGGACATGCGTTGGGTGGATCTGGATAATTTGGATGGGTTCAATAACAATTGCGATATTCGGTCCTATATTATGCGCGGGCATCTGACACGTCATAAGGAGGAACTGTGTCGGCAGTCCTTGATGCGGCGCAAGGATGCGTCGTTTGAAAAGCAACTGATTAAGACTGAGCCGAAGGAAGACACTATAGTGGATGACCCTGTTCGCAACTTAATGGATTCATTTAGTACTATGAATCTTGTTGTGATTCAGTAGGTTTTAATTTGAAGTTGAAGATTAGGGCTACGGAAAAATTGAAACTTTTTGGTTGGGGTATGTGGAAGTAACTTACTCTAGTAAAATGAAGCATCAGACGATTGACTTTGGGCGTCTTGACATTTCATCCCATGTTGGAAGCTACGGGATGAAATGTACATGGTATAATGTAAAACTGATGATTTGCGAAGGGACTGGCCATATGTATACACTACAGGGACAGGTGTATGACGCGGTTGGGTCTACGTTGGCCTCTGCGGCGCATAAAAAACTCTGGATGGCGTTTCGGCCTGCTGAGTATCCTGACCATCCGTATTATGTGATTATGCATCGTTCTGTGGATGGCTGGGAACATGATGAGCCGTGGGTTGAGCAGTAGCGTAGACAGTAGCTGGGATAAAGGATCCTATTCAGAAGGGGGAGGTGGTGGGGGAGCAACAATCTTCCGCTTTTTCTTTGTACCCGTGACAACTGGCGTTGGCTCAGAGGGGGGAGGAGGCGGAGGAGCATCCCGCTTTCCCTTTTTCTTTACAGGCGCAGGGTTAGGTACCGTAGAATTAGGTGCTTTAGGACCGCAGCTAATTGATAGAGAGGCCATTGCATTCCCTATAGTTTTTTCTATGGCTTTTTCCAAGGCCGCTTCTTTTTCCATTTCCAGGGCAATCGCGAGACATTCCTGATAGTCGGCGTCAGGGGCATACACTATAGGGGTTGCTTTTGCAACTGCGGCTTGGAATTCGCGCTGGGCACGTAGGCTGGCGGGTGTTTCGTTGGAAGAGACCGTAAGGGGCGGGCCAAAGCTGGGGTCTTTGAAGGGGATTTCGATGACCCAGAGGGGCTGATGGTCTTTGTCTTGATCCAAGGAACCCATGTTTGCTTGTATTGGGGGTAAAAAACTCGGTGGCGCAGCGCGCCGAGTTCAATTTTTTGCCCTAGTCCCTGTTTACTCCGCCTCGTGCTTCTTGTTCTTGTAGAACTCCACGACGCGGTCCAAGATGGCGATATTTGCGCGCCAGACGCCGGTCAGGCCCTGTTCTTTAAGTTCCTCTTGGGCCTTTGCGCAATTGTAGTTTACACATTCCAAGAGACTATCATCATTGATTTGTAGTCTGTTGTCGGCATCAAAGCGAATATCCACGTGGACTTCGCGGTCTTGGATGCCCATTTTCGGCGCAATGTCAATACGAACTTTCTTCATTTTGGGGAAATCTGCGAGGACAAGGAGTACCAGGAAGAGCAGGACACAAAGAGTATAGCGCGACGGCATGTTCTCATGAAGTGGGGGTGTTTATGTAAACCATGGAATAGGCCGTTCAATTTTTTGTTGGGGTCAGCGTAACGAAAAAACTGACTAATGCCAGACGCCAGTATTCCTATAGTGTAAGTTGTGGAGTAGCACTATAGGTGTTTTTTCTAGTTTACCATGTTTACCATTCTCACATGGTAGGATCCGGTACGCTAGTATCAAACGTCTTCTTCTTCTCGTTATACACACCCATATACTTGCCCTTGGCATCCCAGATGAATGCGTATCCGTTGGCGTCAATTCGTTCATAGGACTTGCCGTCAATGATGTAGTCATAGGGTTCCAAGTCAAGAATGGTTTCCTGGGGTTCTTCCTTTGACTTGGTATCAGTCTTAGCGCCAGACTTGTCATTGGTACCAGTCTTAGAGCCAGACTTAGACTGTTCCTTGGCCTTTGCCTTGGGTTCTTCTTTAGCCTTCGCCTTAGGTTCTTCCTTCTGTTTCGGCTTGGGCTCCGACTTCATCTTAGGAGGGGCTTCCATTTCCTCTTCATCCTCAGAATCCTCTTCCTCATCCTCAGATTTCTCCTCCTTCTTGGTCTGAATCTTCTTGCTCTTCCCTCCCTTCTTCTCCTTTTTCTCTTTCTCCTCTTTACTCACGTAAGGCGGAGGGTTGTGGGTCTTGTAGTAGTCCTCCACGGCCTTCAAGATTTCGGCATCCGTTGGGAGCACGGACGCCTCCTTTTTGACGACGAGCAACCCCGCCGCTTTCATGATGCTGGCCACCGCCTTTGCGTGGTTGTAGGTGAGCATACCCTTGCTCCCCTCGGCGGAGAGGGTCTGTACACGGGCGACCTGGGCGTTCCAGGCCAGAAGCTGTGGCCCCGCCGTCTTCTTCGGCGCATCAGGGTCCCGTTCCTTCTTCGGCTTACCCCGTGTGGCCTTCTCCACGGCGCGAATCCGTTTGGTCAAGGCATCGTCAAACTTATAGAGAGTGGTAATGTCGCCAATGGATTGAATGAGAGTCGTGAAGGTATCCATGACCTCCGTTTCCACGGGGGAAGCTTGTACTTTGGCCTTAGGAGCGGTGGACATTTTCGTTGGATCCTTGGATTCGTTATTAGAATGTATATTAACTAATACCTGTAGTGTAGCACTGTAGGGATTAGTCTGGGTCAATTTTTTGGTGTGCTTCGTTTGTGTGCCGATTTTCTGGGGGTTGTGTAGAATGGATATGGATGAATATACGATTTGTCAAAATTTAGAATATTTATATAATAATGCTAAAACACAACATCTTGTAATAAATCTTTTAGCATATTATGGATATCCACGTCCTATAACACCAGGAGGTGCTCAGCAAACTCCATTAGAGTTTGCAAAAGATATTTGTAAACATATTAACCAAAAGAAACTAGAACAACTTCTTGCACAATTCAGTACCTCTTCTGCATCTATGTCTGGAAAATTATCCAGTACTAGTGCCGCTGCAACTGCAACTGGCGCTGTAGAGAATGTAAATATGGTCGCTGCATCAACAACAATGATGGGAGTTCCACATACAAGCAAAAGAATACTTAAAGAAGAAGTTAAAGATTTAAATACATATTTAAATTATCTTAAAATTTTGCCAAGAGGTTGTAATTCAGCTCTTGCAACTCCTGAAAGTATAAAAAATAGAAATATGGATTTTATGATTCGTTTACTTGCTGCGGATGCATATAAAGATTTGGAAATTAATGGAGATGACCGTGCAATTAAATTAAAAAATATTTTCTATCAGATTATATTAAATCATTTTGACTTATTTTTATTATATGATAATATAACTAATAAAAATCCGTGGGCAAAAAGCTTAAATGTTTTTTATAAAACACATGACACGGTAGAAGGTTCTAGATTAACATATCCTGAGTATCGTTCATGGTATGAAAATTATACAGAAAATTTACAAGATAAAGAATATGTTATCCGTAATTTAAATCAACAAATTTTAACTGAATATACAAGCGGTATATATTTTCCAGAAACGATAGAACCAACACATAAAATAATAAAAATACCAATTTCACCAATAGATGAATCAAACAAATTTAAAATAGTAAGAAAGGCATTTGTTGTATATGATAATGGAAATACACCTGATGAACTATTATGCTCTGATACTTATAAAATACTTATAACACCAGGTACATTGGTTGATACTGCTCCTAAAAATATTCAAGATAAAAATATTTTATCTCAATTACCATTATATGGCGAAGAAGTTGATAGAATAAATAATATTTTAAATAGTAAAGAATTTCTTGAAAGAAATGGATTATATCGTATTATATGTAATTTGTCAGTAGAACCATTCCCTAATATAAAAACTCCTAATAAATGGTCTGGAATAATAGGGTTTAATATTGAATCCGAAGTAAGCAAGAATAATATTGACAAATTTGAGACTGAAATTATAAAAAAGGGGATTGAGTCTTTAGATGAAGCAAGAGTAACTATAATTAAAAATAAGGGGGTTCAGTCTTTAGATAAAGCAACACTAGATAAAATTAAAAAAAAGGGAGGGATTGAGTCTTTAGATGAAGCAACAGTATATAAAATTATAAAAAAGGGGATTGAGTCTTTAGATGAAGCAGATGCAAATAAAATTATAAAAAGGGGGGTTGATTCTTTAGAAAAAGAAACAATAGATGAAATAATATCAAACGGAAATCGTGTAGAATGTAAATTTTCATTTGAATATGATGGGAATAAAATACTAAAATCAAGTGTAGATACAAATTGTGTATTACAAAAATATTTTCAAGGAAATACAACTAAAAATAATTATATAAAAGATTTATTACATATGAATCCTAATAGAGATTTTTCTCCAAATATATATAATGAATTATTAAAATATATTATAACAAAATTATTAGGTGATGTTTTACAAGTCATGTATGTAGATCTATTAATAGGCAAGGATACTTCATTTGGACAAATTACAAAAGAAAATGTATTTATATTATCAAGTGATAATAGTGTTATAAGTAATGCATTATTACATGATTACAATGCAATTAATACAGATATTAATCCAACATTATATTATAAATTAAATGCAGTAGATAATGTAAATGCAGGAGGTAACGTAAATATTAGTATGAATTATGATTATATAAATAGTATTTATTGTGATGAGCCAACAACTTCTTCTGAAATAAAAACTAGTATAGGTAAAACTTCCATGATTTCTTCTACAACTTCTTCTGGGGCTTCATCAGGGGCTTCATCAGGGGCTTCTTCATATGGGGCTTCTTCATCTACTGGCCAAATGGCTGACGAAAATATTCCTTTTCATGGACAAACAACTGGTGGTGCAGCATATATTCAGGAAGAAGCTTTTCCACAAACAATAGAATCAACAATAAAACATAATAATGAAATTATTAAGAGTTTACTAAATATTGCAAAAGGTAATAAACCTAAATCAATTATATTATATAATAGTATTTTATATATTCGTTATTGTTTAATTTTAATAAATAAACAAATAAAAATTATTTTAAGTTCAACTGAACGTGATTATCTTGAAGAAATAAATGCATATGAAAGATTTAAATTTGAAAACCCTTTTAATTTAGAAGGATTAAGTGCAAATGAAACAACAAAATCTTTATTGCCAAATTTAGGAGAGGATGATAATTTTGAAAGTTTACGTATAGAATATACAGAAGGAACATCTAATTCTAAAAAAAGAAGTCGTGATTCTTTAAAAATTAATAACTTAATTATTAATACAATAGAAAATATTATTCAAATAGATGATACTATAAATATTGATGCATATTATAATGATGCATTTTTTTCTACAGGTAATATGTATAAAGATTATAAAAACCGAATTTTTTTTCTTAAATTTCCAAATTTATTTGATAATATTAATATGGAGAAAAGAAAAATAATAAATATATTTATTAAATATATTCGTCCATTTAGTTTTACTGATACTGATATTGATGGAAATTATTTAATCAATAGTTTAATAAAGAAACCTGAATTATATTCAAATATATTAAGTGAATTTAAACCAATTTTTGATTATGATGGTTTAGACTTTAAGATTGACAAAATATTTAATAAAGATGGAACTCCTTTAGTTGATATTAAAGAATATAATATTATTATAAATTCTGAAGAACAAAAAAATAATGATAACGCATCTCTAAATATAATTGAAGTTATAAAAGAAAAAGAAATTAATGAAGATTATTATTTAACTTTAGTAAAATATGAAGGTGAACTCCTATTACCAAGTAGTGTTTATGATTTAACAACTATAGAAACGGGTACAAAAAAATCAAAATATGTTGCAACATCTCCAGCTAGTACTAGTGAGCTAGCCAGTAGCGGGTTTCCTAGTTTATCTGCAGCTAGTACTAGTGGGCTACCTAGTCGCGGATTTCCTAGTTTATCTGCAGCTAGTACTAGTGGACTACCTAGTCGTGGATTTCCTAGCTTATCTGCAGCTAGTACTAGTGGACTACCTAGTCGTGGATTTCCTAGCTTATCTGCAGCTAGTACTAGTGGACTACCTAGTCGTGGATT
>JACCDX010558300.1_pt1 | contig 16624 bp, 13 predicted proteins | sample 7449681 | NCBI WGS metagenome assembly JACCDX01 (sample SAMN15323450, study PRJNA562643) | freshwater metagenome | isolation source: river surface water | place: USA:Blue River Watershed | collected 2017-08-18 | reverse complement strand
GCCTGCTCGACGATGTAGCTGGTCATCATTTTGGTCAGCGATGCGGGTGGCAGCGGCTCGTCGGCGTTGGCCGAGGCGAGCACCTCGCCGGAGTCAAAGTCCATCAATAACCAGGCCTTGGCGGGCAGTGCAGGCGGATTGGCCGCCAACGCGACCTGTGCTGCCAGCGGGGGCAGTGCATTGGCGGCCACGGCCACTTTTTTGGAGGCGGCGGGCTTGGAGGCCGTGGCTTTGGTTTTGTTGTGTTTGGCGGCGAAAGCCCCAGAGCTTGGGACCAGGGCGCCCACGGCAATGGCCAGGGCAACAGAGAGGAGAGAGAAATTCTTGGTGTGCATGGTGTTCGTCATTAGAGCCTCAATTGTCGCGGATTCGCGTTAAGGTTTTATGAGACTGTGGTTGAGAAAACAACTGGCTAAGGGCTATGTATCTGACTTGGCACAGCAGACGCTGGTCAACGTATTTGTGGCTTCAGCTAACCCCGGCTCGCAGTGGAGCAGATTGCCCAGGCCATGCACAGCAGCACGGAAAAAACTCTGAGGTCATTGGTATTTATTAATGACCTGGGGTGGGCAATGACGGTTTCAGGCTGGTACCGGCCTGACCATATTTAGCAGCCGAATAATCTTGATCTCAAAACCAGACATTCAATGAACATAACCTCTCGTGACTGCTCAACCTTCAGAACCTGAATCGCCCCGGATTCAAACTGAATTCGCGCAAAGCTTTTCAACGCTTTGTCACTCTGTTTCTTAGGGCGAACCACTAGCGCAAAGGCCCCCATATGTCGGTGTTTTGACATTCACGGACAACCACGCTCCATAAAATTAATCATTGATCTATTGATGGCATTTGGCGTTACCGAATGCCCATTTATGCATAAGGAGCCTACATGCCCTCCAAAGACTCACAATCGTTGAAAGTCGCCGACCCTGGTGCCCATTTTTCCGGGCGCATAGGACAAACTTTGCCAGAATCCACTCCGAGCTGGTCACCCAGATTGGGTGCACCGCAAGGCAGTCCGAACATCATCGTGATCCTGCTCGACGACCTGGGTTTCTCGGACTTTGGCTGTTACGGTGGCGAAATTCATACGCCGAACATCGACCGTCTGGCCGCGCAGGGCCTGCGCTACACCAACTACACAACAGTGCCCATGTGCACACCGGCCCGTGCGGCTTTGCTGACGGGTAAGAACCCGCACAGCGTTGGCTGTGGCTGGCTGACGCACAATGACCCGGGCTACCCAGGTTACCGGGGCGAGATATCCAAGGATGCGCCATTGATACCCGAGTTGTTGCGCGAACAGGGTTGGTCCACCATGGCCCTGGGCAAATGGCACAACACCTACGACCGCAACCTGCACAGCGCAGCAGACAACAGCGGCTGGCCCCTGCAACGCGGCTTCGACCGCTTTTATGGTTTTATGGGTGCCGAAACCAGCTACTATCAGCCCGACCGCATGCTTGAAGGCAACCAGCTGGCACAGGCAGACGGATATCCGGCGGGCTACTTTGCCCCTGACGATTACACCAGCCGCGCCATCGCTTGGATCGCCGAAAACCGCGCCAGCGCGCCGGACAAACCTTTCTTCACCTACCTCGCCTTCCAGTCACCGCACACGCCGCACCAGGCCAAGCCCGAAGACCAGGCAAAGTACCGTGGTGTTTACGAGGCTGGCTGGGACGCCTTGCGGCAGGCACGTTTCGAGCGTCAACGCGCCATGGGATTGATCGAACCCAACGCCGTACTGCCACCGCGCAATCCCGGCATCCCTGAGTGGGAAACCCTGCCAGCCGAACAGAAAGCGCTCTACGCACGCTACATGGCGTGTTACGCCGGACTGGTGGACAACGTCGATCAGAACGTGGGGCGCTTGCTGGCTTTCCTAGAAAAAAGCGGCCAACTGGACAACACGCTGATCATGATCACATCGGACAACGGCGCCAACTCCATCGGCGGCCCCACCGGCGTGATGAATCTGCAGGACCGCCGTCAGGGCTTTCCGGAAGACGCGGCGCTGGTACGCCGCCTGGTAGAGACGAACGCCGTTGGCGACGACGCCACCTACGCCGCCTATCCCAGCGGCTGGTCGCAGGTATCCAACACGCCTTACCGTTTCTACAAGCGCACGCCCATGGCCGGTGGCATCCGAGTACCGTTTGTCGTGCATTGGCCCCAAGGCCTTGCCGACCTTGGCGGTCTGCGCCAGCAATGGATCCACGTCACCGATGTGCTGCCGACCCTGCTCGATCTGACTGGGGGCAGCTACCCCACGGTGCACAACGGTTACCGCACCCGCCACATGGACGGCAAGAGCTTTGCCGCCTCGATGCGCCAGGTTGATGCCCCGGTGCAGCGACAGCGCCAGTACTACGAGTTGCAAGGCAACCGAGGCTACATCAGTGGTGAGTGGAAAATCGTTTCCCTGCAGCCGCCGCTACAGCCACTCAACCTGGACAACTGGATGCTGTTCCACATCGCCAACGACCCAACCGAGGTGCAGGACTTGGCTGCCAGCCAGCTCGAGGTATTGCAGCGCCTGATTGCCGAGTTCGAGGCCGAAGCCACGGCGAACTACGTCTACCCCATTGACAATCGCGATGACCGGCGCGCCATCACCTTACCGCCGCACGAGCTTGCACAGGCTCTTGTACCGCGCGACTTCTATCGCGAGAGTGAAGCCATCCCCAGCGTGACTGTTTCGCCCATGATCGCTGATCGGGATTTTGTGTTGCGGGCGCAGTTCGACTGGCGCACCGGCGACGAAGGCGTGATCGTGGCGTTGGGCGACCACTTCAGCGGTATGGTGCTGTTCGTCATGGACGGTGCGCTGCACTTCACCTACCAGCTCTGGTACCGCCCCATCGAGCTGGCCCCGATACGGCTGACGCCGGGCGAACAGGACTTTGTGTTGAACTACCGTGCCCTCGGTGATCGCAAGGGCCATGGCCACTTCACCTTGAACGGACGCATCGCAGCTGACGCCGACCTCTCGCCTACCCTCGTGCGCTTGCCCTCGGGCGGTCTGAGCGTGGGCATCAACAAGCGCCGCGCCATCAGCGACCGCTACGCCAATCGAGGTGCGTTCAGCTACAGCGGACGGATCGACCGTGTCCGGCTAGAACCAGGGGACCAGCCGACCGATTCGCCAATGATGCTGGACGAGGCGGCGGTGCAGGCCCGACTGCGAGCAGCGGCCAGGCAGACCTGACATACACCTTGGCAAGGATTCGCACTGCTGTTTAGCTCTACGGTGCTGTGAAAAATTGATACGTCACAGCGCTCATCATGCCCCGAGCAGGGAGCGGGCGATGCTCAGAAGTCCCAACCCACAGGTCAGTGCCACGCTCACGCGGCGTGCAGCGTGGCCGCCGTAGCGGGCGAACAACCGGTTGCCGAGCGTGTCGCCCAGCAATACCACGGGCAAGGCCAGAGCGAAGAGCAGGAGCACCGGCGGTGTGATGTGACCGCCAAACAGGTAAGCGCAGCCCGCCAAAAGACACACGGTCAACAGCCCCAGCGCGAGGGTTGCGCGGGCCTGGCTCATGTCGGTTGCGGTGAGCATAAACAACAGTACCACTGGTGGCCCGGCAATGCCCACAGCACCCCCCAACACGCCTGAGGCCAGCCCTGCCAGTGCCAGCGCCGGCAGAGTCAAGGCGCGGGGGCGGGGCAGTATCAGGAGCATGGCCGCCGACAACGCAAGTACCAACAGACCCATAACCAGGCGCAGGCCCGCATCGCCTACCATGGTGTGCAACCAGTAGCCGGTAGGTGTGCCTATCAGCCCCGAAAACAGCAAGGGCAGAAAAATCCGGCGCGAGATGTGGCTGCGCATTGTCGGCACATTCTTCAAGGTGGCTGCAAGCGCCAGCAGGATGTTCAGCACCACAGCTTGATCTGGGGGGAACACCAGACTCAGCATGGGGACTGCAATGAGCGAGAAAGCCCAGCCAGTCAGCGCACGAACGACGGAAGCCAACAGCATGGAAGTTCCGAGCCACAGCAGGGCCATCGTGCTGACGTCCCCGATGAGCAAGCTCGAAGTCAACGGCGTCACTGGAGCCATCAGATACGGTGCCGCACCTTGGCCATGGCCATGCCGGGGGCAATACGGTGCAAGAGCTTGAGCCACCGCGTGGCGCCAATGAGCATCTCGTGGCGGTTTCGAATGAACCCCGACCAAACTGCCTGCGCCAGCTGCTCTGGGGTCATCCCGCCTAGCCCACGGTGGGTCGTCATGGCTGTTGCCACAAAAGGCGGCAATACCTCAAACACCGACACCGGACTGCCTTCAAGTTGCCAGCGCAGACTTTGGGTCGCACTGTGCAGTCCAGCCTTGGTCGCACAATAGACGGCTGTGGCCTGTTTCGGCACCAGAGCCAGGCCGGAGGTAACATTGACGATGGCTGCTTCGTTATGCTGTCTCAGCACGGGGAGAAAGGCGTAAGCCAGCAAAATGGGCGCGGCGAAGTTCACCGCAATCTCGTTTTCAATCTCCTGTGGCGTGGACGCCTCGATGGTTTTATAGACTTGAGTGCCGGCGTTGTTAACAAGCACCGTGACATGTGGAAACTGCGCCGCAAGCCTCTCCCGGTCTTCGGGCACAGATACATCCGCGACGCAGATGACAGCAGCAGGCAGCAGGGCGGCAGCGGCTTGCAAGGCTGACTCGCGGCGTCCTACCAGGATGACCTGATTGCCATGGTGCAAAAAAGTTCTGGCCAGTGCCAGACCGATCCCAGTCGCACCTCCCGTAATGAGGGCCACATGCCCACTGCTCTGCATTGGTGTTTCAGTTCGATTCGAGCTTCAGGTCTTTGACGACTTCGCTCATCCAAAGTACATCCGAAGCGATCTGCTGGCGGAATTCTTCTGATGTCTTGCTGGATTTCAGCGTCATGCCAAAAGGGGTCAGTTTCTCAACCACCGGTAGGGATACTCCTGCTGCCGCCAGTTCTCGCTGCAAGCGCTGCACGATGGCGGGCGGCGTATCCTGATGGACAGCAAAGCCGGACCAGATGCGCAGGGACGAGACGTTCACGCCTGCTTCGACGATGGTGGGTACATCCGGAAACTCTTTGAGTCGGGTCTGATCGATTGCAGCCAGAACTCTCACTTGACCCTTGGGGGCGAACTGCATGGCGAATATGGCCGGTGCCACAGTGAAATCCACCTCTCCACCGATGACGGCTTTGACCATGTCGGGACCACCCTTGTAGGCCACATTGATGCCGGTGAAGCCTGCCGCTTTTTCCATCTGTGCGATCTTGAGGTGTTCAATGGCGCCCTGGCCTGGTGTTGCGTAGTTCAGCTTGCCGGGGTTGGCGCGACCATAGGCCACCAGATCTTTCATGGTTTTGTGCGGTGAGTTGGGGCCCACCATCAACACCATGGGCGTATCGCCTGCGATCGTCAGCGGAATCAACTGCTTGTTCAAATCAAACTTCTTTTGCACCACCTGCACCCCCACCATGCCCAGATTCAGATGCATCACTGAATAACCATCGGCTGGCGCAGCCAGCACCGACTGCAAGCCAAGCATGAACAGACCACCCGGTTTGTTTTCGACCACGATCGGCTGCTTCAGCGACTTCTCCAGTTCCTGCGCCATGGTTCGAACACCCACATCGGCGGCACCACCGGCGGGTAAGGGGATGACGATTCTGATCGGACGGTTGGGAAAGTCGCTCTGGGCAAACGCCGGCAAGGCCGTGCCCAACACAGACGCACCCGTCAAGCATAAAGCCAAGCAACGGCGGGACAGTTGAAATGACATGGTTGACCTTTTGAGAATGTGATCGGTGCAAAAATCCGTACTATGCTGCCGCCCCGTGCGTCCAACGCCCAGGTCGAGCCTCGGTGATGTGTCCGTTCTCGATCACGGTCTGCCCTGACACCAATGTGGCCACATAGCCCATGGACTTTTGAATCATTCGGCGTCCGCCCATGGGCAAGTCGCGCACGATCTCGGGCATGGGCAGGGCCAGGCGATCAAAGTCGATGATGTTGATGTCGGCCTTCATGCCTGCAGCAATGACACCGCGGTCATTAAGGCCCATGTGCACTGCGTTGCGCTGCGTCAGCATCTGCACCACGCGGGGCAGTGGGATCTTTTCCCCCCGCGTGCGCTGCAGCCCCCAATGCGCGAGCATCGTGGTCGAGATGCTGGCATCGCAGATGGTGCCCACGTGTGCACCTGCGTCACCCAATGAGCAGAGAACATGGGGGTGCATCATCATTTCGCGCACCCGATCCAACGAACCGTTGAGGTAGTTGTGGATCGGAAAATAAACCAGGTTGTTGCCATCGCCTTCCGCGAGGTGGTCGTACATCAGTTCACGGGCAGACACGCCGCGCGCCTTGGCTTGAGCCCCGAACGACAGCTCGGGCAGCGGTTCATAGTCCATGCTGCCGTCCACACCGGGCAGCAATGGGAACAGCGTAAAAGCGATCTGCTCGAAGCGCTGGATCACGAAGTCAGCCAAGGGCGGCACGGACGATCCTTCCACAGAAAGGCTCACGGGCGCCTCCGAGAGAATGCGCGACCGTGTCTCGGGTTCGCGCAATTTGGCAGCCCGCTCCTTAGCAGGCAGGTGCTCAATGGCCTGGTAACTGGGGAATGCAGCCAGCAGATTGAGCGTGGTGTCCAGCCCGTTGAACACGCCGATTCCGCGTGGCGAAGCCTGTAACTTGACGTTGACCCCTTTGGCTGCGCTGGCCAGGGCAGCGTCGCCTAACCACTGGCTTTGCTGGGGCGCGATGACGCGGTCCATCCAGGTGATGGAAATTGGGCGGCCGGCTAATTCAGCCATAGTTTCCAGCTTGGCATACTCGCGGTCGAAGCGGGCTTTCTCTTCTTCGGGCGTTCCACGCGGGCTTGCGAAGTCACTGATGCCTTGGAGTACCCGATACGGCAGGTCCTTCAGTACAATGGCCAAGCTGTTGAGCTCGACTGGCGAGACCTCAAAGGACGGCGTCATACGGCCTTGTGCAGTGCGGTGGGTCTCGGTGCTGCCCACGGCCAGGCCGCAGGCCCCGTCCAGCAACGCCTGCCGCAGCAGATTCTGCATCTGCACGATGTCATCTGCCGTGGCCGGCTCGCCGCGTGCGGCGCGCTCGCCCATCACATACAGGCGCAGCGTGTCGTGTGGCACCAATGTCATGAAGTCGAGTGAATGCGGCTGCGCGTCGAGCACGCGGCCATAATCCGTGAAACTTTCCCAGTTCCACTTCATACCTTCGGAGAGCGCGGTTCCAGGAATTTCCTCTACACCCTCCATCAGGTCGATCAGCACATCACGGTCGCCGGAGCGGACTGGCGCAAAGCCGACGCCGCAGTTGCCCATGACGAGCGTGGTCACGCCGTGGTAAATGCTGGGCGCAAAAGTTTCGTCCCAGGAGGCCTGACCGTCGTAGTGTGTATGGATGTCAACGAAGCCCGGCAGCACGTGCAGGCCCGTGGCATCAATGGTGTGTTGTGCGGGTTCAACGATTTGGCCCACGGCACTGATTCGACCATCACGTATGCCCACATCCGCAACGAACGGCTCAGCCCCAGTTCCGTCGATGACAGTACCGCCTTTGATCAGGGTATCTAGCATGTTCATTCCGCCTTCAGTCCGAGTTTGGCGACCAACGCCTTGTTGGCGACAAGCTCGTCGCGGATCTGGGCCGCAAAGACGGCGGGTGAATTACTCACTTCCATCTTGCCACCCACCTTGTTGATCATGTCCAGCAACGCGGGTTCGGCAACAGCAGCTTTCAGGGCTGTGAAGAGTCTGTTGACCTGTGCATCCGGCGTGGCGGCAGGGACCACCAGACCACCCCAAGGCTCATCCTGGTACTTGGTAATGCCGGCCTCAGCCAGAGTGGGCACGTTCGGCAGCTGCGCCATGCGCACAGCACCGGTAGTGGCCAGCGCACGCAATTTCCCGGCTTTCATCTGCTCCACCACCGCACCAGGTGGTGCAAAGACGAAGTCAATGGAACCACTCACAACGGCAAAAACGCCTTCGATCGAGCCCTTGAACGGCACGTGTGTGGCCTTGAGTCCACCGGGGAACTTTTCATCCATCTGCTCAAACATGAGATGGGTGGGCGAGCCATTGCCGCCACTACCGTAATTAAGTTTACCTGGTGCCGACTGTATCCCCTTGAGGAGATCGGCCATGGAGGCATAAGGCGAGTTCGCCGCAACCACCAGCACATGAGGAGTCGAGCTGACCTTGCCGATCGGTTTGAAATCGCGCTGCACATCCATGCGTCCGGTGATCGTCTGTACCGTCAAAATGCCAGAGTGCAAATACAGGATAGAGCTGCCGTCGGCTGGTCCACTGGCCACAGACTGCACAGCGAGCTGACCGGCAGCCCCCGGCTTGTTGTCAACGATCACCGTTTTGTTCAGATGCTTGGACATTGATTCGCTCAGCTTACGAACAAACACATCCACGCCCCCCCCTGCAGGTAAGGGCACAACAATCTTGTAAATATCGGGGCCCGCAGCAGCGGTCTGAGCTACGGCTATCGGTGCTACTGAGGCCAGCACCACCGAGGCGGTGAAGCTGATCAATGTACGGCTAAGTTTGAAAAATTTCATGGTTGTCTCCTGATCAGTTTTCTTGTCTATCTATCAATCACGCTGGCGATGGATGTTCGCTTCAATCGAGTTGATGATGGAGCCGGGCGCCTGAGGGCCCGGTTCGATCATCACGCGGTCAATCGTCCCGCTGTAGGGGAAGGTACGCTTGGTTGCGTAGCGGTGCGAGACACGCTGACGGCGGTCCATGCCGATGTCGATGCCCTCAACATGGATGCCAATGATGGTGGGTGACATGCCGGTATAGGGCACGGCCTCTATGCCGTTCACCAGCAGACGTCCTTCTCCACGGCGTTGTCCCAGGGCGCGGTATTCGAGCACCACATCTTGTGCGCCCGCCACCAACGCAACTGGCGGCAGCTCCACTGGCGACATCCAGCGGTGGAACACAAAATGCAGTTGCCCGTCCATGACATAGAGCACCAGCCCGACAAAGGCCTCGCCGATGGCGAAGATCACGCCCTCCTGTCCCGGCTGCCAGTCGAACTGGCTTCGGATGGTGAAGTTGCGGTCCCCCAGCAGCGGGGCTACGACGGCACGCGCAACGGTCGGCGTACCTGCGAAAAACGTACGTGACTGATTGACTGTGTCCGCCATAAATGGCGGTATCGTGACAGCGCGCTCCAGCGCACGGTTGTCCAGCGGATAGACGTAGTTGGCGCGCGCATCGGCATCGAATGCGGCTGCCATGTGGGCCACCCGCTCGGGCTGCTGCGCGGCCAAGTCGTTGGTCTCACAGGGATCGGTCGCCAAGTCAAACAGCATCCAGTTGTCCAAAGAGGCAATCACGCCTCCGCGCGGCTGCAGTGAAGCGATTTTCCAGTGACCCTCAATATAGGCGCGGTTCACTTCAAGCTCGTAGTGCTGGCAGCTGCGCTGTGTCGGTGCACCGGCATCCACGAGCATGGACGCGAAGCTCACGCCATCGGGCTTTCGCGCATCAAAGCCATGGCTCGATGGTGGGTGGGCGATGCCCAACACATCGAGCAGGGTGGGCGTGACATCGGTCACGTGAATCCACTCGCGGCGGATCGCGCCAGCGTCCTTGATCTTGTCAGGCCAATGCAGCACAAAAGGCACGCGGATGCCGCCGTTCAAAGGTGTGCGTTTGAAAAAACGGAATGGCGTGTTCGACACCTGCGCCCATCCGGTCGGGTAGGCCGGCAGCGATTCGTCTTGGCCCAAGCTGCCATCACGCGCCATCTGAAGGGCGAGGTCATGGTTCACGGGCTGGCCTTCGCGCTGGTCCACGTAGTTGGGCGTTCCCTCTAGCCCGCCAACGGCGCTGGCACCATTGTCGGAACTCAGCACTATGATGGTGTTGTCCAGCAGGCCCGCTTCCTTGAGGAAGCTGACGATGCGTCCCACATTTTGGTCGATGTTGTCCACCAGCGCGGCATAAAGTTCCATGTACTTGGCGAACAGCTCCTGGCGTTCTGCAGGCAGGCTGTCCCAGGCGGGCACGCCAGGCGGCAAAGGGGCGAGTGTGTGGCGCTCATCGAGCAGGCCCATCGCCCGCTGGCGCTCAAAGCGGGCCTGGCGAAACACGTTCCAGCCTTGGTTGTAGCGTCCCTTGTATTTGCTGATGTCATGCGCCTTGGCCTGGATCGGCATGTGCGGCGCGTTGAAGGCCGTGTAAAGAAAAAACGGGTGATTGGGCTCGCTGGCGTGGTGCTCTTTCATCCACCGGATGGCGCGATTGGTCCAGTCGTCGGTGGCGAAGTGGTCGTCGGGATAGGCATCTACCTCGACCGGGTTGTTGCCTTCGTACAAGCGCTCGGGCTGAAAGTAACTGGTCTCGGCATCCATGAAGCCGTAAAACTTGTCAAAGCCACGTTGCAGTGGCCACGAGCTGTGGTCGCCGGCTTCGTGCACGTTGTGACTCCAAGTGTTATGCCACTTGCCCACCATCATGGTGCTGTAACCCTCAGCACCCAGGATTTCGGCCAGAGTGGGGGCATCGGGTGCGATCTCGCCTGAGTACCCGGGGAAGCCCGGGTTAGCGTGTGCGATCCAGCCACAGCCCACGGAGTGAGGATTCTTGCCTGTCAGCAATGCTGCGCGCGCTGGTGAGCACATGGGCACCGTTGTGTAGTTGGCAAATCGCAGGCCGTCTGCTGCGAGCGCATCAATGTGGGGCGTGGCGATTTCACTGCCGTAGCAGCCCAGGTCGGAAAAGCCCAGGTCGTCGAGGTAGATGACCACCACGTTGGGCTTGCCATGTGCACGTTGGCTCTTGGTCTGAGGCCACCAGGGCGTCGAGTCCTTGATGAGCTGCTCGATTTGTCCCTGAAAATGCGCCCCAGGGTCGCCGTTGCGGCTGCTGTCTGGCTTGGTCATGTTCTGCTTTCCTGCGGATGTGGGGTCTGCCATGAACAGCGCTTAACCGTTCAGGATGAAGTCAGCCGCGCGCTCGCCTATGGCGATGCAGATGGCGTTGGTGTTGGTGGATGCGATGGTAGGCATGACGGAGGCGTCGGCTACGCGCAGTCCCCGGATGCCATGCACGCGCAATTGCGTGTCGACCACCGACTGCGCAGCATCCGTCCCGATGCGGCAAGTTCCCACAGGGTGGTAGGCCGTCGCACCAGTAGCGCGCAAATACTCCACCAGTGCTTCGTCGCTGGCCCTTTCTGGGCCCGGGCGCACCTCGCGCCGAATCAGCTTCGACAAGGGGCCGGTTTCGGCGGTCTTGCGCGACAACTTGAGCCCCTGCAGGCAGGCGTTCAGATCGTCTGGATGGGTGAAGTGGTTGGATACCAGCACCGGGTCGGCTGCGGGGTCACGGCTGCGAATGTGCGCATGCCCGCGCGAGCGTGGACGGATCTGAAAAGAAGCGAGCGTGATGCCATCGAACGTGTCCAATTCGATCTTGCCTGCGCCACGGTTGCCTGGGCTGCTGACCTGCTGGATCTGGAGTTTGAGGTCGGCATCGGTACTGCCGGGTTGCATCGCTGCAAAGGCTTGAGCAGTGATGGTGACCGACGACAGCGGGCCATCACGCCGCGTCAGCCACCGCAAGCCCAGTCGTGCTTGCCCGAGCGGGCTGCTCAGGTCTCGGTTCCAGCTCACGTCGCGCGTGGCTTCGTACATGACCGGGCTGTACACGTGTTCGCTCAGGTTTTCGCCCACCATGGGCAGCTCATGCAGCAGCGGCACCTCGGCTTGCGCCAGCACTTCCCGCCGGCCCACGCCAGACAGCTCCAGCAACTGGGGCGAGTTGAACGCCCCGCCACACAGGATGACTTCGCGCCGAGCATGCAGGGTGACATCGGCTCCGTCGATTTTGGCCAGCACGCCGGTAGCACGGCCACCTTCGATGAGCACGCGCCCGACCAGCACGCCGGTTTTCAAGGTCAGATTGGGTCGCCCGATGGCATCGTCGAGGTAGGCCATGCGGGTGTTGCAACGCACGCCGTTACGGGTGTTGAATTGCAAATAGCTGCCGCCATAACCGCGCTCGTTGTAGTCCTTCACGCGCGGCGTCACACCGGCCTGTTCCAGTGAGTCCAAGAAGGCGTCGGGCAAGTCATCTACCGGCTTGAACTCGGTGACCGTGACTGGCCCGTTGCGACCTCGGCGCTCAGGATCACCACTGGTGAAGCTTTCGATTTTCTTGAACCACGGCAGCAGGTCGGAATGGGCCCAGCCGAGGCAGCCGTCCTGCGCCCATTTGTCGTATTCGTGCGGCGTGCCATGCACCCAGATCATGCCGTTCACCGTGCTGGAGCCACCCACCACCCAGCCGCGCGGCCAGTAGATTTTACGGTCCTTCATCTGCGGATCAGGTTCGGTAAAAAAGTCCCGGATGACCTTGCCTTGCTGCAACACCTTCACAACCCCCGCAGGGATGCGGGTCCACAGATTGGTGTCTGCCGGGCCCGCTTCGAGCAGCAGAACGCTGTGCTTGCCGTTCTCGCTCAGGCGTGCGGCCAACGGCGCGCCAGACGAACCAGCCCCCACCACAATGAAATCGTAGGTGTCGGTGGTCATGGTCATGCGGCATCCTGGGCCAGCCAGTCCTGCAAAGCCACTGCCTCATCGCCCATGCGGGTGTATTGGTTGGCCGGCAACTCCCAGGGTTCAAAACCATCCTTGGTTTGTTTGGGCACAGGCTCCACCATCAGCTCAACGAACACCGGGCCATCCATGGCCAGCAGCAGCGGGAAGCGCTCGGCCCAGGTCGCGCCGTCGGCGATGCGTTCGGCGTGCACATAGCCACACTTTCGTGCCACTTCGGCAAATTGAAAATGGGATGTTGGGGTCTTCATGTTGTCGAGCCCGGTGAACTGCGTGCCGTTGTGCACCACACAATGGAGCAGGTTCTTCGGTGCCTGCTGGGCCACAGTGGCTAATCCACCCAGCTCCATCAGCAGGCTGGCGTCGCCGTCCATGACGATCACTTTTTTTTCAGGCCGCGCCAGCGCCAGGCCCAGGGCTAAGCCAGCGGCACCGCCCATAAGCGGCACTGAGTTGATGCGCCCAGCAAATGCGCCCTTGGCAGCTTGGGCGTGCGCTGGCTTGAGCACGGTCTTGATCTTGGCCACACCCAGACCTAACACCAGCCCAGCCTTACCACTCACCAGCGGCACACCGGTGGCGTTGCCATCGGCCCCTTCGATGCGGTCAAAAATGAACATGGCACCCATGGTGGCGACAACGATGCCGTCCCTTTTGCCCTTGGCGACCACGCCCACAGCTTGCACAAAATTCATCATCATCTCGCTCCTTCTTGTTTCATCGCCATGCCATGGGCGCGCCCACAAGCAAAACCACTGCTGTGCGCTGCTGTTGCGCCTGTTCATAGGCCTGATCCAACTTCAGCAGGTCCTTCTCATTGTCCAAAATGTGAAAGGGCACGCCGATGGAAGCAAGGAACGGCTCCGCAATGCGCACCATGCTGCGGGCAGACTCAGAGGTGGGGCGGCCGATGTTGTTGAACTCGCGGCCGAACTGGCCTACCAAGAACACCATGGGGATGTGCGCATCAAGGCACACTGCGCGTAAAGTGTTGAAGCAGTTGTAAAGGCCTTGGTTTTGCATCATCACCAGTGGGCGTTTTCCACCGATGGTCAGTCCTGCTGCGACGGTAACGACCTGGTTCTCATTGCAGGCGTTGATCACACGGATGCCTTCAACACCCTTGTTCAGGCGATCGTGCAGTGACAGTTGGACCCAATCTGGCACAGTGACAACATGATCGACCAGATTCCGTTTGAGAGCCTCCACGCACGCGCTCGCAGGTATGGAAAATTCACTGATACTCATGGGCAATCCCCGTTAGCTAATTGCTATGAGTCTGGTGGATCTCCTCATTCAAGTCTGTCAGAAGTCAGACAATTCAATCAAGTATTCGCGCCAAATAAACCGGCAATGGTCTGCGCCAGACTCATAAAATTAACTTTTCGAAAGTTGTTTTAAAGCAGTCATATTGGTGACAGAAATTCGGGAGTAGTGCAATTGCACCAGCCCTTCAGACTCCATCTTTTTCAATGCAAAATTCACACTTTGACGGCTTATCCCAAGCATGTCTGCCACATCAGTTTGCGAAAGCCCAATGTCCACGTCTGATGCGACAACACTCTCCCTTTTTGCAAAGAGATCAGCGCACATGCACAACATATGAGCCAGTCTATTTTCCAAAACCCATGCTGGATCGGCTGCCAATCGGTCATACATCAATCGCATGCGACGAACCAATAAACGTTCACAAGCCATTACCAAACTGATGTGTTGCTGACGCAAATTCGAAAATTCGGGTGCACTGAACTCCATGATCAATGCATCGTTGCGCGCAAGCACATCATGCAAATGCGCACCACCATCAATCATTCCTGTGAAGCTAATAAAGTCTCCGGGCAGTGCCAGTCCGACCAAATGGCGGTGCCCATCTGACTGGATGCGGGCGATTTCTAGAACGCCATCAAGGAGCATGCAGACACGGGTGACGGGTTTGCCCGATCTGCAAACGTATTCGCCCTTTGCAACTTCCTTGGGCCTTCCAATGTTGATCAAGGCGCTCTTAACGAGTTGCTCGCAGGCCTGAAAAGCAGGCGATCGATCTAAAAGTCGCTGTGCCAGTTCCTGTGGTGAGCTTGAACCAACAAGACCAAAGAGACCTTGTTCAGTTTTTGCTTTGACATTCTTTTTCATCAAGAGGCTCCTCCAGCCAATTGAAACAAAGCGATACGGTTGTTTGACTCGGACATATTTTTCGTCGTTCCTTTTGGATTTCTGACAGCAACATGAGCTCCAGCGTATCAGCTCAGATCAGTGCGTCTTGCATGAATTGAAATTCGAGGGTTAGCCCTATGCAAATTTCATTTGAATTGTCGACTATTGGATATTCCGCGTCAGATCGAACCCTGTTGAAGCTAGGTCGCTGCACAACCTTGTCGACATGCTCCTGAAGAACAAGAGCACCTCACTACAGGCATCCTCCAAGAACAGAGACCTGTACATTCGTATGCTCTCAACGTATGAAGTTGGCTTGTATGGCGCCGAGAAGATGCTACGAGAGAGCGTTCGCAGATATGCTCGGCGGCATGGTGTGCTCACCTACGGGGCCGTCCTGTTGGAGCTTCGACGCAGGAAAGGCGCAACGTACAAAAAGAACGTGGAGTTCGCTGAAAAATTCTCGGCGGAGATGTGGGACGCCATTCGCAACCCCGAGCGCGCTCCCTCTTCTGCGCAGCCTTACCCGCCTTCGCCTGCGTCCGAAGCACCTTAGAGTGGGGGTGGGAATGCTGCCAAACAGGTCGGTCGACGCGGACACGTTGCGGCAAGGCACCGGTCACCTCTGCGTTGAACGTCCGCTTTCCCAAGCGGTGCCGTCAGCTTTGGGTCGAATTCACCTGTTGGGGGGCGTCAAGAGCGGACGGTCGACAAGGAATTCGCGAGGCGCGCGCTGTCAATGTCGACTGTGCACCCGAGACCGGACATCAGGCGTGACCAAAATAGTCTTGCGTGAGAGTCGGCTCCTCATCTCGGCTTCTAGCTGGGACTGAAAGACGATCGGCAGCTATCGCTGCAAAGTAGCCCCCTAAGGTCAGCCCTTTCACCAATTCCAGAGCGTCCCATCGTGCTGCAGCCGGTTCACCGGCAAATAAGCCCTTTGGTACGGGTACTTGGAAGCCAGCTTCTCGTCGATGTCCACGCCGTGACCGGGGGACTCGCCGCAGTACATCATGCCGCGCTCGAAGCGCCAGTCGTGCGGGAAGACCGAGAGCATTTCCTCGCTGTGCGGCATGTACTCCTGCACGCCAAAGTTGGGCACCCAGGTGTCAAAGTGCAGGGCCGCGCCCATGCAGACGGGCGACAGGTCGGTCGCGCCATGGCAGCCGGTGCGCACCTGATACAGGTTCGCCAAGTCGGCAATGCGCCGCAGGTGCGTGATGCCGCCAGCGTGGACCACGGTGGTGCGGATGTAGTCGATCAGCTGTTTTTCGATCAGTGTCTTGCAGTCCCAGATGCTGTTGAAAATCTCGCCCACCGCAATCGGCGTGGTGGTGTGGTGGCGTATCCACTGGAACGCGTCCTGGTTTTCAGCGGGGGTCGGGTCTTCCATCCAGAACATGCGCACCGGCTCCAGCGCCTTGCCCAGCTGGCCAGCCTCAATGGGCGTCAGGCGGTGGTGCACGTCGTGCAGCAAATGGATGTCGGGGCCCACGGCCTCGCGCACGGCTTCAAACAGGCCGGGCGTGTGGCGCAAATACTTTTCGGTGCTCCAGTCGTGTTCGCTGGGCAGGGTGCCGTCGGCAGGTTCGTACATGCGGTTGGTGCCACTCACGCCATAAACTTTGTTCAAGCCCGGTACGCCGCTTTGGGCGCGGATGGCCAGATAGCCCTCTTCTTTGTGGCGCAACACTTCGTCCACCGTCTCGGCGGTGTCCCGGCCGTTGGCGTGGCCGTAGACCATCACCCCGGTGCGGCTGCGTCCGCCCAGCAGTTGGTACAGCGGCATGTTGGCCATCTTGGCCTTGATGTCCCACAGCGCGGTGTCCACGGCGGCAATCGCGCTCATGG
>JACCDX010960811.1_pt1 | contig 16625 bp, 13 predicted proteins | sample 7449681 | NCBI WGS metagenome assembly JACCDX01 (sample SAMN15323450, study PRJNA562643) | freshwater metagenome | isolation source: river surface water | place: USA:Blue River Watershed | collected 2017-08-18 | reverse complement strand
TCCCTTAGAGCCTTAACTACTACTTTATGTATAGAAATGTATATAAATACCCGGGGTAATGACCTAGGGCATAGTAAAAACGTTAAGGATTGGGTAATCCGCAGGTACGTGTCTAAAAGTGTATAGTATAATGCTATAAAGCTAACTCAAGACATTTCCTCAGAGACTTTACGGGGGTTGGCGGTAGAAACCATAAGCAAGTTTCAATGATCCGCTTAAGATATAGTCCGGCTGCTTTAGAAATATAGCAGGGTTCTCCACAAATGAACAGCATTATCCCACAGAACATTCAGTCTAGAAACGAATGTATGACAATTAGTAAAGCGTCGCGTTGGTTTATTTCACCTCAGAAACACGCGCCAGCCATTGGAGCCTTCTTCGACGCCCTTATCGGGCTATCGGAGATAACGCAGAATGGACTTACGTTCAATAAATGGCATGCAATGCAGATGTTTGCAGATGTCGAAACAGAAGGGCTAAATTACTCGTTCCAAGGTAAGGAATTTTCCAATAGAGAACTAGTATCTCTCATTCTGCCAGAAATTAACATGTCTGGTAAAACACCGAGTATGTATAAAGAACAATATGCTAATTTCATTAAATATAATCCTATGGATGTTAATATTGTGATCGAACGCGGGCAACTAAAATCTGGTGTTTTAGATAAAGCCACATCCGGTCAGGACGTTGCCGGTAGTATCTTTCATATTATAGCCAATGAGTATGGCAATGACGCGGCTTTGGATTGTATATATAACTTACAGCAATTAACACATAAGTTTTTCCATTACCATGGATTTACAACAGGAATTGCTGATATTAATATCTCAGAACCTGCAATGGCAGAAATCAAACGAAGACTGGCGACTATGATTTTAAACTCTCGCAAGATTACACAGCGCCTAAATAGTGGTAAGCTAATCGCACCCCTCGGCATGCCGCTCAAGGAGTTTTATGAAAATGAACAACTAGGCGCATTATCACCGGGTGATGATTTCTCATATCCTATTCTTGCTGACATTGATCTAAATTCGAATCATATGGCGAGACTGATCTTATCCGGATCTAAAGGTAAGATCTCGAACTTTATCTCCATTAACGGAGCTATTGGTGTACAGACTATCAATGGAAAACGATTCCCTGCCCTAGCTGGTTGGGGTAGGACATCACCCTATTTCGTTAGGTATGACACTGACCCCGATGCCAACGGATTTGTATCTATGTCTTTCAGAGAAGGTGTGAAATCTAAAGTATATCAATTCTTAGCAGGAGAAGCCCGTCATGGATTGATTTCCAACGCGTTGAGTACTTCTGTTACTGGCTATCAAAATAGAATTTCGATTAAGAACTTGGAATCGATCATTATCGATAATCTTAGAAAATCGTCTAAAGGGCTGAATGTTATTCAACCAATCTATGCCGAAATTGGACTTGACCCTTCTAAAATGGAAAAAGTCAAGTTCCCAACAATCATGCAATCCAACGCCGAGTTTGAAAGTTCGTATAAGACACCTATCCAAAAAGTTGATAAACGGTTCCAAAATAAGCAGGTCGAAGAACTACTATCCACCGAATTTGATCAACTTAAGGCGGATCGAGAATTATATCGTTCCATCCATTCTAAACTTGAGGATCACAATCCCAAAGAATATGTATTTACCAATCAAAAACATATGGCTGTAAACGTTTACCGCATAGTAGAAGATGTAATTTATAATTATCAGGACATGGTCGCCGAACTCGACGCTTCGGATAAAATTCTTGATCCTGCATATGCTATTAGATTAACTAATGAATTATGTGATAACATCGGTTACGTGTTTCTCAACGAAATGCAAAAAAAGAAACAGCGTAAGCTACCGAAATTCATTGTTTCTGCCACCAAAATGCTACAAATTCTAATTCGCAGTTATCTATGCACCAGCTACCTATTAAAGAAGGGTGTCATCAATCATCTATTAGATATTATCGTTCAACGCATCGTATTGACGTATAAAAAAGCACTGATTGAACCGGGATATCCTGTCGGTATCCTAGCCGCCCAGTGTATTTCAGAACCTATGACGCAATACGTGCTCGATTCAAAACATAGAACGGGAGGAGGCGGTGGTACGAAAACTAATGCCATTACCCGTATTCAAGAAATTCTAGGAGCAAAAGACACAGAAACGATGAAGAATCCACACATGACAATTATGTGTAAACCCGAATATGAGACAGATAAACTCAAGGTTCAAGAAATCGCGAATCATATTGAAATGATGTCATTCGGTCGATTCGTCGGAGATGTACGTATTTTCTTCGAAAAGTATGGAAAGCCGATACATCCAGATTTCACTCATGAAGTAAAAGATATACAAGCATTCGAGAAGACCAATTATGGAATTAAGATTCCAGGTGATTTAGCCAGTTGGTGTATCCGCTTTGGACTAAATCGCGAGGAACTCATTCTTAAAAGTATGAAACTGGAAACTATCATTCTGGCTATTCGTCGTGATTTTCCCGAGCTCTTTATTATGTACACCCCTGAAAATGCGGATCAGGTATTTATCCGTTGCTACATCCGAAACTCTGCAATTAAGAAGTTTAATGATTATCTTACCGATATTGTTATGTATTATGCCAAAGCAGTAAAGGATGTCATTGTTCGTGGTGTAAAGAACATCATGGCGACAAGTGTCATTGATATTACGAAGAATATCTTAGAAGCCGACGGGTCTTTCCAACTTAAGAAAGTTTATGGTATTATTGCCACCGGATCTAATACCACAGATGTGCTCAGTAATCCATATATTGATGCATACCGAACTCAGTCGGATTCTATTGAGGAGATAGAACGGGTATATGGTATTACAGCAGCCCGCAATAAAATCATTAATGAAATGATGATAGCCCTAGACGGTCTCAACCGTATCCATTGCACTATCTTTGCCGACGAAATGTGCTATTCTGGACAGGTAACTAATATTCAGAAGACCGGGCTACAAAAGCGTGAGAACGCAAATATTACACTGCGAGTGTCATTCCAAACGGCTATCCAGGTTATACAAGATGCTGCTATTAATGGATTAATCGATCGCATTTCTGGTATTTCAGGTCCGCTAGTTCTTGGCACCAACCCTAATATTGGCACTACTTACAATACTATCGTTGTAAACCAACAATTTATTGAAGAGAACAGCAAGGCATTAGAATCTACGGTCGAGGATCTCTAAGAAAGACTTAAAAAGGAAAACTGAATTTATTTTTTAGCATATATATCCATATTCGTCAGTTATAACTTGCAAAAAATAAAGATGTCCTCCGATGCATCTTCTATTTTAACGCATATAGGCGCGACTCTTATCGGTGCTGGCATGGCACTGGTTGGTATGTACACCTATCAAAATAATCTATATAAGAATTCATATAAGGTTGAAACAGTCGAAGAATATAATTCCGAAGAATGTCAGAATTCATCAAATCAATCCCAACAGTTGACACTGGAACTAGCGATTCCAGAAACGATGGACTTAACCCCGCCACATACGGGGGTTTACCAGTATCTGGAGGATCCGGTAACTCATTCGCACCGACTAATTCTATTCCCGACAGTACTCCGAACGACATGTTATCGGATGGGCAATCTACGGAATGCAGTTTACACAATTCCGGAAGAGAATCAACCTCAAGAAGAGAATCAGCCTCAAGAAGAGAATCAGCCTCAAGAAGAGACTTGTCTAAACGACACTTCTGTCTCACTTGCGTCCGTACAACTTACAACACCTGCTCCGAGTGTGGAGTCAAGCTCGATAGACTTAGTCCAAGAAAACGACCCGCTCGTCAATTCTGTAGCGAATGTAGCATCTTCTACGGTCGACGATTCAGCAACGCATCTAGTTCGCAATGGCGGAACTAATATAAATGTCCGTATCGGATATCATAATAATCCGATCGTTATGATAGCAACTCTAAAAGAAGAAACTATTAAAAACAACATTCACGCTGATTCTTCTTCTGAGTCTCAAGAGCATCAGCAGTCGCAGTAATCTCCTGTTCTAGAGCTACTAATGTTTTATTTATTTTTTCCAATGTATTAAATTCTAAATCATAGAACTGAATTATCCAATCTTGAAGCTCTGTGTCATTTTTTTGAATAGGGGCAGATGATGAAGTTGGCGAGTCAGAGTCTCCGCCTCCTAATATAAATGGATAATATGGGGGCGACGGTGGCTCGTCATTTGTAGGTGTTTTACTTATATTTGTAGGTGTTTTACTTATATTTGTAGGTGTTTTACTTATATTTGTAGATGTTTTACTTATATTTGTAGATGTTTTACTTATATTTGTAGGTGTTTTACTTATATTTGTAAGTGTTTTACTTATATTTGTAGGTGTTTTACTTATATTTGTGGGTGTTTTACTTATATTTGTAGGTGTTTTACGCACAGAAGAACTGGAAGTATCCACAAAGAGCGGCTTAAGTCCATTTCTTCTTTTGAGAGTATCCGCCAGTAATTCAACTTGTTGTATTTTTTCATCATACGTGCACACCTTTTCGCGATATTCTATTAATGTATTTTCTCTACGCCGCATACGTTTATCAGCCTGCCCTCGTTTATAAATATTAGACCGTAATGCCTTGAGTCGATCGAGTTTTAATTCTAGCACCTTGATATCATTAGACCTATTTAAAATTTGAACACCTATATCATAAGTATATTGGTCCCTATTCATGGTTATAAGTATAAGTTATATTTATCTAAATATTTATCTGAAAACGAATATACCTAATAAAAATGTCTATTGAAATTGAAAGCCCTTATTTTACCGGTGAAGATACCGAAGTTAAGTCTACTGACCCACTTGCGGAACAATTTTATAGAGAATCTACTATTGTTCAACTTAAAAAAATGTTTCCCGATAAGACATCCCACATGAAAACTTTGATGAGATTATATGAATTTTGCTTTTCAAAAAAAAATATCACAACGCCAGTTATTGAGAAGACCGAAGGAGATGTTCTTGATGATATTACCAAATCTCCCATTAGTTTAGATATAAGTGCTATGATTCAGGAACAGACGGATTCTATCAAGAAATTTTATATCGAGGAACAACTTTTTAGCAAACGCGTGTCGGGCATTCCTATGTTCATAGATTTTGCATATTTATATTATGCATGGTGTTATGATAAAGAAGCCCCTATTCATAAATTACCCATGTCCATTCTGAAATTCAATATGATAAGCGACGCATTGTGTGCCCCTGATGATGATTTAAATGCCGCATTTGCCCAATGTATCGAAAATCATTTTATCCGCGATTTACGGATTGAAAAACCTCCATTTATGATTAGAACAGATCTGAATAACGAAGAAATCCGCGACAAAATAGAACTACTTGTTAAACCGGTGTGTAAGGAAATTCTCAATGGTCTATTTGCATTAGACAAGACTAATCATCGTCGGATTCAGGACGTTCGTCAATGATTTCCGTCAATGTTTTAATTTCGATAGTTCCGCCGTCGATATACGATTTGGTCATAAATGACTTATTTTCATCTACTAAAATAGTAATATCATCGGCTATTTGTGATGAAGAAATCGGTTTAAGATAATCAATACATACGTCTACGCGAAAACTGTCGCCATCGTCCAAGTTTGAAACTAATTTGATCTTATTCGAATCTTTGACGGTGTGTTTTGATTGGATGCGTTTATTTTCTGTTAGATATTCAAAAATCAGAGGGCTATCATTGTCCTCTTGTGTAATCGATAATTGTGAAGACATTGATTTAATGTCGCTAACAGTTTTTTTGAAGTATTTACCCGGAAAGTTAAATTTAATCATATATTCTTCATCAATAAACGCCGATTCATCTTCCATCTTATTATAAGATGCGATTAAATCAATGCGATGTAATTCATCGATACGAATATCGTTTTCGAATACAATTGTTAAATTACGACGGGTGGTCGTAACATCAGATAAAATTACCATACTGCTATAATCTTTATCAACTTTATTAAGGATCATTTCCATCTCTTTTTGAGAAATACCAACATCTAAAACATCACGACAATAATAATGATTAAGTTTTTCTGCATCTACGCGAATACGGATTTTTGTCTTTTCATTATGATCAATAGCATAAAAGATGATATCATTGGGGCGAAATAAAATCTGTATTTCAGATGCTGCAACAGATTTGAAGAACGAGAATATTTTTTTCATAATAATAGGTTGGTCATATAATAATTCCACAAAATTATTAGAATCATGGGGGTTGCGTGCTATACCCTTACGGGGGATCGGATCCTTCTTTTGTGTTTTTGGGGGACGACCCGGACCGCGCTTGACTGTAGGGTTCTTGGCTGTAGTCTTCCTCGATTTGCCAGTCGTAGATTTTTTTAGTTTCTTAACCGGTACTTCTGTTTTTTCTTCATCTCCATTAGAATTCATATCAGAATTCGTATCGGATAACCCTTCTTCCTGTTCCTCTTGTATGGAATGTTCATCGTCCATATCGGATGGAACCTCGTATGTCGATCCAGATGATTTGTTCACCATTAAAGCCAGCAATTTAGCTTTACTACCTACCATATCTTTTTTAATATAGGAAGGACGTTCTTCGTCTGAATAATTCGACATTCTTTCGTTTCGGCTAGTTAATAGAAATTCGTCAATATTATTATTTGGATTATTAGAATTGTGTAATTCATCATCAAACTCTATTTCAATTTCCGCATCGTCATTACTAGATACATTCCGCGATGTACGTTTTGCCAGACGCGGTTTCGACAGAACTTTCGTTGTAGGTTTCGCTCTGACGGTGATCGACTTTTTTACGGTTGTCTTGGTAGACATAAATATTAATCCTCCGTTATAAAAAATAATTAATCCCTGTTTAAATAAAAAAATATAATATTATCATTTCCTTATTTACGCGTATTACCCTTACCACCTGCAATTTTTTTCTTGTAGAAACAATATGTATGATATAAACTTGAATATTTTTTATCATTTGCATCCATCAAAGAATATCCAACATTATTCTGTTTTTTATAGCCATCTAAATGAGTACCGAAAGATTCATCTATCTCCAGTGTAAATCCTAAGGGAGCCAGTTCTTCGGCAATATAATCAATATTAACCAAATATTCGGAATAATACTTATCTTTGCTAAACGGCAACAACACTTCTATTTTTTGACCTATAGGCTCTAAATAAGTGGTCGTGTATGCTTTTTTGATGCTATACTTTATTTGCTTATTATGATATACGGTCCAATCGCCGGCGTTTTCATTAAGTAGTTGTATAACCGCTTTCGCATCAAATGTTGTAAACGCAAATCTACCACCAGGTTTTAAATAGTGCGAAACAAACTTTGCTATATTTAGAAGAGACTTACGGTTTTGAAGGAAATAATGAAGTGCAAAGTTGCATATTACAAGATCAACACCACCCGACGGCATATCGATATCGCTCAATTTCTCAATGTTAGACTTATAGTTGTCATTAAGATCCATTTGATGTATCAATACGCGCATAGGGTTGGTATTTCTTAAGTCGAATTTACGTTTGGTTAACTCGAGCAATGCTGTATTATCTATTTCTAGGAAAATAGCATTTTTAAATTTGTTCGCCGCGTATCTAAAAATATCTTGACCTTTACCACTAGCTATATCTAATACCCAATCAGTGCCGGCAAATTGCTCGAATAGTTTAGCTTTTACATAACTATTAAAACTCCTTGACGCTTTTTGTAAAACATTGTCATGTTGCTGAAAATAACCTTGATCGCCTTTTAGATCTAAATCTTCAATGATCAATGGATCTTTATAGCTCATCCATGATAGTTCTGCAACTTTAAAGTAATTACCATAATAATTACCGCGCGCTAGTTCTACTTTACGATCAAGTCGGAGTTTATGCAGATTCCATAAATCATCACCTGCTTCGTATGTTTGTCTTGCAACACATGGCTGACAGACAAATTCGCCAACTTCTCCATCGAGCCCCTCGTCGCCCCAATAAAGATATGCAAATGTAAAATTACTCGGTTGAAATTGATACGGGAAATACTTCGGAAGACGGTGAATGTCGATGCCGGGGAAAATATCTTCATAATTTCTAACAAATTCTAAATTTAGCTGTCTAAAGGTGTCATTCCGCATACCACTGAACAGTAAATATAATGTTCTGCCAGCCTTATTAATATAAGGATGAATACCCAGTAATTTCGCCGGACACTTTTTAATAACAAAATCTATGGATAACTTTTCAATCGGTTTATATTTGTATACCTGCATTTTAACATCTTCACCGGTTGCAGGTGTTAAAATTATTCCGTCCGTTTCGTATGGCACTTTACGCGATTTAAATGCCGCTAGCTGTTTCTGAAAGTTAGATGTTAATCTTTCAAAAACTTTAGTCGCGAACGATCTATGTAGTTTGGAAACTTCTTCTATCAGCTCGAGGCGCGCCTCAAATGGTTCATCTACAATGGGTTTGCCCTTATAAACCATTATATCAAAAATGTAATATATTTTAGTATTATCGACCATGTACTGCTCGCAATCCAATACATAAGACGCGGTGTCGGACGACTCTAAATCAAATACTTCTAAATCCTTTGTCAGAACATGACATTTATTATTTACAATATATATTACAGCCCGAGACCCGTCTATTTTGTCTGTTATATAATAGTCTGTTATATTACCTAGTACATCTTGTAGAAACATATTTTTATCGAGTTCAATTACTTGATTACTTAATTGCTTCAATCCTTCGGCATACTGGAAACGTTGTGCTTCATGAGGTTTGATCAATTTGGCAACCTGATAAATAATTTGTTGATAGTCATTTTTGTGTGAATCGTTGACAGCCGGAATATTTGTTTTGCCCACATCATCCGTATCTGATGCTAATAGAAAGTCGAATACGTTATTCGTTTCTATTAGACTCGTTGTGCTAAATCGATTACCGATAAATTCGAGTTCAAACTCCATTATATCGGCATGCGACCAAGGCGCCTTTTCCACAAACGTTTTAACATCAATCGGAAATAACATAGTATTTTTTGCCGCTTTTAATTTTGCTGGATTACTAAAATCCGTTATTTGTTTTACTAGGGTTATATCAAGCTGCCAATCTGTAGATATCTGAATCGTATATCGAAGCCGAATTCGGGCAACTGTTGCTTTGGAAACGGAAAATTCATCAATAGGAGTTTCGAAATTGGCGGTGAATCTGTATGCGGGTAAGTTATTATGCAGCAGAATCATCGGTTTAATGATCTTCTCTTTTTTATAATGCGTCAGTAAATCTTTCTGCTGTTCTCCATTAATGAATGACATCTGTTTTACATTTTCCCCATCAAGGAAATTAATAGTTTGACTGATACTGGATGGTTTATCGGAATATTTCTTAATAACAGTCTTAGCTATCTGTTCTGTTTGTTCTGTGGAATATGTTTTAACGAAAACATCTGACTTTTTACGTTCATCAATAAAATACCTAACCTCTATTTCAAGTTTAGATTTGCCGGGTAATATAATTCTACCTAATTTATCGAATATTTCCGGTAGTGACATTAGTTATCCTATATAAGATGTATATAAGATATGCACGATTCAAATTTTGAAAGGAATTTTCCTTTTATATCTTCTTTATTTTTTAGGCGTCCTATTTTTAGATTGCAATTAAACACAATTTGAGTTGTGTATATTCTTTTTATATAGATGTACTAGCTTTGCTATAAAATCACATATCCTTTAAAAAAGAAATGTCGGAAGTATCGGAGATAATCCAGAGGGGGCTTCTAAATATTTTATCCAAAAAAAGTTGGATGATGCTGTCCTAGAATATATAAAATCTATTCGATTTCAACCTCTTCGATAACCTCTTCATCTTCATAAAGATTCACGTCGGTTGCATTAGTTTCTATAATTGGCTCCATACCGCGTAGTTCTTTAGGTTTGTATTTATCGTCGATTTCGTTCATTCTTTCATTATCAACAGTTTCGATCATCAGAATCTTATGCTCCTTATTATGAGTATCGGAGCCGTCGGCAGGTGTCTCTTCGGTTGGTTCTGGATTGTTCTTCTTATGGAATACTTCTTTTAATTGGGCTAATAGAATTTCTTCTTCTCCGGCAGTAAGTGTGTTTTGCCCATCAGCAAGTCTTTCTAGAAGTTCACGAGTATTCTGTCCGGCAAGTTCTTTTTTTTCAATCTTAACGCGTTCTTCGATTTCTTTATGCATATTACGGAAATCGTCAAACTCCTTCTTCAGCCTATTGTATGCTTCCGACCAAATATACTGACGTTCTGCAGTATTTTGATGATGTTTCTGATACGATTCCCATAGGTATTGTACATAGTCGGCTTGTCTACGCACCCATTGATCCTCCATATAGTTTTTAGCACGGGCATCGGGGGGCGGATGAACAACATTTTCGATTTTTCTAAGCATTCGTTCGAACGCCTTACTAGAATATTGTCCATAACACATCATATAGCGCGAAACAATCGGAAATTCATCCATAAATTGAGAATACCCAAATTTAGAACGGAAGATATCAAGTCTATCCTGATCTTTGAGTTCCTTAAATTCTTTATTAGTAGTCGCGTATGCTTTGACTGCCTTCCAGATTTCATTTGCCTTATCAATAATAATTTGACGCGGGACTGCGAAATCGCCACCCCGTGAAATTGTATTTGGGTCTCTAGGAACATCTTCGGCGTGTGAAATTGTATTCGGCGTTTTCGTGGCGTCAACCGTTTCGAGTTCTTTAGCTTCTTGGATCAGCTGATCCAAATAAATATCATCTTCATCAATCTTTCGACCATTTTTACGTTGTAATTTGGCACGGCGTTGCTGATTTTTGGTAGACATTTTATAAGTTCCAAATACGTTTGATATTTAAGTAATAAATTTAAACCTTAAATAAAATTCAAACTTTATCTATCAGACAGATATGACTGCAATGCATCACCAAAATTAAATGCTCCGCCGGTTGTTGATTTTTTGACAACCGCATCTTCTACATTATCCGGTCTGGTGGTTTTTTTACGAGGCTTAGGCTCGGGTTCTTTGGCGTCATCGTCGGGCTCAACGTCTTCTATGCCAAATTCAGGTTCCGCGTCTTCATTAGCGTCGAGCTCAGTATCGGGCTCAACGTCTTCTATGCCAAATTCAGGTTCCGCGTCTTCATTAGCGTCGAGCTTTCCAGCATCGGAATCCTCTTCATTAGCGTCGAGCTTTCCAGCATAGGAATCCTCTTCATTAGCGTCAGTAGGCTCTTCAGCATCGGAATCCTCTTCATTAGCGTTTTCTATACCAAATTCAGCCTCTTCATCAGCCTCGGAATCCTCTTCATCCATATTTAGGATATTTGTAATTTGTTCGTCGTTGGTTGGATCTAGTACCGGTTCTTCATTAACATTATCAGGATCAATACTCAATTGTTTTGTTAAAGGTTTTTTATCTTTATCCGCATCTACGGTAGATACCGATTCATCACTAGAACTAGATTCAGAATCCGAATCCGTTTCAGTAATACCTAACCCGCCAAGAAAACTCTCATAACCACCATCGACTATTCCGCGCATTATCATACTTCCATAAATATCGGAATCGTCACCGCCATCAAAATCGTTGGGAATATAGTGGCTCATAGAATCTTATGTATATTATCTGATGTGATTTTAATTTATTATAGATTTTAATCTGTCCCAGAAATAGGGTCTTCAGTTAGTGATGCTAGTTTATCCATCTTACTCACGATTTTCTTGGTTAGAAAAGTATGAATATTCATAATAGTCTCATACGGCATATCTTTAAATTTAATCTGAGTACCGCCACCCTTCTTTTGAACTTTATTATCGTCAATGCCGGACTTTTGTATAATTCTAAGTATTTCCTTATGATCCTGATGTGATACATCTGGGACCGTTTGCGTAATATACATTATCATATCGATAATTTCTTGTTTTGTTGGCTCTACTCTACTCATTTATATTTTATATGATTACAACCATTTTACTTTTAAGTAAAAAAAGAAAAGTTGTTCTGGTATTTTTATTCTTTAAGTGTCATACACACCTTCCAGTATGCCATCATTTCCTGATTTTTAGCAACGGTATCGTATTGTTCCACAAATCCACGCAACATTGTCAAGTATTGAATTCTTTGATATATTAAACTACTAAGTGCCGGGTATAGAGGTCCGTCTATCACCTGTAAATCTGGCGTGGTTGAATATGTTTTTTTAGCGTGTACTAAAAATTCATCAAGCGAAGAGTCTGCTGATGTGATACATCCATCCCGAATTTCTAGAAGACTCTTTAAAGTCAAAGCAACAGGCTTAAATGCCGATCCGATAGGTGATAAATGGAATTTCCTAGCAGTTTTATATGGATAAACTAAATTCTTAAAGAATTCGTACGACTTTTCGGATGATATGGATTTATGTAATTTTTCTTCAGTCGTCAATTCAGTAAGCAATGTATCAATCTTTTCGGTATCTTCGGGTGATAGAATTTCTGTAATATTATAGAATACCTCCTGATAGGGCTGAGGCGTATAAGGTTTGCATGTAATTGAGATTTGTGATTTGCCAACGTTATATCTAACATCATCCACAATCACCGGAACTGTGTGATCCTTTTTAACCATAGCTATTGCTCTTTTATGTGGATCTTGTGTCATAATACCTACGGCATGTGGATGTGTAATGAAAATACCAAAACTGGCAATATTGACAACTTTACAACCCTGTAGAACTTCTCCCTTAGTGAGAATAACGCCCTCTACTCGGAATTGCACATTAATATAAGCACCTCCGTCAAGTCTGTTATCGACCATAATACGGTCTGAATATCTAATAATATCAATCACTTTGGTGATAAGAATAGATGAAAAGCACTTATTTTGATATCGTTCGTTAAGTTTATGAAGTAATAGCTTAGGAACATCCAATGCGTAGATGTCATCTGGTTCAAATAAATCTACCGATGTTTCTATAATTTTTGTGATAAGCATTGTGTGTATATATTCGTATGTATTTATACACTAATTATATATTCAGTTTTGAACTATTTTATATCAATTTTACAATTACAAAATTTGAAAACAGCACTATAAAAATACAATAAGATGGTCGCCATAGGATTTATAATCGAAAATGCTATTTTAGGAACATGGAGCCTAATATTATTCGTATTATATTTTACACAACTTAAACGAGATATCTCCATAGAACGGATAGTTGATATGCAAACTGGCATGAGTAATTCTACCATTATATTTAAAAATACAAAAAGTCTAGGATATACGGCATATGTATTTCATCTGGGAGGAACTATTGGATGTTTCATTCTTATAGTTCGATCAATAGATCCGTTCCCGGTATTGGGGATTTTCCCATTTGTAGCCACCGATCTATTATCGCATTTGGGCATAGCAGTTCTTCTTAATACATTATTTGAAGGTATAGGCTCTATGGCATCAAAAATGTATTACAAACTTAATTTACCAGTTGGTGGAAACTTTCTCCAACGGTGGATTAGATTTATTAGTTATCTCACAGTAATAGTTGCGCTATTAACGTGGGTAATTGAGAACTTTGTGTCTAATATTTTAATGTATTCGGCGGGAGTATATTTTATATATGGCACGTGTATCCAATGGATCATTTTAATAATTTATAACAGGATGATTCGTATTTTTCAAGGTCAATTTGGAGAAGGTTCTCAATTTATAAATGATTTATCGGCATATAAGGCTATGAAAAAACTTAAATGGATCCGATCTATGTTTTTCGGTATTAATATATTTCTTACTATTTATCAAATATATATCTTTATTGGACAAGTTAGATCACGGGAGACACGAGAGTCGCTCAAGATAGACCCTGATACATATCGACCGGTATCAGCCCCACTATATCTGATACAAATTATAGGATATTCTCTTTTGATGTGGTTTTGCTATATCCCATATAAGAATAATAATCAAGCGATAGGGCTATCCGAAACATCTATAACTAATTTATCAAAAAAAATAGCCATTCAACGTATGCATGCCCCAGAAATTCAGGAAGTTGTTGTAAAATTCAAGAATCATGAATCGATACCTCCGGATGAAACCAATCGTACGAATATTATCATTAACAGACAACCAAGTATGGACTCACAAGAATCTCATGTAGATGGGGAAGGTAGTATGCCACAACTAATAAGACAAAATACGCAACTTATATATAATAGTTATAGAAGTTATCCGTCGGATACGGTAAATAGTACTGCAATTTCTGACGCATCTACAGAAATTGTAGAGCCCATGCATCCGGACGAATTACGTAGGCTTATGCGTTTGATAGAACAACAAGCACAAGCTGAAAAGGAAGGACGACTTGACGAATTCATCAAACAACAAGAATCTCTTAATTTAAGAGGTGCATTTACACAAGACCAACAGTATCTTCACTATCAAATTCAAGCAATGAAGGAACGTGAAAATCATGGACAAATGCGTTTCTCCAGGGCTGATAATTTGTCTGTAGGGCTATCACCAAACAACAGCGCCCCTCCGTCCGTTCCTCATTCCGCGAATAACAGTGCACCGCCATCAGCGCCTCCAAGCCCGCCGCCGCAAAATAGCACGAGTCGTGGTTTTAGAACATTATTTGTAGTTCCGGATGACGAGTCTGGTTATTTGAGTTCTTCTAGTGATCTAAATCTTGCGTTAGGTAAATCTAAACATGTTAAAAAATGAAATTGTAATATATACTTATAAACTATACGATGACAAGCATACTTAGGAATGAAATTCTTAAACTAGAAAAAGTTCTAGCTGAAAAACGCAGTATGTTATTTTTAAGTAGATTGGAAACAATAGCTAACTGCCCATTTAATAAAGCCAATATAACCGATGTATCGATTACCCTAAACACACAGGATCATACATGGCAGATTACATATCAGCACAAGACACAAAATTTTAATTTAAATCATTACATTAACGATGAAGACAGCGAGGATGAATCAGAAACTGGAGGGATTCCAAAAGAAACACGAATTACTTTTGGCAAATCTTCGAAATATTTTATCCGTGGTGGTATAAAGTTTAATGTTTACCGAAATACAGCTGGAGAGCTTAGGATTATTAATCCCGATTATGAATTTGATTTGGATTTAGATGAACAGAGGGCTCTCGTTCGAAATTATTCAGAAAATCATGATTTACCGGAGTGGTTTGCAATTGCAACTCTATTATACCTATCCGATAATAAATGGGATGATCAATCATTTGTGAATCATCTGTCGATCGTTTAAATTCGCAAATTTATTTTTTTTATGAGAAGGAAACTTTATATAAAAAAGAAAATCAACAAGTATAATATATATCTGAAGATGATAGTTCAGGCATTGGTAATAGTACTTGTTGTTTTAATCATAGCTAATTTTGCGGTTGGCGTATTTAATAGGGTATCACCACCGTGTATAAACGCCGAAGAATATTTCCAAGGCGCTAAACGTATGCCAGATGGTGCAGTTGCTGGTTTAGGAAGTATTCCAACACATACATGGTCTGATTATGTAGGAGCCGCCCGATTTTCGACCGGGGTTCCTGGCACTATAGGACTTACGAGTTATTCAGCCCAAAAGAATGGATATATTGGTGATACAAAAGATTCAATGGAGGGTTATATTAACCCAACGATAAATTCTATGGCGGAAGACGATCCCAGTGATTGTAAAGACAACACCATAAGTGATGAAGCATCAAACGCAATTGATAACGTATTACAACTCGGTAAAAAGAATAAATCAAAAACTGATAGTCAAACAGCTGTAGCTGATAAGAGCGGGTCTTTAAGTGAATTTGAGGTTAATATGGAGGGTATAATGTCAAAAAATTCTGACAAATCTGGGTTGAAAGGTCGTCATATGTCGGTAGCGCATCAAACGGCGCGTGATGGATATACTTCTAGACCTGGCGATAAAGATGCGTAATGGAAAAATATACAACCTTTATTTTTTTCATAAAAAGAAACCCTATCAAATATACCCCCTATGAGACGATCATACAAACTAATAAAAGACATTGATGGTGGATTTCACAATTTAGAGACATTTCGCGCCGAGTTAGGCGCAGATGTTGCCGGAGTTTCTGATACTGATGCCTTGCGAATAATTGACGAGAGCTTACGTGAAAAATCGAAATTGACCAAAGAACACAGAGCCGTACATGATTCTATGGATCCATCAGCGTATACGGATACCGTATATAAAGATATGGCTGACAATATGCGGATGAAGGTTGAAGCTGAAGAGCGTGAAAAACGTAGATTGGCGGCGGAACTGGCTGCGGAGCGCGCTAGTAGAAATGCCGATCAGAATACGCAATCCAGACTTAGGGACGAGTTAGAACTCGAGAAAATGAAACGGCTCTACGGCGATCGTTTTGTATGGAGATCTCCCGGATCACTCGATGATTATCTAACTAAAGAACGACTCAAACGTGAAGTCAAAGAAGAGCTTCTCGATGAAAAACGGAGAGCTCTACAACAACAAAAGATTAATAAATTATGGATCGGAGAATCGCCTAAAAGAGCTAAATCGCCTAAAAG
>JACCDX011064497.1_pt1 | contig 16627 bp, 14 predicted proteins | sample 7449681 | NCBI WGS metagenome assembly JACCDX01 (sample SAMN15323450, study PRJNA562643) | freshwater metagenome | isolation source: river surface water | place: USA:Blue River Watershed | collected 2017-08-18 | reverse complement strand
GTATGGTCTTACACTTAGTGGAGGATCAGGACCTGCGGCACTTTATAGATTAGATGTGAACGGGGGTATATATACTAATGCAAGTGCTATTACGATGATTGCAATCCATGCAGCGGGTAATATATACTCTACTGGTCAGATGCAATCTTCAGGTATGATTATGAAGGGTAGTGCAGGTGGCGGTCAGATTTACCCTAACATTTCTAATGGTGGTGTGAGTCTTTATGGTGGTGATGCTTTAACTAATGGTGCATATTTTACTGTAACAGGTATTAACTACGGTTCTTCCCCCGGTGCAGGTAGTGCTGAGTTTGTTATTAGAAGTGAGGCTTCCTCTAAGTTCGCTATGTATAGCTACAATGGTTCTACTTGGACAGGAAGATATTCCCTATGGGGATCTAGTGGTAACGTAACTATCGGATCTGCTACTACAGACTATGGATACAGGCTGTATGTTCTTGGTGATATCTATGCTACAGGAAACGTAACTGCCTACTCTGATGCTCGTGTGAAAACAAACATCCGCCCTATTGATAATGTGCTTGAGCGTGTATCTAAATCAAGAGGTGTTATTTACGATAGAAATGATAGAGAATCTAAGAATAATATAGGTTTCATAGCTCAAGAATTAGAGGAGAATTTCCCTGAATTGGTATCTACTGATCAAGAAGGACGCAAGGGTGTGATGTATCAGAATATGGTAGCGGTACTTTTAGAGGCTGTGAAAGAACAGCAGAAACAAATTGATAAACTTAAAATGTTAATCGATGGCTCTTCCAACTAGTGGACCTTTAAGTATTCAGGCTATAGTTAATGAGCTGTCCTCACAGTTTGATTTAATACCACCTTATAGTCTAAGAGCTCTAAGTAGTCTTGCGGGATTTAGCACGCCAGACTCTATAAGTGAGTTCTATGGATATAATGGAGGTGGAGGAGCCGTCACCAAATACTTTGTGGTTCGAAATATGATTAGTAGAGCCGGTAGGAATACTAGGGAAAAGACATTCTCTGGGGCCTATAAGCTATATGAAAAGCCAAATAATAGCAATACTTCAATATATAATTATAATTTAATAAAAGAGTCTGAGGGGAACCCAAGTGTTACACAAAAATTGTGTGATATGAAGGGTATAAAGCCTTGTACGCAACTTTATCAGAGTAATCATGCCGCTTGGTTAACAACTGTAGTAGTTACCATAACGGGAGGGGTGAAAAATTTTACGTTCCCTAATGGTGGTACGGCAACATATGGTACCCAGTTTTATATAAATATAGTGGATCCTTATGTTTAATTTTGAATGTCCGCGTTAAATCGGGTGAATTGCTGGGAAGCTAAGTCTAAGGATAAGCCAATCAGCAGCCAAGCTCTGGGGAAGATCAGAGAAGGTTCAGAGACTAGGGACACTACGGTGAGCCCACAGCGCCCGACAGGAGAGATCCTGATGATATAGTCCGATCTGTATGGAAACATACAGCTAACAAAATGGTCGTTATTGCGGCGGATAAACCATACCACACTCCTTCGGGAGTGTGTATATTGAAAACATTAAATTAAAATAAAATGCAACTAACAACAAAAGTAAACAGTATGTTAACCGCACTGTCTGAAGATGGGATGACAGATGTGGTTAAAAGCGCAAGCTGGACAAGAACAGCTACCGAGGTGATAGGAGAAGGCGAAGAGGCTAAAATTTATACCTCTAGTTTCCCCGGAGTAACTCCTTTTAGCGCCCCCGATCCAGCAGCATTCACCCCTTATGAAGACATTACAGAAGAGCAGGTGATCGGATGGATAGAGAGCAAGGTAGACATGGCGAGTATTGACGCTATGGTAACCAAGAATGTAGAGGATCAAATCAACCCTCCAGTAGTTGAATTGCCTTTACCTTGGGCGCCTCCTACAACCCCAACCCCGCCGACCCCTAACCCAGAAAATAATTAATTATGAAAACGATTCAACCTGTCAATGTGTGGCATAATGGTCAGAATGTAGAAGCTACCCGCCTTAATGCATATGCTGTAAATGTACAGTTTAACACCTCAGCTACCTTCTTTTATTCTTTAATTTCACAGGATGGTGTTAGCCTTTCAGAGGGAAACCTAATTATGGAGGGGGTTGATTATCAAGAGTGGGAGCAGGACACATTTGCTTGGGACTGGATTGCAGGTAAGCTTAACCTAGTTATCACTGGAGACTGGGTCCCTCCTACCCCAAATCCTGAGGCATAATTTTATTTGTTTTATTCATAGATTTTATATCTTTGTGTAAAATACATATTTATGTTAGATTTCAACCAGACATTGAAGGGACTTGATGGTGCAGAAGTTAAGGACTTCGACGGTACTGCCGTTACCCTTGGCAAACTTTTAGCCACCCAACTCGCTTCAGCGAACAAAGGAGATGCACTGAAAATGTTTACATGGGCCCAAAAGATCTACAACGGTGAGACGTTGGATCTAGACCCCAGTGACGAGTCAACACTCAAGGAATTTATTAAGTCGAATGAGCAGTTGACTGTGCTGGCTAAGGCTCAGATTTTAAGCGCATTCAAGTAATTAACAATGGCGAACAGTTTGGAAAAAGTGAAAAGCTGGCTTAGTCCTATGATAATCTCCGCCTTCGGTTTTGTTCTCTGGAGTCTACTTTCAGAAATAAGATCCGATGTTAAAAGCCTACTTCAGGCTGAGGCGGCAACTAATATTAAGATTGAGAATCTCGAAAGACGGGTAACCGCTACAGAGGTGATGCTAACACAGAACAGACTGTTCGCTATTAAACCAGAAGAAGTTGAAGTACCTAAGCCTAAAAAACGTAGCTAAAGGATGGAAGACCAGTATCATTGGACTGGTTATAATCATCGCAGCATTGGTCAGTGTATTCGCTAAGGATGCTAACTGGACTGATGCTATCGTTGCTATAAGCGTAGGTATTGGACTTCTGTTTGCCCCAGACGAGGCAGTGAAGAAAGCAAACAAGTGAAGTACCTGATAATCATACTGTTACTGGTCGCCTGTAACCCTGTTAAGAAGGTGATGAAGGACCCGGAGAAGTTTGATGAGGTAGCTCAGGAGGTTATTAGAAGAGGGTATTGTGTAAACGATACCACAGTCATTACTGAAGTAAAGGACACGGTGATCTACCGTGATTCTATTATCGAGAAGATAGAGAAGATCCCCTGCAAGGATTTTGATACCACCATAGGGCGTGCTCGTATAAAGGTCAGCTCGGGGGTATTGACATATACAGCCAAAGATTCTATAGTCTATAGAACAAAGACAATCACAAATACAGTTAGGGATAGGGAGTACGAGCGTATTCTCTTAAGCGATATCCGCCTACTAAAGGATACCCTCTCCATAGAGAGGAATGATGCCAAGATACTGGCTTCTGAATTCAAGTCTTACAAGATGGACGCCAGAATTGACATGGCGAAATTGTGGGTTATCATCATAACTCTTGTGATATTTGCATTTAGGAAACAGATCTTATGGCTCTTTTTAAAGTAACAGCAGCAAAGGATGGTAAGCACGCATGGCAAGCCAAGGGCGTGAACCCTAAGACGGATAGGGAGATCACTCTTAAGGGGGGAGACCCTAAGCACCGTGGCAAGTGGGGTACCAAGGGTGGCAAGAGCGAAGGTCAGGTGCATAGCTTCTTCGCAAGACATGCTAAGAATAATAGCCCTGTAGCCTTTATCAATGCGCTTAACTGGAAGAGAGGATCTCAGATAGGTAAGTCTGTAAACATTCCTAACAGCAAGTTCTAATGAATATTAACGATGTACATAACGTCATACTGTTTTACCTGAACAAAGATCAGCAGGCATTCATCACTCATGAAGAGATTGATGAGACGCTGGACCGTGCTCAGATGACTTTATTCGACCAGTACCATACTAACCCCAAGATGGCGGTTAATGCGCCAGTAGAGACATATGGCGCCTCTCAAAGAATTGACGATGCACTGAGCCCATTCAAGCAGAAGTACACCTTTAACGGTGCTGCTACCCCTTCTGGTGTTATTACACTGCCTTCTAACTATCAGCATTTAATTTCTCTGTATACTACTGTATATAATTCATCTCTTGGGAGAAACGTATACTCGGCTGTGCAGGTATTAGCAGAGGATGAGTTGATTGAAAGACTAGAGAGTCAGGTAATTCCGATTAGTGCTGATGATCCTGTGGCTATTATGAATAGCAACAATATGATCCAGTTATTCCCAGAGGTCCCATCTACTGGGGCAGTATATTATTTCAAGCGTCCAGCGGTCCCTGTATTTGGTTACACACAGGCTGGTCGTGCTATCACATACAACCCTCTAACCTCTACACAATTAGAATGGAGGGATCAGGATATAAACAACATTATCGTAATCGCACTGCAGTACTACGGATTGAATATGAAGAGTCAGGACATCATGCAGTTCGGACAAGTTAAGGAGGCACAAGGACAATGACGACTAAGAAAAAAATAGCCGAGCAGATTCAGCGATTGATTGCGGGTAACCCTGTGATCAGTGCTCGTATACATATTAACGATGTAATGCTGGCTGTTGAGCAGGTTGCAAATCAGGTATTGAAGGCTGACTATTTTTCTGTTAGCACACCTGAGGGGGATACTATTCCCAACAACTGCATGGTATATACGTATGATAATGTACCCGTCACGACATACAAAACGACTCTTAGTAAGGCTACGCTTCCGTCGATTCCGATTAACCTTCCTAGGAATATGGGAGTTCTCCATGTATCGAAAACAAACGCGATAGACGAACCTTTCATTCCTATTCCAACTAGTATGTATGGTATCATAAAGCCTCAAGACTTACTAGGCGAATTATCTGGGTTGATTGGTTATGAAGTGGTTGGCAAGGATATAGTGTTTACTCAGAACCTACCCGGTCAAGGAGTAAACTCTGTGTATATTAGGTTGGTTGGTGTTGATATGGCGTCACTAAGTATATATGACATCTTACCTCTATCCTCTGACATGGAGGCAATGGTTGTACAGACGGCATATAATATGTTAGTACAAGTACCACCAGCAGATAGATCAGAAACAAATAGAGACTAATGAAAGTAACGACACTCGATAAGATAGTAAGAGGAGCATTGGCTGACAGAGGTTATCCAATGCACTTCTATTTACAGTTCATGACCTATGCTGTGTCATGCCTGCGTGAGCTTAACTTTGATGTTCTGCAGAATGTAAAGAGTGTTCGATTACCTATTAACTCATATAAGGCTGCTACTCTTCCGGTTGACTTTGTTGACTACATCCGTGTTGGTAATGAGATGGGTCAATATATTTCTCCTTGGGGTGAGAAGAAAGATTCCTTTAACCGTTTAAACAAATTTGATTCACAAGGAAACAAGATTCCCTATGGAGACATCGAAGCGGCCAACGGTATATTACCTAATAACTGGGAAGGGTTTTGGTATACGAATTACATTAATGACAAAGGAGAGCATCTGGGACGTATTTTCAATAACATCCCGGGCTTTCGCGAATCCTTTGTTATCCTCAGAGAACGCAATGAAATACAACTAGACGTAAGTTATAGTGGGAAATTTATTGTAATGGATTACATCTCTGATGGCTTGTTGTTGAATGCAGCTAATGCTGTACACCCATATGCGATCGAGACGATCAAGGCATATATTTTCTGGAAGATGAAGGAGCATGGACGTCAGTATAATCTTGGGGATCGTCAGACTTCTAAGGATGAATACTACAACCAGCTTCGTGTGTTGAAGGCGAGAATGAATAACATTGACGAGCTGGATATCCGTCGCAGTCTTCAGTCTGCATACGGCCCAGTTATAAAGAACTGATAATGCCTGTAACTAAAAAAATATTTACTGGGGGAATAAACTCAGATGACGCCCCTTATCTCTTAGACCCTAAGGAATACCTTGGGGCTTTGAACATTAGGTTCATTACTTCTGAGAACGGGGAGGTAGGTCAGATCACTAACATCGAAGGCAACCAGTTAAAGAATCAGACTACTGATCGCACTGGCGCCACTACTACATTTACTCTCCCTCAGTACGGGTTTAATAAAACTATTGGCGCTTACGAGGATTATGCTAAGAGAAGGCTTTACTGGTTTAACTATAACTCAGGCGGCTGGCATGGTATATATTGCTATGATGGAGACACCGATAGAATCTATACTCTATTAGAAAATACTAATAACGATAATCTTCTGTATTTCTATCAAGATAAATTCATTCATAGTGTAGCCATGATTGGCGATCTGTTGTATTGGATTGAGAATGGGATGCAGAAGAAGATTAATGTGGAGGCTGCTATTAAGGCTAACCACCCTGCATATTCTACTAGCGTTCAGAGATATGAGCTGTTTAAACCTCTTATTACTACTGCCGGTACTGGTTATACTAATGGTGTTTATCCTGATGTGCCTGTGTCTAATACAACTCCCCCGAACCCCGCGCATATTGGGGTTGGCGCTAGAGCTACAGTTACCGTGTCTGGCGGTGTTGTTACTAAGGTGGTGATGACCTACTTCGGCAGATACTACAGATTAGGTGATACGTTTACATTTGATTCATCTGTAATTGGTGGTACCGGATCTGGGGTTGTGGTTACAATTAACGGCTTGTTAAGTGAAAAGGTATTGAGTGTAATGAGATGGAAGCCACTTTTCTCTGCAACAGCTGTTGCTCAGACAGAGTTAGGTTTAGTTAACAACTTTGTTGACAACGATGCATATCAATTTTCTTACAGATATGTTTATAGAGATGGTGAGGTTTCGGTATTTGCGCCATACTCTAATATGATCCCTTATAACAATCCTACTGGTAGTGCGTATAACTGTATAGATGTTACGCATCCTAATCAACCAATAGAGCAAGATGTTATTAAGGTTGAGTTTGCTGTTAAGTATATGACTGGTGGTAATATGTTTATCATCAAGACATTTGATAAGTCAGCGATTGATATTCATAATACAGGTCTTTGGCTATCATATAGATTCTATAACGATACTGCTGGTGCCGCAGTGGCACAGGCTGAATACTCAAAGCCATACGACTATGTACCTGTTAGCTCACAGACATTAGAAATTGCTAAGAATAGATTGTTCTTAGGAAATAATGTGTATGGGTATAACGACCCAACAACTAGCTCTATCACTGCGAAGACTTTGCCGATTGTATATTCTGCAACGACAGGCGTTTGGATGGAGCTGGAGTATCTTAAGCTTGGTGTAGTATTCAAGAAGTACTACATCGGTATAGCTTTTGAGGCGGGATATCAGCAGGGGTATCACTACTATTATCCAGATGTACAACCTACACCTCCTGCATTCCCTGCAACGCTTGACTTCGTTACCGATTTAAATTCTTTCCCTACAGTATATACTACTGGTGAGGAGATCGCAGCATATGAAGGCGGAACATTAGTTAGCTTTAAGTACACAGGGTACTCTGCAAATATTACAAGTGCAGGAGCAGGTGCTGGTGCTGGCGGTATAAACTTCAAGAGTAATTCTTTCTATAAGGTTGGTGTTGTATTCTACGATAAGTATGGTCGTAATGGTGGAGTGATTAGTTCTGATCTTGCTAAGGCTGTTACTGCTGATACTACTTATAGTACGACTACGTATAACAGAGATGTAATCTGGAATTTATCCAACACGAATGCTGTTAATGAGATTCCTGATTGGGCATATTATTATAGTATTGTTAGAACAAAGTGTCTTTCTATTTCTTCATTCATGCAATGGAGAGATGGATTTAAATATGTTATCAAGGATTCTGTTACTGGCGCTTTAACCTATCAAGATGCTTGGTCTGCTACCGCTTATGGTATAGGTGTATCCACTAAGGCATTAGTTGCATTAGGTATGGGATATTCCTATAAGGAAGATGATGTGGTTAGAATATATCAAAGTAGTGGGCAGAAGTTTGTATTAAAAGTAAAGGACGTATCTGGCGAATATGTGATTGTAGATCTAGCTAATATAGGTTCTGCAACTGGTGTAATAAATAGGTATGAATTAAATACACCTTACGTACAATCGGATCAGGAATTCTACTATGAGGTTGGTAATATGTATGGTATCTCAATGCCTACTACCTCTTTTAGACAATACACACAGATGTATGGATTCTTGACTGGTGATGTATACATTAAATTGGTTAATACTGGGGCAGGGCCGTACTTTACTGAGAATATGAGCCCCAACGAAAGATACTGGCAGAACTGGTATACTGGCATTGGACGTGCTAATGCTATCACTAGTAGCACTCAATCTATTCGTCCTGTAAGTATATCATATTCTAGTACATACATGCCCGGTACTATGCTTAATGGCCTTAGTACATTCGAGGCGTTGGATACTGTTGACTTACCGCTTGAATTGCATTCTATAACCAGACTAGTTATTACCTCTAAGATTCAGTTCGAGGGTAATGTAATGCTGGCTATCGGTGAGCAGGCTACGGCTAATATTTATATCGATGAGACACAGGTATTCGATAATACCGGCTCATCTTTCTTAGCCAAGAGCTCGGGGGTAATAGGTAACATCAACGTCCTAAGGGGATTGTTTGGTACCATAAACCCTGAGAGTGTATTCAGATGGGCAGGTGAGGTTATATACTTCGATGCCAATCGTGGAGCTTGGGTTAAGTATGATGTGAATGGATTGTCCGCCATCTCTGATCTAAAGATGAGACAGTTCTTTAAGAGATCTGGTGAGGCGATCTTGAATAATAAAAAGAACCCATCTGTATATAACGCTGTTAATACTAATCTCCCGATCCGCGTTCTTGGTCAGGTAGACCCTTATCATGAGGAGTATCTGGTGGCTATGCCTAGAATGGGTGTAGTACCACAGAATGAATCGTTGGATGACGTAGAGATAACTACATATAGCTATGGGTTTACCATGACAGAAGCTATCCTAAACGCCAGCCCAAGCAGTCTGACCGGATTCACTTACGACTTCGGCACTGGGCCTTCTGCAGTTCAAACCTTTACCATCTCTGGTACAGATCTTTCGCCTAACGGAAGCGTGGTTATCACAGCCCCTGCTGGATTTACGGTGGGTATCAATGCGCTGGCAGGGAACAGTTCTATTACAGTTCCATACACAGGAACAGGTCTGTTTGCTACCAGTACGATATATGTACGTATGGCTAGCGGTCTACCTGTGGGTGCACAAGGTGGTAACATTAGCATCGTAGGTGGCGGTGATTCTATTAACGTCGCTGTATCTGGTTCTGTTGCTGCTCCAGCTGGTGCTACACTACAGGCTACGCCAAGCTCTACAAGTATCTTAAACTATGTCGAGGCTACTGGTCCATCTACTGCGGTGCAGATTGCACTGTCTGGATATGGCCTAAGCCCAGCTTCTGGAAACATTACGATCCCGTCTACTACTGATATCGAGATATCTACAACCAGCGCAACATCTGGATTCGGAACAGCAGGTGCCACAATACCTTATACTGGTGGATCGGTAGCATCTACTAACATATGGGTGCGTCTTAAGGCTGGCCTTCCTATAGGATCTTATAGTGAAAACATCACTATAACTGGTGGCGGTGGAACTGTGACTATAACAGCCTCTGGTGCTGTATCTGATTGGGATGTGATTACACTGGTACCTGCTGGTCTTGGTACAAATTCAAATGAAGCTTGTACTACTGCTAGCTTGTATGATGTGATCACCCCTTATACTGGCAATCCATTTGGCCCCGGTACTGTGGTATTCTTTGCCGGCACGCCACCAACTCCTGTAACCGGATATACATATATACAAGCATTTGGTAGTCTTTGGGATCTTGACCCTACCAATGGTACAGTTCTTTCACTCTCATCAATGCAGTGCTAATGCCATATACTACTACCATAACAGCAACTTTAGTACCGGATATAACCTATAAGATCTCTTGTGAAGATCCAGTGAGGGTGTTCTATATGGGCCAACAGGTCTATGGAACAGGGTATAGTGGCGTGTTTATCGCCTCTACTTCTATGCATCTGGTAATAGAATCTGATACCACCTTTGCTGGTACATTGTTTGTCACAGAGATAATGACTAATTTTTATGATCAGTATGATGGCACTGGTGGCGTTTACTCCTTCCAAAATGCTGTTAATAGATGGGTGACGAAGTATGGCTTCCGCCCTGAGTGGATGTCTCATGTGTCAAATAGGTTAGTAACCTTTAAGAATGGCATGCCTTATATGCATAATGGTCCTATTAATACATTCTATGGTCAGATACAGCCATCGGCTATAGCTGGTGCGCATAGCGAGGAGGGTAATACTGTGAAGGTTTATAATAGTGTAGGGATAGAGGGTGATGCCCCAGAGCGTTTTCACCTTAGAACTGAGGTGCCATATGTGCAGAGCACAGACCTAGAAGCTGCAGAATTCACTGTAAAAGAAGGAGTTAAGTATGCAGGTCTACTCAGAGATAGAAGAACTCCGGGTATTGCAGGAGGGTATAATGTTGCTATGTGGAAGGGAGATAGGATGAGAGGGGAGATTGGTAAGTTTATTGTATACTATCTTTCTAGTGCCGCCAAGCGTGTATTAAAATTTGTGAACATAAACTTTGAAGGAAGTACTGGACAAACCGTTTAAAACTATAGATAAATTTTATACATAAAACCATTAATAATCATATTTTTGTAACTATTCAATTTAACTTACTATGCCAATACCTTTAGCAATACCTCTTATAATGGGTGGCCTTGGTGCAATTTCTAACATGATCGGGGCTGGTGCTCAGGCACAAGGTGCTAAACAATTGCAGGGGATTATGAAAAATCTTCCCAAAGCTGAGATGTCGAAAGCTGCTCAAACTGCTACAGCAGAATCTAGATTGGCGGCTCGGGAGAATCCCATAATGGCCTTAATGCAAAAGCAGACTGCAACACAACAGGCTGGTAATTTATTTAGAGCTAGACAGGCTGCACGCCCTGATCAGTATTTGCAATTTGTAGCTAGCGCCGGTGAGCAATCAATGGATGCTGCGTTAAAGGCTGCACTTGCTGGACAAGGAATGCAAGAGCAGAGACAACAAGCTTACCTACAGTCTTTAGGACGTGAGCAACAAGCTGAACAAGACTTCTTTGAAAACCAAATGGGAGTTCAGCAGGCTAAGGCTAATATCATTACCGGTGTATCCGGTATGAAACAGGCTGCTGCACAAGGTGTTGGTCAGGGATTGATGGGTATGGCTAGCTCAATGTTTGGAAGTGGAATGGTTGGCGGTGCAGGTAAAGCTGCCGGTGCTATGGGCAAAGGATTGACTTCAGGTCAAATGAATGCACTCGCTAATATCAGATTAAATCCATTTGGATAATAAATAACAATGGCAAGAACTATAACAGTATCCCCAGTAATCCCTTCTGATGGCGGTTCCTACGAACTTCTTGCTAGATCTATTCAGGCTAGTCAGGAAGCTAAGCGTAGAAGAGAGCAAGCTACTCGTGATGCTATCATTGAACAGCAAAAGGCTAACCAGTTAATATTTGGCAATACCAATGAGGAGCTTCGGAAATTCTATACTAATGCTGCCAGTGTGCCTACAGAGATAAGAGATAATATTATCGCCGCAGGTATTAATAAATTAAAACAATCTGTTGGTTCTCCTAATTTTTATTCTGATGCACAGAATATAATGAATACAGCATTTACTTCGTTTAATAAATATGATACGTATTTTAAAGGAGTGAAAGATGCTGTAACAGATCTTGAAGCTCAGGGGTATGACCCTAAGGCTTTGGCTGCCTTTGCTAATCAGAATGTATTTGATGAGCAGAAGGATCAACAAGGTAATGTTATATCTAGAAATCTTAGAGATGTATCTGAAATAACAGATCCAAAAACATTTATACTTCAAGAGGCTACTACTAATCCTGAGCTCTATATAAACAGAGCAAAGCTTAACGCTAGTGCATTTAAGGAGATGGATGAAATAATGAAGAATGATGCACTGGTTGCTAACAAATTAACGTATGACCCTACTGGTAAAAAGGTTTCCAGTTTAGGATACGAATATAAGCTAAGTCCATTTGAAAGAGAAGAGGAGAGAACTGACACTACTACTGGTTTAAAATACAAGATTCCTGTCCTTGATATTAAGTCTACATCTATTGCCATACCCGGGTCTAAAGAAACTTATACAGAGATTGATCCTGTAAGGTATGATAATATGCAGAACGTATTGGGCCCAGCTGCTAAACAAAAGGTTTACATTGGCGCCATTGATAAGATCAAGGAACACAACGCTAGAATATTAAAAGAAGCTGGCCATGCTAATCCTGTAGAAGCGTCACTTGCTATCTCTGAAAAGAACATAGGTAGCTTTATGGAGAAGGCTCCCGGTCTTGTTAACCCATATGAGCAATCAAGCATTGATACATTCTCTAGAATATATATGCCTGAGTTCTTAAAGTCTGTTAAACAATACGGAGACACTGGTGAATCTAAGGCATTTAAATTAGATGCTGGTGTTAAGGTTGATACCCCTAAAGCACCTACTGTTATTAAGGTTGGTTCAGAAGAAAAGATAGCTGGGCTTACATGGATGCAGAACATGGAGAAGGCTATGAAGGCTAAGGATGTTGAATCTATTAACAATTATCTTGGTGCTTTGTATGGTGGCGGCGGTAAGAAACTTGTAGGTGAGCCTAAGGTTGTTGGGAATATTGTTACAGTAAATTACGAAGGGGAGCCTGACAAAAGGCAGATGATACAGGTTAATGGTAAATGGCAGGTAAACCCTAATGAAGGTAAATCTACAACACAAACCATTACCTTTGACATAACCTCACCACGTGCGGTTCAACAGGCAGCTGGCCTTTATCAAAAGATTATGGGAGCTGATAAGAATGTAGAGGGATACGCTGTTAAAAAATCTGGTGCTAAGTCACTTAACTAATAATTATGGCTGAAAACACAAACTTTGCTAAAGACGTATTCAATACGTTGGCTTCTAATTTTGATGACTTTGAAATCAGTGAGCAAGACTTCTATAAGAAATTAGATTCAGATCCAGAATATGCTACCAAGGTGTATGATGTAATGTCTACTAACCTTGATGATTTCAAGCAGGATAAGGATACGTTCCTTACCAACCTGTCTCCTTTTAAAAAAAAAGACCAGCCAGAACCTTCTCAAGAGATTGGTGGATCGGTATCTATAGAACAGCCTGCAGTTACTTCCCCATCACCATTACAATTACCATCGGAAGAAGAGCCTAAAGATCCAAAGAAGATAGCTCAAGAGAGAGCGAAGAAGGCTACCGATGAACTTAATGCTAAGGTAAAGCAGATCAATGAGAGAGGTGCACAAGGATTAGTTAATCCTACGTGGGCGAAGCAGGTATATAATTTATACAAGCAGCAGTACGACGACGAGATTAATAATATCAATGACTGGTATAAAGGTGAGACTACAAAGCCAGAGAATGTAGATCCAGTTGCATTAGAGACTGCAAGAAAAGACTTCGAAGCTGATGAGCCATTCTTATTAAAGAAGGCTAATGAATATTCCACTAACAGACAAGAGTACGAAAAAAGTAAAGCTGCTTATCAGTGGCGTAGTATTTACAAGAATACATTAAAGGAGCGTGGTGTATCTGATGAAGAGGCTGAAGCACAGCTAAAGAATCTTACACAGCTTGGTCAACTTAATATAGATCCTAAGACTGGTGAGCCTATGCAAACCAGCTATCAGGTTTCTATGGACAGGCTTAAGCAGATCAAGAATGCGATCGATGAAAATATCTTTGATGAAGATAAGAAGAAGAAGGCTGTAGACGCCTTCACGGTAGATGCATACGCTGCTGTATATCAAGGCCTTAAGGATGATAATGTAGTTAAGAACTGGGCAGGGCTCGGGGGTGGTAACGTATTTGTTGGTGCTGGTCTTGACTTATTAAAACAGATTGAGCCTGATCGTGCCAAGAATTTAGAAGAGAGAATTAATAACCCAGAGGCACCAGCTCGTGATAAACAATTGTATCTAAGAGAGCTTGAGAATATTGGATTGAATGCAGTAGCATTTGAGTCTAATAGGAATATGAATAGAGTTACGAATGCACAGGAATTAACAGGTAAGAAACCTACTGCTGCATTTGTTGAAGGGTTGAATGGATGGAGACAGCTTGCCGAGAAGACGAAGAAATCTCAAGCATCTAGATATCCGGATGTTGCAGAGGCTGATATAGACCGTGTATTATTGGATGTGACTGAAGGAGTTGAGACGCCAACTCTGACTAAAAGTATTTACAACGTAGCTGTTGGTGCTAGTGATTGGTTAGATAGAGCAGTATCTGCTGCATGGGATTATGCTACTAAAAGTAGAGATGGAAGATTAGCGGCTGACATGGCACGCGATCATTCTAAATATATATCAGAAGAGATCTTGAACTATGGTGATACTGGAGCTGCTTTGCGTGGCGAAGATGTTATCCCAGAGATCGCTGATCCTGCTGTAAAGCAAAAGGTTGATGGGATTATTAAAGATAATAACCTGTCAAGAGAAGAAAAGTATAAGGCAATCTATCCATTAATAAAGGATGCGTATAACACTGGAGGCATAGAGTTCTATGCAAACCCTAATAAGGGTAACATAAATCTTACCTCTAAGAATATCCTACACTTATTGTCTACCTCTGGTGCTAGATCCTTTGGTAATATGTTGCCAACTGTAATGTCTGGCGGTGGACTTGCTATGACTAGTGTGGTAGCTGGATTAGATGCGGCTGCTAACAAATATGATGAGCAGTTCAGAGAGGGTAAGAACGACCCATTGGCTAGAGCTGCTAGGACTGGGGTTACTGTTGGAGGATTAGCTGGTATCATGGATGAAGCCACTGCATTAGCAAATGCATTTAAAGGTGGGCGTATGACTCTTGCTTCTGCTAGACCTACGATATCTGGAGCTGCTAAACAATTAGGTAAGCAGCAAATTTCTGAGCAGGCGGAAGAAATAATTACCGAGACGCTTGATGGTAACATCGTAAAGAACTGGAAGGATGTGGTTTTATCTACAGCCTTAATGACGCCACTTCTTACTGGTCCTACTGCTATCATTGGTGCTAAAAGAGATTCACAATTATATAAGCAACTATGGTTCGAAGCTGGTGCTAGTCCTGATGCCACCAAGAATGGATTGAAGAAGTTATTAGAGGATGGAGATATTAATGAGCAGCAATATAAGCAAGGAATAGAAAGAACCGATAAGCTTGCGCAGATTGTATCTACCATGCCAAAGGTTGACCGTAATGGTAAGCCTCTTACAGATTTGCAGAAGGCGAACTATGCAGATAACGTGATGAAGAAGTTGGATGCAACTAAAGCGTCTGAGGTTTTACCAGAGAGTATGGTAAACGAAATGAAGGAGCAGGCTAAGAAGGCTGATGAGCAGAACGCCCAGATCTTAAACGGGACTGAGCCTGCGGTGACTGAAGAAGTTAAGCCAGAGGTTAAAGAGAGATTAAAACAAGAACAAGGATTAACTGATGCAGACTTTGTATCAGAACCATTTACTCCTGAAGAAGATGCAGCTGATCGTCAGGCATTACCTCAGTCTGAATTTGCTAGCGAGGCGGATCTTAAATCTACATTAGAGACTGGTGAGTTTGCCATGCTTAGTGGTATGAATCCAGAGGCTATGCAGATTAGTAAGGCTGGTAATAAGAAGCTGAATGAAAAGGCTAAGGCTTGGTTGGAGGAAAGAGGGTTAAAGCCCGTTGGAATATTTGGTAAGTATGAAGGAAAGACAGAGCGTTCTTTCTTTGTACCTAACATGACTAGGGAACAGTCAATAGAATTCGCTAATGCCTTTGGTCAGGACTCTGTTGCGCATAGCAGTGGGCTCGTGTATAAAGATGGTTCATTCTTCCCAAGAAGTGGAACAGTTAATATTGAACCTAGATTTGAATCAGGTGCTGACAACTTCTCTACTATTAATATCGGCGGTAAGCCTGTAGACTTTGAGGTTGGTTACGACTTCAATGAAAAGGTTAAACCTGAAACAAAACCTGAGACAGACTTTGATAAAAAGATTCAAGCTGCACAGAAATCATTAGAGAAGACTGGCGTAACTATTAATGTAATAGAAGATGCCGCTGAGTATGATAGATTGTCTGAGGCTGTTGGCGTACAAAAAGGTACAGAAGGAATATTCGTAGCAGATAACGGTAAGATATATATCAACAAGGCAAAGCTTGAAAAGGGCATTGCTGAAGGATTAGTTGTATGGCATGAGGCTGCGCATCCAGTGGTAAATATTGTAAGGAACACTAGCCCCGATCTTTTCAACAAGGTAGTTAGCGGATTAAAGTCTGCTTCGAAAGATAGTAAGACTGTAGCTAGCGCACTTGATTGGGCCGCCAAGAACTATGAAGGGCAAGAGACGGTGGATGATGAAGCTGTGGTGGAAGTGATCGCCAGAGTAGCAGAAGGTGTTATCAATCTTGATAATGTTCCTACTGGTCTTAAGCAATCCATCATTGACTTGATTAATAGAATGGCTAAGGCTTTAGGTCTTGGTCAGGTGTTGAGTGATACAGATGTGGCCGCGTTTAAAAAGCTAGCTGGTGATGTAGCTAATGCATTGAAGACTGGTC
>JACCDX010500745.1_pt1 | contig 16630 bp, 14 predicted proteins | sample 7449681 | NCBI WGS metagenome assembly JACCDX01 (sample SAMN15323450, study PRJNA562643) | freshwater metagenome | isolation source: river surface water | place: USA:Blue River Watershed | collected 2017-08-18 | reverse complement strand
TACTCCGATCGGGCCTCAGCCCTTCTTGCTGCTGTGTTGTCTGAGAGTTGGATGGATCGAACAATCTTGATCGCCACTTGACTGGCCAGAGTGCCAATCTCCACATCAAACACCGGCATGTCTTCGATCACGACTCGGGCGTGGTCCGGCTTTTTGAAAAACAGAACATCGCCTTCTTTCATGTTCTGGATTTGCAGGGCTGTTTGAGACAGGATGCCCAAAAGAACCTGCATTTCCAGGCTGGCGTCGTAAACCGCTTCTGCCAGTTGTTTGCGCCAGACCTTGTCCGACTCCTCATCCCCATCACCGGTTTGTACCCTGCTACGCAGCAAGTCGCGAACCGGCTTGAGGGCCATATAGGGGATCACCATGTCAATGAAGCCCCCTGAGGTGGCATGATGATCCGACTCGAATCGGTTCAGCACCACCAAATCGTTTTCGTCGGCAATCTGGGCGAATTGCGGGTTGATTTCAGAGCTCACGTGCTCGAAATCAACACTCGTGACCGGCGCCCAAGCTTCTTTGTAAGACCTGAACACCAGTTGCAAAATGATTTTGATGATGCGCGATTCAGTGGGTGTGAAAAGACGTCCGGGGGGCAGTTGAGCCACGCCTTTGCCAAAACCGCCAAAAAAACTGTCGAGCGAACTGAAGATCAGGCCAGGCTCAATCACCACCATCGCATAACCCCGCAAGGGCGGCATCCTGACAATGTTGACGGACAGCGGTGCCCGCAAATCTTTGAGATAGTCGCCAAAACGGACGATTTGAGCCCTGCCCGGATTCATCCGGGGGCTGGTCCGCAGCACTTCCAGCATGCCTAATCTGAACATGCGGATGAACCGTTCGTTGATCATGTCCAACGAACCGACATTCACCCCCAAGCTGCTGTCCTCCGAGGCCAAGTCGTGCTTTTTAACCGGGGCATCGGTGTTGTAGCCAGAGTTCACATCGATCGAACCATTGTCAACACCTGCGGCCAAAGCGGCGAGCTCTTCCTGGCTGAGGAGGGGGGCTGAATCGGCCATGTCTGTCTCTGTCTCAAGCTTGCGCTTTATTGCACCACGAACTGAGTGAAGTAAATTTCCTCGATACCGCCAAAATCCTCATATTTGGTCAATATGGCATTCATGGCATCGCGAACTTTGGCGGCGAGTTCTTTGCGAAATTCCGGGCGACTCAGATCGGCCTCGGTGGTTTGGCGCATCACATCCAGCGCCACCGATCGCAGGGCCATTTCGTGCTTTTTGACATTTTTGAACACCCGGTCGTCGTAAAAGGTCATCAGCCCCACGTTGACCGACATGACTTTTCGTGACCCGGTGATGTTGGCCAGCAGGTTTTTCTCCAACTCCATGTAAGAGCTTTCAAAGCGCTGGAGCTCTGGAGATTCTTTCGATTTCTTTTTCGGACCTTCTTCGCAACCCTTGCCATCTTTGTCGGGTTTGCAGTCATTGCCCTTTTCAGCCGCTTGCTGTGATTCGATTTTGGCTTCCAGTTCCTTGATTTTCTCGGCCATCAATTCGTCCGGCTTGCGGTCAAACGCGCCGGAGACAAAGAGCGTACCGACGACAGTGCCGACCAAAACCACGATCAGACCCAGCACCAGCAAAATCATCTTGATCAGTGGGCCTTTGCTTTTCTTTTCGACTTCGACTTCTTCGTCAGCCATGGCAGAGCCTTTCAGTGAGGAAACTAAACCATCAGATCGAGCCTCCCGTCAGAAATGGATGAATTTCCGGTGGCGACAGGGGCCTCTGATTCTCTGGACACATTCTCTTTGGGCGGCGATCCGTTTTGCCCCTGTTGGGGCTGACGAGGTGTCGGATCTCCGCCATTTCGGGAGGATGGTCCATCGTTCACACGGACAGAAGCAACATCCATGCCTGCTTGCTGAAGGGTTTCTTTCAGGCGCCCCAACCCGCTTTCCAGCAATTCCCGCGCGATCGACTGACTTGCCGTGAATTTGGCTTCCAAGCCGTTGTCCCGCATCTTCAAATCCACTTCAATATGCCCCAATTCAACGGGTTTGAGGTGCAGTTTCAGTTGCCAATCGCCTTTTTCGATTGATTCGAGCAGTCGCTTCCCGATCGCGGTGCTCATTTTGTCCGCCAGGTCCTGCCCCAGCAATGGGGTGTTAAATGGCAAGGCAGGTGGTTTGGCCCCCGGGGGTTCTGCAGCGTTTCGAATCGAGGGGGAGGCTGATTGCCCGTTTACCCCGGCATGTGCAGAGCCGGATTGACCTGCGTCCCCGGCCTCGGTGCCCGCAGCCAGGGCCGACCCGGCCTCGGCCCCGACGATCCCATCGACCCTGGCCGTCGGGGTGTCCAGTGGGCCACTGACGGTGCCCTTGACCAAGCCCAGGAAAGAGTGGGCCGAGAGGGGGGTGAGGTCCAGCCAGGCGTCGGCGGTCGGGCCATCGGTGACACCCCAGGGATGGGGCTGACCGGTTGCCAGAAGCCCTTTGGCCGCTGGGCTTGGCTCACCGAGCAGCCACCTCACGGTTTTGGCATCCAAACCTTGTTGCATCGCAAAGTCGTTCAGATTGGCTTCATTGAGCCCCGCCATGGGCTGTGTGATCAAGGTCAGGCTTTGACTCAGGCGGGTTTCCTTCCATTCTCCCCACTGGGCGGAAGTCAAGTCTGGCGGCGATCCTGCAGGAAAGAGTGTGGGTGGCGTGTTCAGAATGGCGCTGGGCAAGGCCTGAGAACCCATTTGGAGGGTCGGCAGCACGGCCTGCTCTGAGACCGAATCCAGCGCTGAGGCCTGACCGAACGGTGAGCTCTTGCCTTGGGGCTTGGACTCGGTGGCCAGCAGGTGCGACCCCATCAGCTGGACTGCGGTGGCCAGCAGCCCATCTTGCTGAGACGGGCCGGGCATCGGAACTGGCAGGGCCATTGGTTCGGTAACGGCAGATTCTTGCCGCTCACCCTGAGCCATCGTGCGATCGGTGGCAATGGCCGTCAGTTGGTCGACCTGCGTTTGCCCCGGAAAACTGCCATGTTGCGCCGCCATGTCGCGCATCAATTGATGAAATGGCGTGACCATGGCATCTTCACCACCGGTTTTTTGTAGTCCTAAAGAACTCTTATCCGGGATTTCTGCGGGGGTGGCTGACAAATCGCTGATCGAGACGGAGGAATTCATCATGTGGGCTGATTGGTGCAACTCGGCTGGACCGAAGTGGACAGGGATTGCCATCTCGGTGTTGGGCCAAAGTTTGAGCAAGATGCACGCCAGCTTGATGCCCCCGCACGGCCAGGGGCGAGCGTCGGTCGGCGTGGCATGAAGATTGCTAAGTCTGAGGCATCCATGCCGAAAAGAAACTGAACCTGCGATGACCACCCTCACATTGTCAACTCTTCGACAGGTCTTGTCGCGTTTCGACAAGAGTGGTCTGGGCATCCCCGTGCTGGTCTTGCTGATCATGGCCATGCTGGTGGTTCCAATGCCACCCCTGTTGCTTGACCTCTTCTTCACCTTCAACATCATCATGGGCTTGGTGATCATCATGATTGCCATCGGGACCCGCAAACCGCTTGATTTTTCTGTATTTCCCACGGTCTTGCTGCTGGCCACCATGCTGCGCCTGGCCTTGAACGTGGCTTCCACCCGGGTGATTTTGTCGCACGGCCACGAAGGCACCGAAGCCGCTGGCATGGTCATTGCCGCTTTCGGCGAATTCGTCATCGCTGGCAATTACGTGATCGGCCTGGTCGTCTTTATCATCTTGATGATCATCAACTTCATCGTGATCACCAAAGGGGCAGGGCGGGTTTCGGAAGTCAATGCCCGCTTCACATTGGACGCCATGCCGGGCAAGCAAATGTCCATCGATGCCGATCTCAACGCTGGCATCATCGATCAGGACACGGCCCGAAAACGGCGCGAGGAATTGTCGCAAGAGTCCGATTTTTTTGGCTCCATGGACGGCGCATCCAAATTTGTCAGTGGTGACGCCGTGGCCGGTTTGCTGATTTTGGTGATCAACGTGGTGGGGGGATTGGCCATTGGAATCGGACAGCACGGGATGCCCGTCGGCGAGGCTGCCAAGACTTATGTGCTGTTGACCATCGGAGATGGCTTGGTCGCGCAAATCCCCGGCCTGTTCCTGTCCTTGGCCACCGCCATCATCGTGACCCGCGTCACCACCCCCGAATCGGTGACTGAGCAGGCCACGCGCCAATTGGCGGATCCTCCGGCTTTGTTCATCACGGCCGCGATCATGGGATTTTTGGGCCTGATCCCCGGCATGCCCCATTTGATCTTTCTGACCCTGGCCACCGCCACCGCCGGCGTGGGTCTGTTTGTCGTTCAGCGTCGCATGGCGCTGGAAGACAAACAAGAAGTGGATCAAGCGGCCAGCCAAGCGCCCAAAGAACTCGACTGGGATGACGTCGAGCAAGTCGACCTGATCGGTTTGGAAATCGGCTATGGTTTGATCCCTTTGGTCAACGCCGAGTCGGGCGGGCAACTCATGAGTCGGGTCAAAGGGGTGCGCAAGAAGTTGTCGGCCGAGTTGGGTTTTCTGGTGCAGCCAGTGCGCATCAGGGACGCCCTCAGTCTCGAGGCGGATGCCTACCACATCATCCTGAATGGCGTGGTGCGCGGCAAAGGTGAGGTTCGGGTGGGGCGCGAACTGGCGATCAACCCCGGTAAAGTTTATGGGCCCATCGGCGGTGTCAAGACCAAAGAGCCGGCCTTCGGTATGGAAGCCGTCTGGATCGAACCCATACAGCGCGATCAGGCCAGAGCCCTGGGCTACACCGTGGTCGATCCCAGCACGGCGATCGCCACGCATCTGAACAAGGTCCTGCGCGAAAACGCATCCGAGCTTCTGAGTCACGATGAAACTCAAAAATTGCTCGACAAATTGGCGGCCAAATACCCGAAGATGGTCGAAGAACTGGTGCCAGGCAAACTCAGCTTGGGCGTTGTCACCAAAACATTGCAAGGACTTTTGCAAGAGGGGGTTGCGATCCGCGACATGCGCAGCGTGGTCGAAGCCCTCACCGATGCCAGCATGAAAACCCAAGACCCCGAAACGCTGATCGGGCTGATTCGACCCAGGCTCGGTCGCATGATCGTGCAATCCCTCACCGAAAATCGGGACACTTTGTCTGTGCTCACTTTGGAGCCCAGCCTGGAACAGATGATCCACAATGTGGTTCAGCAAAGCGGAGGCGGCAACAGCGTGGTGCTCGAGCCCGGACTGGCAGAGGGACTGTTTGGTGCTTTGCGTCAAAACGCCCGCGACATGGAAGAAAAGGGCTTGCCAGCCGTTTTGGTTGTGTCGCCGGCCATTCGCAACTGGATGTCGCGCTCGGTGCGTTTCCGGGTCAACGATTTGACGGTGCTCTCTTACAGCGAAATCCCGGACGATCAAGCGGTTCAGGTTTTGGCCAGTGTCAGTGCCCAGCCTCGTGAAGAGACGGCCCCTGTGGAAGGATGATGAAACATGGAACTCAAGCGAATTCTTGCTCGGGATGCCCGCAGCGCCAACGAAAAAGCCATTCAAGCCTACGGCAGTGATGTGTTGGTGATCTCCACACAGCGCATCGGAGACCAAATCGAATTGATCGTCGCTGTGGAGGCTCAACCCGGGGCGACCCCAGAGCCCGCAAAGACCTCGGCGGCCTCCCAGACTGGCGCTGATTTGCGGCAGGACAAGGCCGAGGTGTTTGCTGAAATTTTCAGTTTCGTTCAGCGGCAAGAGTCCGTTCGAGGCGCTGAACTTCCAAGCGCACCGCTCAAATCGGTGGAAGTCGCTGTGTCCAGCCCTGTTGTGGCCTTGCCGGATGACACCATGCCCACCGCTGCTGACACCGGGCAAGTCTCGCCTCAGGTTCCAGCGCAAACGCAGGACCAACCCAAACCTCAACCGAAAACCAAGCCCGCCGCCAAAGCCAAGCCCGCGGCCAAAGCCAAGCCCGCGGCCAAAGCCAAGCCCGCAGTTAAAGCCCAGGAAGCGAATCAGGCGCTGCGGCCGGATGACTTGCGCATGGAGTTGGTTCGACACTTGGAGTGCGTGGAAATGCTGCGCCAGGAAGTCGGCGTTCTTCGGCGTGAAATGCAATTACAGCGGCAAGTCATGCCGTGGCAGGCCCAGCAGGACTTGTCACCCGAAGCCGCGACTTTGGCCGCTGAGCTGGCTCGGCTTGGGGTGCCAGTCGGTTTGCGGACCCTGATGCTGGACGCCCTGAAGACCGTCAAGGGCGATAAGGCCGTCCGGCTCGCTTTGAAGAATGTCCTGGAATCCCATCTGGCGTGTTGCGTCAGCGTGGCCATTCAGCCGGGCGTGCACGCCTTGGTGGGTCCTTCGGGAGCCGGTAAAACCAGCATGGTCGTTCGCATGGCTCATGAGATGGCACAGGTCGATGGCGCACAAAGCCAGGCCATCATCAGCCATGCGGACCATCGACCGGGTGCTTGGAGCCAGATCCAAATGTTGGCGTCTTCGGTCGGTATCGACGTCTACCGTGCGGCCAACGCCCAAACTCTGGCGGTGTTGCTGGAAGAACTCAAGCCCCGTCGACACATCTGGATCGACACCGCCAGCGATGCGTATTTTGGGCGAGATCCGGCATTGAGTCAGGCTCATCCTGACATGGCCTGGCACGCCGTCGTGCCACTGGACGCCTCGGTCACCACCTTGCGCAGATTGCAAGCTCAAATGCCCTGGCAAAGTCTCATGATCACCAAGGTCGATGAAGGATTTCAGGTCTGGCAATGGTTACAGGCTTTCAGTGAGCAACCCATGATGGTCAGCCGGGTGTCCTTTTCAGACACCATCCAGACACCGGCCCGTGCGTTTGACCCCGCTGCCTGGGTTCAACAAGCGCTGGATGACTTGAAGTCGCCCGATGGGGCCGAAGCCCGTAAGCCCAAGCGGTCCGTGCGCAGGGTCGCGACGCCCTCAGGGAAGGCGCAGCATGAATAAAAACACCAAAGCCCCCCAGGTGATCGGCATCGCCAGCGGTAAAGGCGGGGTAGGAAAAACCAGTGTCACTTCCAATTTAGCGGTCGCGTTGACGCAACGCAACCATCGGGTGATGGTGTTCGATGCCGACTTGGGTTTGGCCAACGCTCAAATTGCGTTGGGTGTTCATGCGCCGTTCAACATCGGTCATGTTTTGCGAGGGGAAAAGACGCTGGCCGAGGTCGTGGTCACCACGCCGCAAGGCGTGATGCTGGTGCCTGGCGCATCTGGTGTCCGAGACCTGGCTGCTTTGGGCACCGAGCAGGTCCATGCCATCATTCGCGCTTTCGACGATCTTGATTTGGCGATCGATTATTTTTTGGTTGATGTGGCGGCAGGCTTATCGCCGGCCGTGCTGGATTTCATGGCCGCCTGTCAACGGCGCCTGGTGGTGGTTTGTGATCAGCCCAGCGCCATTGCCGACGCTTATGGTTTGATCAAGATCATGACCACTGAGCAAGGGCTGGGCGAGATCCACCTGGTCACGAACATGGTCCGGGATGCGCACATGGGTCGACAGTTGCATCGCCGCATGAACGACGTGTGCATGCGATTTTTGGGTACGCCCATTTTGCACATGGGTTCCATCGAGGCCGACGAATTGTTGGTTCAGGCGCAGAGAAAATACCAATCAGTGCTTGACTTTTCTCCTGGCAGCGCGGCCGCCCGGGACTTCAGGGCCATGGCTCAAGCCCTGGAGCAACTGGAGCCTGTGAGGGCCCACTCTGGCGGTCTTCAATTTTTCATGCAACGCATGTTGGGAGCTTGACATGACGGCAGCCCTCGCGCTTTACCACCAAAATGCGGATCATCCGACATCCGAGCAACTCATCTTGCAACACATGCCGATGGTCAAGCGGGTGGCGGTGCACCTGAAGGCCCGCATCCCGCCCTTCATGGAGCTCGATGAACTGATTCAGGTCGGGATGGTCGGCTTGATTGAGGCCGCAAGGGCCTTCGACCCTCAAAAGGGGCATGAATTTGAGCACTTTGCATTAAGTCGCGTGCGCGGCTCGATTCTGGATGAAGTGCGCCGTCAATCTTTTCTGCCACGCTCGGCCGTGGCCTTCAATCGTTCCGAATCCGAAGCCATGCATGCGCTGGGAGCCGAGCTGGGGCGCACCCCCACCCAGGCCGAGCTGGCTCAGCACATGGGCAAGGAAATGGAGGAATTTCAAAGGGAGCGTGGCCACGCCAAGCGCTTTGAAACCTTTTCCATTGAAGTGGTCAGCGAAGAGGTCATGGCCATGCCCTCGGATCGCAACCAGCAGCCCGAAGTCATGGTCGAGGAAGCCGAGTTCATGGAGGCGGTGGTGCAGGCCATAGACCACTTGCCGGAGAGGGAAAAGTTGGTGATGTCGTTATACTATGTGGAAGAACTCAATCTGAAAGAGATTGGGAGCGTCTTGGGGGTCACCGAGTCGCGTGTCAGCCAAATCTTGTCCACCGTGGTCAAAAAGCTCAGGCAGCAACTGCAGGTGGGTTGAGGCAGTAAAAAAGGTTCAGCTTGGCGATTTTTGATCTTTTCAGCCGTTCCAGCCCCGAAGATGAAATGAAACGTGCCAAAAGCGCGTTTGAAAAAGTCGCGGAGCTCAAGTCCGACTCCCGGGAAGCCCGGAGCGCGCGCATGCGCATGGGGTTGCTTTGTCGGGCCCACTTGGACAAGACTTTTGTGGCCGGCGCAGAGCAAACGGCCGAATGGCAAGAACTCGCCATGATGGCGATCTCCCAGGGTAAGGCCCAGCCCGAACCTCCCGTCGCCAGTTGCTACCAGAAAATCAAGTCTGGCGAGAACGAGGTGTATGTGTATCTCCCCGACGAATATGTCCAGGAGGCGTTTGCTTTGGGGTCCAAATACCAAAGGACGGACATCTCCGCGCAGCAGGCCATTGATGCCATGCAGGCCTTGGCCAATCAGATTTCTTACTACGAACTCAGGCTCGAGGAACCCTTTCAGGTGCTCAGGTTCTTGCGCGATGAACTCGAGGCCGAGTCCGGCCACGATGCCTCCGCCTCTGAATCTGGCCCGGAACAAACCGGCTGACTCCCCATGGATGCCATCGCCAGCATCTTGATCATCGGGGCCTTCCTGGTGGTCCTGGTTTTGCTCCTGTACCTCATTGACCGCGTCAACACACTCGAGCGCGAAACCAAAGTTGCCAAATCGCGTGCCCCTGCAACCCCCAAGGGCCCCTTTTTGGGTTTCGCTGGTCGCAAATTGTGGGATGCCATGGCTGCTGCGCCTCCTTCCGGGGTGGATGCTGCAGAGTGGGCGGCTGTGCGCAACCGCTACAGCCTGCTGCTGCAGTTGCACATCGAAGATGTGTTTGCCGAAGGTCAACGAGACGGCCAGCGTGGCATGTCCGGGGAGCCCAAAAATCCTCGGCTGATCGCATCCCCCGATGGCCCGGTTGAATCCTGGTTGCCGCTCACTCAACTGAAGTCCATTTATCAAGCTGGGCTGGACAGCTGCACGGCCACCGAAGAGGCCTTGTTGGGCGTCCGAGTCAACCTGAACGAGGCCGGGCGAGTCCTCTACCAGCAAACCGGCATGACCAACAGTCCCATTCAATCCGACCTGCTTTTGCCCGGTCCCCTGCCTCAGACGACCGCTTGGGACCCAGTGACGGCAGGACCAGAACAGGGCGATGCGTCGCCACCACCACCCGCGTCACCTCCGGCTTAAGTGCCCAGACCGCCCTTTCCCCGTGGGCTTAAGTTGTCGGCAGGCCTGCCGATACTCCAAACAAGATATGTTCAGGAGCCCCACATGAGAACTTTTGCCCGTGCTGCCGAGAGTTATGGATCAGTCCAAGTGATGTCTGGCGTTGCCACCGCTGACAACGTCCAATTGATCCAAATGCTGTTTGATGGTTTTTTAGAGAGCCTGTGCGTGGCCAAGGGGCACATCGAAAACAAGGCCATCGAGGAAAAATCCAAAAGCATCTCGCGCGCCAGTCGCATCGTGGTCGGTTTGCAAAGTGCGCTCGATTTCAATCGGGGCGGCGAACTGGCCCACAACCTCAATGACCTCTACAGCTACATCATTCGCCGGCTGATCCACGTCAACGCCCAGAATGACTTGCAGGCCTTGGACGAGGTCTACTCCCTGATGAAGGACGTTTCGGACGCGTGGCAAAGCCTGCCCTCCTTGTTGGGCACGACCGGCCACAAAGCCCAATACGCCAGCTGATTTTCAGGCTAGGATGGGGCTCCCTCTGACTGGAGCACCCACATGATCAGTTACGACATCACCGAATGGGGCAAACCGCTCCAGCAATCGTTGCGTGAGCCACCCGTGGCCCAAGGGCGAGAAGTCCTGGTGCAAGTGAAGTATTGCGGCATTTGCCACTCGGACGTTCACATCCGCGATGGCTACTTCGACCTCGGGGGTGGCAAAAAATTTCACATGAGCGAGCGCGGCATGAAGTTGCCCGTGACCATGGGGCATGAACCCTATGGCACGGTCGTGGCGGCAGGTCCCGACGCCAAGGGAGTGGCTTTGGGCAAAGATGTCCTGGTCTACCCCTGGACAGGCTGTGGCGCCTGCGCCCGTTGCCAAGAAGGCATGGACAACTGGTGCCCCACCCCCCGTTTTTTGGGCATTCAACGTCCCGGCGGATATGCCCAGTACATGCTGGTGCCCGATGCCCGCTACCTGATCGATGCCAGTGGCATTGATCCGACCTATGCCCCCGTCTTGGCCTGTTCTGGCCTGACCACCTACAGCGCGGCCCGCAAGCTGTTGCCTTGCGCGCCCAGCGACTGGATCGTGGTCATGGGCGCGGGCGGTTTGGGCCTGATGGCGGTGGCCATGCTGCGCGCCCTGGGGCATCAAAACATCGCCGTCTGCGAAATCGATGCGGGCAAATGGCCGGCCGCGCGTGAATTGGGTGCCCAACAGGTGGTCGATCCCTCGGCCCCAGATGCCGCGGCTCAGTTGGCGGCTTTGCCCGGTGGGGTGTGGGGGGTGCTCGACCTGGTGGGTGCGGCCTCCACCGCCACCTTGGGCCTGGCCGCCCTGCGCAAGGGGGGCCGCTACGTGGTGGTCGGACTCTACGGGGGGGAGATTCCCGTCTCGCTGGTGCCCATGGCGCAACGGGCCATCTCCATCACTGGTTCGTACGTGGGCTCCCCGCAAGAATTGCGCGAGGTGGTGGCGTTGGCGCAATCGGGGCGTCTGGCCCGCACGCCTGTCCAGGTGTGCGCCGCGGATCAAATATCGGCTCAGTTGGATCGGCTCAAAGCGGGCCAAGTGGTGGGGCGCATGGTGGCCGCCTGGGCTTGATCAGCGGGTCGGGGCAGGGGTGCCCGCTGGCAACACTTTGCCTGCCGCCGCGCCCGCAGTGCCGCCCAAGACCCCGAGCGCGGCATCGGTTGCCACCCCAGTGCCAATGTCCACCATGCCGGGAGCCGGTGCGCCACATCGCTGGGCCAGGGTTGCGGCATCGACCCGGTCCGCCGCACCCAGACCGACATGCGCGATCAACAAGGGAACGGCGACCACTGGACCTGCGGCCAAGGCGAGCACGGGGGTGGCGATCACCGTGGCATTTTTGATGTCTTGGTGAACCCAGACCTCGCCCAGTGTTTGTTGGCAGACCGCGCTTCGATACTCGGGTTTGCCTTTGTCGAGTCGACGGGCCATTTCCGTGGAATGACTGGCGCAGCCGAGCAAACCCAGCGTCACCACGGACGCCCCAGTGAGCCCAAGCAGAAGTTTCAAAAAGGGTTTCATTCAAGACCGATTGTGCTTGTTTTTTGCGACAATGACCCACTGGGCCCGAATGGTGAAATTGGTAGACACAGCGGACTTAAAATCCGCCGCTTTCCAGAAATGGGGCGTACCGGTTCGATTCCGGTTTCGGGCACCAAGAAAGACCGCACATGACACGCTACAACGCCCCCTTTGAAATCCATGTCCATGGGGATGTGGCCTTGCGCCCCGAAGTCGGGTTTGAAGACATCGCCGAGGCCCTCAAGCCTTTGTGGAAGTATGCCGGCGCCCGTTCCCTGGAAGACGGGGCTGCCAGCGCCTACGACGACGAGCCTGGCATCCGGCACGACAAACCCCAAAACATGCTGCACATCTGTTGGACGGTGTCGGGCGATGAGGACTTTCGGCAAAGCCTGGACGACCTGTGCATGGGCCTGAACGACTTGGCGTCCAGCGGGGCGGTGCTGGAGGTGACCTTCTATGACGCCGAATTCGACGAAGACGACGAGGCCCGGGGCCTGAACTCACGCGATGATTTTGTCATGCTGTTCGTGGGGCCGACCCCGGCGGCGATCATGCAGGTCCAGCGCGATTTGCTGATTGAGGACGTGGTGCAGTTGATGGAGCGCCATTTCGAGTCCAGCGAACTCAATGGCGTGATCCACGAGATCGACCGCCTGTTTTCTGACCGCTTTGACAACCTGGTCAGCTCGCTCGAATTGGGCAAACCGCCCCGGGGCGGTCATGGCGGCGGCGGGCGCAAGCCACGCCACCTGCACTGAGCTCGGGCTTAGACCGAGGCGAGGGTGATGCCCTTGAACTCGCCGCTGGCGATGCGTTTGGACCACTCGGCCGGGCCCGTGATGTGCGCGCTGGTGCCGCCAGCGTCGACCGCGACCGTGACTGGCATGTCGACGACGTCAAACTCGTAAATGGCTTCCATGCCCAGGTCCTCGAAGCCCACCACCTTGGCGGTCTTGATCGCCTTGCTGACCAAATAGGCGGCACCGCCCACCGCCATCAGGTAGGCGCTCTTGTGTTTGCGAATCGCCTCGATCGCTTCTGGGCCGCGTTCGGCCGTGCCGATCATGGCGATCAAGCCGGTTTGCGACAGCATCATGTCGGTGAATTTGTCCATGCGGGTCGAAGTGGTCGGCCCGGCCGGGCCCACGGCCTCATCGCGCACCGGGTCGACCGGACCGACGTAGTAGATCACCCGGTTGGTGAAATCAACGGGCAGCTTTTCGCCCTTGGCCAACATGTCCTGGATGCGCTTATGAGCGGCGTCACGACCGGTCAGCATCTTGCCATTGAGCAGCAGGGTCTGGCCAGGCTTCCAGTTGGCCACCTGCGCGGGGGTCAGGGTGTTGAGGTCCACGCGCTGGCTCTTTTGCGTGTCGGGCGCCCAACCCACGCTGGGCCACAGGTCCAGCGAGGGCGCCTCCAGGTAGACGGGGCCTGAGCCGTCCATGACGAAGTGCGCGTGGCGGGTGGCCGCGCAGTTGGGAATCATGGCCACGGGCTTGGAGGCTGCGTGGGTGGGGTACATCTGGATCTTGACATCGAGCACCGTGGTCAGCCCGCCCAGGCCCTGGGCACCGATCCCCAGCGCATTGACCTTGTGGTAGAGCTCCAGACGCAATTCTTCGACCTGGCTGAGCTTCTCGCCTTTGGAGGACTTTTGTAGCAACTCGTACATGTTGAGGTCTTCCATCAGGCTTTGCTTGGCCATCAGCACAGCCTTTTCGGCGGTGCCACCAATCCCGATACCCAACATGCCCGGAGGACACCAACCCGCGCCCATGGTGGGCACGGTTTTCAGCACCCAGTCGACGATGCTGTCGCTGGGGTTGAGCATCACCATCTTGGACTTGTTCTCGCTGCCGCCGCCTTTGGCGGCCACGGTCACGTCCACCTTGTCGCCAGGGACCAACTCGGTGAAGACGACGGCGGGGGTGTTGTCACGGGTGTTCTTGCGCGCGAATTGGGGGTCGGCCACCACGCTGGCGCGCAGGGTGTTGTCGGGGTGGTTATAGCCCTGGCGCACGCCTTCGTTGATGGCATCTTCCAGGCTGCCGGTGAAACCCTCCAGGCGCACGTCCATGCCGATGCGAATAAAGACGTTGACGATGCCCGTGTCCTGGCAAATGGGCCGATGGCCCAGGGCGCTCATCTTGCTGTTGGTCAAAATCTGGGCGATGGCGTCGCGTGCCGCCGGTGAGGTCTCGATCGCATAGGCCCGGGCCAGGTGCTGGATGTAGTCGGCGGGGTGGTAGTAACTGATGTATTGCAGGGCCGAGGCAATGGACTCGATCAGGTCTTTTTGGCGCAGGGTGGTGGTCATGTCAGTGTTCCGAGCTGGGGTGGTGCAAGAGGCGGTCGGTGTAGGCGATGGCGAGCGCGCTCAGCAAAAAGGTGACGTGGATCACCGTTTGCCAAAGCAGCACTTTTTCGTCGTAATTGGCCGCGTTGATGAAGGTTTTGAGCAAATGGATGGACGAGATGCCGATGATGGCGGTGGCCAGTTTGACCTTGAGCACCGAGGCGTTGACGTGGTTGAGCCACTCGGGCTGGTCTGGGTGGCCCTCCAGGTACATGCGCGAGACAAAGGTCTCGTAGCCACCGACGATCACCATGATGAGGAGGTTGGAGATCATGACCACGTCGATCAGGGCCAACACCACCAACATGATGATGGTCTCGTTCAGGTGGGTGACCTGCGCCTCGCTTTTGTAGCCGATGCCGTCGACCAAGGCCTGCAGGGCCGTCGGGCTGCCCAGGGCCGCTTCGATCAGGTGGGTCAACTCGATCCAAAAGTGCCACACATACACAGCCTGGGCGGCAATCAGGCCCAGGTACAGGGGCAATTGCAACCAACGGCTGGCAAAAATGATCCTGGGCAGGGCAGAGGGCTTGGGGTTGAATTCGCTCATAACCCGCCATTGTAGGGGGGAAGAAAACCGCCCCCGCGCCCCCTGTAAGCCCCCCGCCAGTCAGTGGCTTGTAAGAGCCACTAGCGACAGTCCGTCTGTTTGTCCAAAATACTGGTTCGAGGAGACCCCCCCATGAGCACCGAAAACGCCCTCTACAACCCGCCCGCAGGTTTTGCGGCCCAAGCCAAGGTGTCGGGCATGGACGCCTACCTGGCCCTGTGCAAAGCCGCCGAACAGGACTACGAGGGCTATTGGGCCGAGCACGCCCGACGTCTGATCAGCTGGAAAAAGCCCTTCACCAAGGTGCTCAACGACAGCAACGCGCCCTTTTTCAAGTGGTTTGAAGACGGCACGCTGAACGCGTCATACAACTGCCTGGACCGCAACATCGAGCGTGGCCTGGGCGACAAGACCGCCCTGATTTTTGAGGCCGACGGCGGCGAGGTCACCAAAGTCACCTACCAGCAGCTGCTGGCCAAGACCTGTCAGGTCGCCAACGCGCTCAAATCGCTGGGGGTCAAAAAGGGCGACCGCGTCATCATCTACATCGCCATGTCGGTCGACGGTGTGGCGGCCATGCAGGCTTGCGCCCGCATCGGGGCCACCCATTCGGTGGTGTTTGGGGGCTTTTCAGCCCAATCGTTGCGCGATCGCATCGAGGACACTGGCGCCGTGGCTGTGATCACGGCCGACCACCAGGTGCGTGGCGGCAAACAGCTGCCCCTCAAAGCCATCGTCGACGAGGCCCTGACCTTGGGCGGTTGCGACAGCGTGAAAAACGTGTTGGTGGTCAAGCGCTCGGGCGCGGCGGTCGACATGAAGGCCGGTCGCGACCAGTTCATGGCCGATGTGGCCGACCAACAGCCCACGACCTGCGAACCCGAGTGGGTCGAGGCCGAGCACCCGCTGTTCTTGCTCTACACCTCGGGCTCGACCGGCAAACCCAAGGGCGTGCAGCACGCGACGGGTGGCTATCTGTTGCACGCCGCGCTGACCACCGAATACACCTTTGACCTGCGCGCCGACGACGTGTTCTGGTGCACCGCCGACATCGGCTGGGTCACCGGCCACACCTACATCACGTATGGCCCCTTGGCCCTGGGCGGCACCGAGATCGTCTTTGAGGGGGTGCCCACCTACCCCGACGCGGGCCGCTTCTGGAAAATGATCCAGGACCACAAGGTCAGTATTTTCTACACCGCGCCCACCGCCATTCGCTCGCTGATCAAAGCGGCCGAGGCCAACGACGCCGTGCACCCCAAGAGCTACAACCTGAGCAGCCTGCGCCTGCTGGGGTCGGTCGGTGAGCCGATCAACCCGGCCGCTTGGGAGTGGTATCACCAACACGTGGGCGGGGGCCGTTGCCCGATCGTCGACACCTTCTGGCAGACCGAGACCGGTGGCCACATGATCACCCCCCTGCCAGGGGCCACCCCGCTCGTGCCTGGCTCCTGCACCCTGCCTTTCCCCGGCATCCAGGCCGCCATCGTCAGCGAGACGGGCGAGGACATGCCCAACGGACAGGGCGGCATTTTGGTCGTGAAAAAGCCCTGGCCCTCGATGATCCGCACCATCTGGGGCGATCCCGAGCGCTTCAAAAAATCGTACTACCCCGATGACTTCAAAGGCAAGTACTACCTGGCAGGGGATGGCGCCATCCGCGCCGCCAAGACCGGTTACTTCACCATCACCGGGCGCATCGACGACGTGCTCAACGTTTCGGGTCACCGCATGGGCACGATTGAGAGCGAGTCGGCCCTGGTCAGCTGCACCGAGCTGGTGGCCGAGGCCGCCGTGGTCGGTCGTCCCGACGACACCACTGGCGAGGCCATCTGCGCCTTTGTGGTCTTGAAGCGCCCCCGCCCCACAGGCGACGAGGCCAAGCAGATCGCCAAGGTCTTGCGTGATCACGTGGGCAAAGAGATCGGCCCGATCGCCAAGCCCAAAGACATCCGCTTTGGCGACAACTTGCCCAAAACACGCTCGGGCAAAATCATGCGT
>JACCDX011814685.1_pt1 | contig 16631 bp, 10 predicted proteins | sample 7449681 | NCBI WGS metagenome assembly JACCDX01 (sample SAMN15323450, study PRJNA562643) | freshwater metagenome | isolation source: river surface water | place: USA:Blue River Watershed | collected 2017-08-18 | reverse complement strand
GCTGCTGTTCGGACATGGAGAGGGCTCAGACCAGCGGCGCGTAGAGGTCGTCGACATAGCGCCGCACGACATCGTCCCAGGTGAAGCGCGCGCTGGCCGCGCCCTTGCGCAGGGCGGCCCACGCCGCAGGATTCGCCAGCATGGCCGCGCCCTGCTGCACACACGAGAGCATCGCTTCGGCCTGGGCGCGGGGCGTTTCCCCGGTAAAGGCAAGGCCGTTGCGCCCGTGCACGATCGTGTCCCGCAGGCCGCCCACGTGGTGCACGATGCAGGGCGTGCCCGCCCGCATGGCCAGCATCTGGGAGATGCCACAGGGCTCGAAGCTGCTGGGCATCAGGAACAAGTCCCCGGCCGCGTAAAGCGCCTGGGCCAGCTCCTCGGAAAACCCGCGCAGGAACAGGAAGTTCTCGTGCCGCGCCATGGCGGCGGTGAAGAAGTGCTCCAGTGCCTCATCGCCGCTGCCGATCATGATGAACACGCCGTCCTGCAAGTCGCGCAGCAGCCGCTCCAGCGCGGAGCACTCGCCGCCATGACCATCGTCCACAGTCTGCAGGAAGAGCAGCACCTTCTGGCCGGTGAGGCGGCCCACCGAGGTCAGCGTGCAGGCGACAGGACGGCGACGGCGACGCCACTGCGCCACGCGACGCTCGGCATGAAAATGCGCGGCCGGCACGCTCTGGCGCTGGCCCACCCAGTCCAGCAGGGCGGCCTCGATCAGGTCCAGCAGCTGAAGTCGCGAGCGATGCGGCGCTGGCGCCTGGCGATAGTCGCAGCCATTGAGGATGCCGAACAGGCGTCCGGCGTCGTGCACGGCCTGCAGGTCGCGCTCCAGCCCTTCCCCGCCGATGAAACCCCGCGCAGGGTCAGTGGGCTCGAGGATCTCCCGGGCGTAGTTCGGCGACACGGCGTGCACGCGGTCACTGAGAGTGATGCCGGCACGCATGAGGTTCACGCAGTCCCAGTGGAGCGGGTCCTGGATGCGCGGAAGATCGGGAATCAGATCGGGAAACCAGCTGTGCAGGGAAGAGCCGTCGCCGGCCAGTGGACGCACCCCCTGCAGCGAAAGATTGTGGATGCTGAAAACCGTGGGCAGCGCCTGCAGCGCGCGGTAGCGCGGCTGACAGCGCCGCAGGATCGCGAGCATGGCAGCGTGCCAGTCATGCAGATGCAGACGCTCGATGCCGGCGATGCGCTGCTCGATGAGCAGCTGGGCCACCGCCACGCAGAACAGCGCGAACTTGTGCGCATCGGTGGCGAAAGGCCCGTAGTGATCATTGCAGTAGATGGCGCCTTCGCCGCAGGCGCCGAAGAGAGGATGTTCCAGCACGTAATGGACGACTTCGCCAGCCTTGCCCGCACGAGACCGCTTCCCAGCTCCCTTGCCGTTGCCGGCAGGCTCCACGCGATGAATCTCCACCCGCTCAGGCCGGCCACAGAAAGCCACCTCCACCGTGCCCAGCAGGCGCGATGGATTGCGCCGACTCAGGGCCTGATAGCCGGGGGTGATGACAGACACGGTGTGCCCGAGGGCCGCCAGGGCCAGCGGCACATCCCGGATCACATCGCCAATTCCCCCGACCTTGCCGCCCTGCAGTGCCCCGTTCTCGGCGGCAATCATCGCGATATGCATCTGTCTGTCTTTCCCTAGATTCCACCCACCGACTGCCCGAGCATCTCGCGAGTGACCAGAGTGACGCCCTTGGGTGTCACTCTGAAGCCCTTTGCCACGTCCTGCTTGTGGTCGTAGCCGATCACCGTGCCCTCGGGCACCGTGCAGCCACGATCGATGATGACCTTGCGCAGCTTGCAGTGACGCGCAATGACGACATCGGGCAGGACAACTGCCTCTTCGATGGTGGAGTAGGAATGCACCCTCACGTTCGAGAAGAGCAGCGATTTTCGCACCGTGGAGCCGGAAATAATACAGCCGCTCGAGACCATGGAATCGATGGCCGTGCCGCGCCGATCGTCGTCGTCGAACACGAACTTGGCCGGCGGCAGCTGCTCCTGGAAGGTCCAGATCGGCCAGCGCGGGTCGTACAGATTCAGCGGCGGCGTGGGCGAGACCAGCTCCATGTTGGCCAGCCAGAACGAATCCAGATTGCCGACGTCGCGCCAGTAGGCCTTCTGCTCCGGCGCCGGGTCGGCGAAGCGGTAGGCGAAGACTTTGTGGTCGGCAATGATGGACGGAATGATGTTCTTGCCGAAATCGTGGTCGGAGCCGGCATTGCGGGCGTCCTTGCGCAGCTGCTCGAACAGGAACTCCGTCTTGAACACGTAGTTGCCCATGGACGCCAGGCACAGGGCCGGGTTGTCCGGCACGCTCTGCGGCTGTGCCGGCTTCTCGTGGAAGGCCAGGATGCGTTGCTGGCGATCCACGCTCATCACGCCGAAATTGCCGGCGGCTTCCTCCAGCGGCACCTCCATGCAGGACACGGTCATGTCGGCATCGTGCTCGGCATGAAAGGCCAGCATCTCGCCGTAGTCCTGACGGTAGATGTGGTCGCCGGACAGGATCATCACGTACTCGGGAATCTCGCCGCGGATGATGTCGATGTTCTGGAACACCGCGTCGGCCGTGCCCATGTACCAGTTGTCGGAATGCCGCTGCGAGGCCGGCAGGATCTCCACGCCCTCCCCCAGCTCCTTCTTGAAGTGCCCCCAGCCGCGCACCAGATGCTTGATCAGCGAGTGGGCCTTGTACTGCGTGACCACGCCGACGCGGCGCACGCCCGAGTTGATGCAGTTGGAGAGCGGGAAGTCGATGATGCGGAACTTGCCGCCGAAGAACAGCGCGGGCTTGGCCCGCCAGTCGGTCAGTTCGTGCAGGCGCGAGCCCCGTCCGCCTGCCAGGATCAGGGCGTAGGTGTTGCGGGTGAGCTTGCTGACATAGCGCGGTCCGTGTTCAGTCATGGCTGCCTCGTGAGTGAGTAAAGTGGCTGCTGGGTCATTCTTCTTGTAATCCTGTGCTGGCAGGCAGGCCCCAGATGTCGCGGGCGTAGCTGCGAATGGTGCGGTCGCTGGAGAAGAAACCGCTGGCCGCCGTGTTCAGGATGCTCATGCGCTGCCAGGCTTCCTGATCGCGGAACAGCGCGCCGGCGCGCGTCTGGGCGTCGACATAGCTGCGAAAGTCCGCTGCCGTCAGCCAGGGGTCCTGCGGATGGCGGATGCTGTCGATGATGGGCTGGAACAGCCCGGGCTCGGCGCGGTTGAAGCAACCGGATTCGAGCAGCTGCATGGCCGCCTGCAGGTCCGCGTCGGCGGCAATGATGGCGTCCGGGTCGTAGTGCTTCCTCAGCTCGGCCACCTCGTGGGCCTGCAGGCCGAAGAGGAAGAAATTCTCCGGCCCCACCGCGTCGCGGATCTCGATGTTGGCGCCGTCGAGCGTGCCGATGGTCAACGCCCCGTTCATCATGAATTTCATGTTGCCCGTTCCCGAAGCCTCCTTGCCCGCCGTGGAGATCTGTTCCGAGAGGTCCGTGCCCGGGCAGATCGTCTCCATGGCGGTGACGCGGTAATTCGGGAAGAAGGCCACCCGCAGCCAGGGGGTGGCGCGGGTATCGGCATTGATGACCTGCGCCACATGAGTGACCAGGGTGATGATGCGCTTGGCCATGAAATAGCCCGGTGCCGCCTTGCCGCCGATCAGCACGCAGCGCGGCGTCATGCCGGCGGTGTCGCCGCGCAGGATGCGCACGTAGAGGTGGATCACGTGCAGCACATTGAGCAGCTGGCGCTTGTATTCGTGAATGCGCTTGACCTGCACATCGAACAGCATGGCCGTGTCGAAGCTCACGCCGCACACCTCCTGCACCAGATCTGCCAGGCGCTGCTTGTTGGCCAGTTTCACCGTCGCCCAGCTCGCGCGCACATCGGCGTTGTCGGCCAGCGCTCGCAAGGCGGACAGGCGTTCCAGATCGGTCACCCAGTCGGGGCCGATATGCCGACTGATGAGCGCGGAGAGCGCCGGATTGCAGTAGGCGAGCCAGCGGCGCGGGGTGACGCCATTGGTCTTGTTGTTGAACTTGTCCGGCCACAGCGCGTGGAAATCGCTGAACAATCCGGCCTTGAGCAGGTCGGTGTGCAGCTGCGCCACGCCGTTCACCGAGAAGCTGCCGACAATCGCCAGATGCGCCATGCGCAGCTGCGGGTCGCTCCCCTCCTCGATCAGCGACAGCCGCGCCAGCATGGCAGGGTCGCCCGGCCAGCGTGCCGACACCTGATCGAGAAAGCGCGCGTTGATCTCGTAGATGATCTCCAGGATGCGCGGCAGCATCTCGCGGAACAGCCGCACCGGCCAGCGCTCCAGCGCCTCGGGCAGCAGCGTGTGATTGGTGTAGGCCATGGTGGCCGTGGTGATGGCCCAGGCGCTGTCCCAGTCCATGCCGTGCTCGTCCAGCAGCAGACGCATCAGCTCCGCCACCGCGATGGACGGGTGGGTATCGTTGAGCTGGAAGCAGTTGTAGTCGGCAAATTCGCGAAAGTCGGGACCATTGCGGGCGATCCAGCGTGCCAGCACATCCTGCAGGCTGGCCGAGGACAGGAAATACTGCTGCCGCAGGCGCAGCACCTTGCCGTTCTCGCTCACATCGTTCGGGTAGAGCACCATGGAGATCTGCTCGGCCTGGTTCTTGGCCGCCACCGCCTCGGCATAGCCGCCCGCATTGAACTCGTTCAGGTCGAACTCCTCGGTGGCCGAGGACTTCCACAGCCGCAGCGTGTTCACCACCCCGTTGCGATAGCCGGGAATCGGCATGTCGCAGGGCACGGCCAGCACATCCTGGGTGTCGACCCATTCGCGCTGCAGGCCGTCACCGCCCGCACGCAACACACTGCGACCGTAGAACTTCACACGGCGGGCATCCTGCGGCGCCTCGAATTCCCAGACATTGCCGAACTCCAGCCAGTGGTCCGGGCACTCCACCTGCTGGCCGTCGGCGATGCGCTGGTGAAACATGCCGTAGTCATAGCGAATGCCGTAGCCCGTGACCGGATAGCCCAGAGTGGCGCAGCTGTCGAGGAAACATGCGGCCAGCCGGCCCAGACCGCCATTGCCCAGACCGGCGTCGCGCTCCTCCTCGGCCAGAGTCTCCAGCGCCACGCCGAAGCGCAGCAGCGAGTCGCGCAGGCCCTCTTCCATCTCGAGATTGAGCACGGCATTGCCCAGGGTGCGACCCATGAGGAATTCCAGCGAGAGATAGGCGACGCGTTTGGGGCGCTCCTGCAGATAACGCACCCGCGTGGCGCGCCAGCGTTCCACCAGACGGTCCCGCACCGTCAGTGCGGCGGCATTGAACAGGTAATGATGGGTGTTGCTGCTCTGGTCGCGGCCCAGGGTGAGATGGAAATGCCTGTCCAGATCCTTCGCGATGGACGCCTTGTCCATGCCCAGCCACTGATAGCTGCCCGGCGCCGCATGACGCTTGCTGCGCTGCGGCTTGCCGGCGGGGGAAGAAGATTGCTGCGCTTTACTGCTCATGCGCCAGACCTCGGGTCGTCAATGGAAGGAGCTTCCTGCGTGCCGCGGGCCAGCAGCACCACGGTCGAACAGGAAAACAGGTTGAGTCGCTGCTGGACCATGCAATTATCCGGCCGGGGAATGCCGCTCAGGGTGGCGGTGTCCACCAGGATCTCCCACTGCGCCACCCCCTCGATCTGGGGCAGGCGCAGGCCCAGGGCATTGCGGTCGGCATGGAACACGATCAGGAGCCGATCGCGCGCCTGCGTGGCCGGATTGGCGCCCACCAGCATGCAGCCCAGGGTGCGGGCGTGATGCTCCTGCCAGTGACTCGCCTGCATCAACTCACCGGCGCCGTTGAACCAGAGGATCTCCGGGTCACCCGCCTGCAGGGGCTCGTGCACATAGCGCTCGAAGAACAAGTGGGCAAAGCGGCGGCGCAGCGCGGTGAGGTGCGTGACGAAAGCCTGCTGACGACGGCCATCTTCCGAAATCGCGCTCCAGTTGAACCAGCTGATCACATTGTCCTGGCAATAGGCATTGTTGTTGCCATGCAGGGTGCGGGCGAACTCGTCGCCGCCCAGCAGCATGGGCGTGCCCTGCGAGAGCAGCAGCGTGGTCAGGAAGTTGCGCTGCTGGCGCAGCCGCAGAGCCGTGATGGTGGCGTCCTTGCTCGGGCCTTCCACGCCGAAATTGTCACTGTGATTCTCGCGGTGCCCGTCCTGGTTGTCCTCGCCGTTGATCTCGTTGTGACGCTCGCGATAGCTCACCAGGTCATTGAGCGTGAAACCGTCGTGGCTGGTGATGAAATTGATGCTGGCGCTGGGCCGGCGGCCGTCACGCTCGAAGATGTCGCTGGAGCCGTGCAGACGCCGCGCGAACTCGGGCAGCACGCCGGCATCGCCGCGCCAGAAGCGGCGCACGATGTCGCGGTAGCGATCGTTCCACTCACTCCAGCCCGGCGGGAAACGGCCCAGCTGATAGCCGCCGGGCCCGATGTCCCAGGGTTCGGCAATCAGCTTGATGCCGGCCAGCGACGGGTCCTGCAGCAGCGCATCGAAGAAACCGCTGCCCTGATCGAAGCCATAGGACTCGCGCCCCAGCACCGGCGCCAGATCGAAGCGGAAACCATCCACCTGCATTGCGCCGGCCCAGTAGCGCAGCGCGTCCATGATCAGCTGCACCACGCGCGGATGCAGCAGGTTCAACGTGTTGCCGCAGCCGGTGTCGTTGATGTAGTAGCGCTTGTCCTCGGGCTGCAGGCGGTAGTACGAGAGATTGTCGATGCCACGGAAGGAAAGATTCGGCCCGAGACGGCCGCCCTCCGCCGTGTGATTGAACACCACGTCCAGAATCACCTCGATGCCGGCCTCGTGGAAGGTCTCGACCATTTGCCGCACTTCCACGATGGACTGGCCGCTCAGGTAATCCTGATGCGGCGCGAAGAAGCACAAGGGATTGTAGCCCCAGTAGTTCACCAGACCCTTGTCATGCAGGAACTGTTCGCTGATGAAGCTCTGCACCGGCATCAGTTCCACGCTGGTGATGCCCAGTGCCTTCAGGTACGCCAGCACCTGATCGTGGGCCATGCCGGCGAAGCGGCCGCGCTGCTCGGGCGGGATGCCGGGGTGATTGATGGTGAAGCCGCGCAGATGCGTCTCGTAGAGCACGCTGCGCGACATCGGCACGCGCGGCCGGCGCGAGGTGGCCGCGGGCAGATCGGCCACCACCACGCACTTGGGCATGAAGGCCTTGTTGTCGCGGCGATCGAACTTGAGTTCCTTGTCCGGATGCTGGGTGTCGAAGGCGTAATGCGTGTCTGACCACTGGAAGCGTCCGCACAGCTGACGACAGTAAGGGTCCAGAGACAGCTTGTGCGGATTGAAGCGATGCCCCATGTGAATCTGCCAGGGCCCGTGCACACGATAGGCATACACGGTGCCCGGCCCGGCCTTGGGCAGATAGCCGTGCCAGACCTGCTGGGACACCTCGGGCAGTTCAAGACGCTGCAGTTCCCGCGCGCCATCGGGCGAGAACAGACACAGCTCCACCCGCTCGGCATGGGCAGAGAACAGCGCGAAGTTCACGCCCTCGCCATCCCAGGTGGCACCCAGGGGATACGGCGAGCCCTTGAGCAGGGTCTGGGTGCTGCGCGGCGTCATGCGGACACCTCCTGCACCAGCAATAGCGTCGCCAGCGGCGGCACGCGCAGCAGCAGCGAATGCGCGCGACCGTGGCTCACAACGGCCTCGCTCGACACGCCTCCGAGATTGCCCTGCCCGCTGCCGCCGTAATGCGTGCTGTCGGTGTTGATCAGCTCGCGGTAACGACCCGGTTCTGGAACGCCGATGCGCCAGTGCGCATGCAGGGTCGGCGTCATGTTGCACACGGCGATCACACAGGGGGCACCCGGCGCCTTGCGCACAAACACGAACAGCGAGGCATGACTGGCGTCGGCGTCGATCCACTCGAAGCCCGCTGCGTCATCGTCCAGGGCATGCAGGGCCGGCTGTGCGGCACACGCCCGGTTGAGATCGCGCAACAGACTCTGCACGCCGCGATGCGCCGGCACATCGAGCAGGGACCAGTCCAGTGCGCGCTCGTGACTCCATTCGCGACGCTGGGCGAACTCCCCGCCCATGAACAGCAGCTTCTTGCCCGGGTGGGCCCACATGAAGGCGTAGTAGGCCCGCAGATTGGCGAACTTCTGCCAGTCGTCTCCGGGCATCTTCTCCAGCAGCGCACGTTTGCCGTGCACCACTTCGTCGTGACTCAGCGCGAGCACATAACTTTCCGAGAAGGCATACAACAGACCAAAGCTCAGGTCACTGTGATGGTATTGCCGGTGAATCGGATCGCGCGCCATGTAACGCAGGGAATCGTTCATCCAGCCCAGATTCCACTTGAAGCCGAAGCCCAGGCCGCCGCGCGAGGTGAAATCGGTGACACCCGGCCAGGCAGTGGATTCCTCGGCGATCATCGCGATGCCGGGGTAACGCCGATAGGCGCGCGCGTTGACTTCGCGCAGCAGGTGAATGGCCTCCAGATTCTCGATGCCGCCCTGATGATTGGGCAGCCATTCGCCATCGCGCCGGCTGTAGTTGAGGTAGAGCATCGAGGCCACCGCGTCGAAGCGCAGGCCGTCGACATGGAATTCCTCCAGCCAGTACAGCGCATTGCTCAGCAGATAGCTGATCACCTCGGCGCGGCCGTAATTGAAGATCAGCGTGTTCCAGTCCGGATGAAAGCCCTTGCGCGGATCTTCGTGTTCGTAAAGGCAGCTGCCATCGAAACGCGCAAGACCGTGTTCGTCGGCCGGGAAGTGCGCCGGCACCCAGTCCAGCAGCACCCCGATGCCCTGCTGGTGCGCGTGATCGATCAGCCAGCGCAGCTCATCCGGCGTACCGAAACGGCACGTGGGCGAATACAGACCGATGGGTTGGTAACCCCAGGAGCCATCGAAGGGAAATTCGCTCAGCGGCATGAACTGGATGTGGGTGAAGCCCATGTCCTTGACATAGGCCACCAGCTGCTCGGCAAGCTCGCGGTAACTCAGGAAGCTGTCGTCATGCCAGTGCCGGCGCCAGGAGCCGGCATGCACTTCGTAGATCAGCATGGGCGCGCCATGGGGCGTGGCGGCGGCGCGGCGGGCCAGCCAGTCGGCATCCTGCCACTGATACTGTGACGCGGCCGGCACGATGGACGCCGTGTCCGGCCGCAGCTGCGTGGCACGGGCGTAAGGGTCCGCCTTCCACGGCTGCACCACGCCCTGCTCGCTGATGACCTGGTACTTGTAGTGCTGCCCGGCCTGCACCCCCGGGATGAACACTTCCCACACGCCGAAGCCGGCATGGCGGCGCAGCGGATGTGCCTGCGGGTTCCAGTGATTGAAGTCGCCCACCACGCTCACGGCCCGGGCGTTCGGCGCCCAGACCGCGAACAGCACCCCGTCCTGCCCGGCGTGATGGCGCGGATTGGCGCCCAGAAAGCGATACGCGCACTCCTGCTCTCCTCGGGCGAAGAGGTAGAGATCCTCTGCCTGCAGCAGGGTGTCCTGCGGGGCTGGCGTGGACTCGGCCACGGTCGTCACTTCTGCCAGTCTGCCCGTTCTGCGCGGGCCTTTGCCTTCATGTGTCATTGTGTCCTGGTTTCCTTGCGCGGGCCTCGCCTCTCAGCGCGGCCCGCGTTCCTGTTGCAAGCCTGCCAGCAGCGTCGTGGTGGACTCGGCCGTCAGCAGGGCCTCGAGTGCCAGCGGCAGACGCCGTTGCCAGTTCGGATATTCGGTGCTCGTGCCCGGAATGTTCACGGGCGTTTCCAGCAGGGCCAGATCGTCCAGCTGCAGCGACAGCAGCTGCGCGCTGCTGCGGCCTGCACAACGCAGCAGGGCCGCCGCGAGCGTCATGTCCATGGCGCTGGCGTCCAGTGCCGCCGCCCCGCCCGCGAGCACGCTCTGCCAGCTCGGCGGCAGCAGCCACTGGGCCGTCAGCCAGTGCAGCACCTGCTCTTTCTCGGCCCGGCGCGCCTCGGCCAGCTGCAGCAGCTGCGCGGCGTCCGGAATCAGCCCGAGCGTGTGACGCAGGCGCAGATCGCTGCCATTCCACCACGCGGCCAGGGTGGGCACATCGTGATTGGCCAGCATGGCCAGGGCCCGCGGATTGTAATGCTCCGGGCGCTTGAACTGGTGGCCGTCGTATTTCTCGAAATAGAACAGCACATTGGAGAACACGCCCGAGCGCTGCAGATAGTCGCGCACCTGCGGCGGCACCACCCCCAGGTCCTCGCCGATCACCAGGCAGCGCTGACGCTGGCTTTCCAGGCGCAGCAGCGCGAAGAGCTCGTCGACAGGATAGTGCACATAGGCGCCGATGCCCCGCCCCGGATGGCGCGGACACCACCACAGGCGCATCAAGGCCATCACATGGTCGATGCGCAGCGCGCCGCACTGGGCCATGTTGGCCCGCAGCAAGGCAATGAAGTGCGCGTAGCCGCTGTCTTCGAGTTTCTGCGGATGCAGCGGCGGCAGGCCCCAGTTCTGCCCCTGGGGTGCCAGCGGATCGGGCGGTGCGCCGATGCTCGCCTGCTGGCAGAACAGCGCCCCGCTGCCTTGCACTTCCGCACCGCCGCCATCCCCGCCCACGGCGAGATCGCGCACCAGTCCCACGGCCATGCCGCTCGCGTGCGCCTGCTGCTGGCAGGCTTCCAGCTGCCCTTCCGCCAGCCATTGCAGGTAGAGGCTGAAACGCGGGTCCGCCGCCACAGTCGGCATATCGGCGTCAGCGAGACGGGCGGACTCGCGCCGGGCAAAGTCCTGCAGCGCCTCGCCCCCTTGCGCCACGAACGCGGCAAAGGCGGCGGCGCGCTCGGAGTCCCGCGCCAGCTCCCGCGCACAGAAGGCCTCGAACAGCAGCGCCAGCGCCTGCAGCTTCAGCCTGGCGACGCCGGCATAGTCCACGTCGGTCGCGGCACGCAAGCGCTGCAGCGTGGCGAGGGTCTGCGGCTGCGCCAGCCAGGGCTGCAGCACATCGGCTTCGATCACCCGTTCCGGGTCGATGTAAAGGGCGTTGAGACGACGTCGATCGTTCGGACTGTAGGGGCTGCACTGGGCGGGGTAACGCAGGTCCAGGGCGTGCAGGGGGTTCAGGATCAGGCAGTGCGCGCCGTGCCGAGCCGCCAGCGGCACCAGCTGCCGCAGATCGGTGAAGTCGCCGATGCCCCAGTTGCGCGGGCTGCGCAGGGTGTACAACTGCAGCGACAAGCCCCACAGGCGCTCTCCCCGCTGCACCCAGTCGGGCTCGAAGGCTCGCCCGGGTGCCACGATCAATTGGGTCTCGGCCTGCAAAGTGGGGTGTTCCAGACACTGCAGGCGCAGGCGGTGATACCCGGGGGCGAGTTCGCCGCGGTCCAGGGGCGGCAGGCGCAACAGGCGGGCGTGCAGAATCGCGTCAGTGCCAGGTTCGTTCGCGGGCAAGCCCGCTCCCACAGGGGCAGAGTCGTTCGCACCCACAGGGGCAGCGCAGCCCGCTCCTACAGGGTCGAAGGTGCCGAGGTCCGGCAAGTCGGCCGGGCAGAAGTCCTGCTGCCACTGTCCGCCGTGCTCGGCTTCGATCTGCCACTGCCAGCGCAGGCCCAGCTGCGTTTGCGGCAGCACCAGACGCAGGGTGTCGCGCCAGCCGGGACTCAGCACGCTGGCCACGGGCAGCAGGCGTTGCCAGTCGCGCCGCCGGGCGGCGGCCAGGGCACTGGCGAGCGCGGCCTCGTCCAGCCCGTGCTCCGTGATGAGCCTCACGCCCTGAAACTGCAGCACGTCCACACGATCACTGAAGGGGATATGGGCGATATTGCCGGAGAATTCGATGTAGTCGGCTGCCACGCCGTGCAGGCGCAGAAGCTCGTCCAGCGCCTGACGCTGCGCGCCGTCGATGCCCGCGCAGGTGGCGAGAAAATGCGCGTACTCAGGCAGCGCCGGCATGGTGAATCCTGCAGTACAAGGCACAGCCGGTCAGCCCGGGCCAGGGCAGCGTCAGGCGCGCCACCGGCACCTCGGTGCACCACTGAGTGAAGGGTCCCTTGTCGGTGAATCGGGCCATGAACAATGCCTTGTTGAGTAATGGGTCCAGGCGCTCGAGCATGCCGCCGGAGAGAATCACGCCGCCGCGACTGCCCATGGCCAGGGCGATGTCACCACAGACGGCGCCCAGGATGCCGGTGAAATCCTCGATGCTCTGCAGGGCCAGTGGGTCGCCCTGTCCCGCCGCCGCCACGATCTGCGGTGCCGCCAGGGATTTCTCGCCGCCCAGCAGGCGCGAGTTCGCCCAATACAGGTTTGCAAGCCCCGGGCCAGAAAGCAGGTGTTCCACGCTGATGCGCGGATAGCGCTGCCAGAGCTGGCCCAGCAGCGCCAGCTCATGGGCATTGCCGGGCGCGAAGCCGACATGGCCGGGCTCGGATTCCAGCACTTCCCCGCCCGCCGTCAGCGTGGCCGCGCCGAAGCCCGTGCCCGGACCAACGATGCTGCGGGCACTGGGCAGCGCGGCCGATTCGACCGTCACCGCAGGGCGCTGCCACCACTGCAGCGCCTCGGCGGGCAGTGCCGGAGTGAAGTCCGCCGCCAGTGCCGGCAGACACCAGGCCTGGGCGGAGAAATCGTTCAGCACGGCCAGCGGCACGCCCAGAGCTTCCTGCAGCGCACGACGGCTGAAGTGCCACGGAAAATTGGTCAGCCGGATGGCGTCCTCGTGCACCGAAGCGGCCACGGCGAACACGGCTCTGACAAGTTTCGGGGCAGCCTGCTCGCGCAGCCTTGCCCGATAAGCCTCCAGGGCGTCCTCGAAACGCACGAAAGCAGCGCACTCATAGGCAGTGACGCACTGCAATAGCGCACTGCCCGGCTCGACCCAGGCGAAGCGCGCGTGGGTGCCGCCGATGTCGGCCAGCAGGATCGCCTGGGTCGGGGTGTCCATGTCAGTGCCCCGCCGGCTGCAGACAGTCGCGGGACAGGCGCGTGATGCCCGCCCAGTCGCCCGCCTTGATCAAGGCCGGGTCCACCATCCAGGAGCCCCCGATGCACAGCACATTGGGCAGCGCGAGATAGTCGCGGAAATTGTGCAGGCCGATGCCCCCGGTGGGGCAAAAGCGCACGTCGCCGAAGGGCGAGGCCAGCGCCTTGAGCAGGGCGATGCCGCCTACCGCCTCGGCCGGGAACAGCTTGAACACACTATGGCCGCATTCCGCGCCCTGCAGGATCTCGGTGGGCGAGCAAACGCCCGGCAGGAAGGCCAGGTCCAGGGCCCGCGCGGCCGCCGAGAGCGCGGGCGTGAACCCCGGGCTCACGGCGAAGTCCACCCCCGCCGCCGCCACGGCTTCCATGTCCTGCACCGTGCGCACGGTGCCCGCCGCGACCATGAAGTCGGGGAAGGCCGCGCGCACGGCGGCAATCGCTGCCAGCGCGGCCGGGGTGCGCAAGGTGATCTCCACCGCCGCGATACCGCCCGCCTGCAGCGCCGCCACCACGGCCAGCGCCTCATCGCTCGAGTGCACCGTCAGCACCGGCATCACCCGGGCGGCTCGCAGACACGCCTGCAGATCCTTCATCCTGCGTTCTCCTCGCCGGGACTCAACCCGGACTTGTCAGAATACGGTGGCGCCCGCCAGGGCCGAACTGCTGCCATGGCGGAAACTGTCGAACAGATTGCGGCCCAGCGTGGCATGCAGCAGCGCCTGTTCGCCCTGCCGCGAGGGCGGTTCGACCAGACGCGCCGCCAGCACCTCGGGCGCCACCCGCACCTCCAGCGTGCCGGCATCGGCATCGAGCGCGATCACATCGCCATCCCGCAGCCGCGCCAGCGGCCCCCCATCCAGTGCCTCGGGGCTCAGATGAATGGCGGCCGGCACCTTGCCCGAGGCACCGGACATGCGCCCGTCCGTGACCAGAGCCACCTTCAGGCCCTGATCCTGCAGCACCCCCAGATGCGGCGTGAGCTGATGCAGTTCCGGCATGCCATTGGCGCGCGGGCCCTGGAAACGGACCACCGCCACGAAGTCCTGGGTGATGTCGCCCTGGCGCAGGCGCGCCACCAGCTCGTCCTGATCGTTGAAGACCATGCAGGGGGCCGTGACCCGGCGATGCTCCGGCTTCACCGCCGAGGTCTTGATGATGCCCTCCCCCAGATTGCCGTGCAGCACGCGGATGCCGCTCTCGGCCGCGAAGGGGGCACTCGCCGGGCGCAGCACCTCGGGCTGCGTCGACGCCGCCGTGTGTTCCCGCCACTGCAGCTGCCCCGCCCCATCCAGACTCGGAGTGCGGGTCATGGCGTCCAGGCCCTCGCCCATCAGCGTGATCACCTGCTCGTTGAGCAGTCCGGCACCGCGCAGCTCGCGCACGAGAAAGGCCATGCCGCCCGCCTGCTGGAAGGCATTCACGTCGGCCTCGCCGTTCGGATAGACCCGCAGCAGCAGCGGCACGACGCGGGACAGGCGATCGAAGTCCTGCCAGGTCAGCACCAGGCCCGCCGCGTGGGCGATGGCCACCAGATGCAGGGTGTGGTTGGTGGACCCGCCCGTGGCCAGCAGCGCCACCAGGGCATTGACCAGGGAGTTCTCCGTCACCAGGCTCGCCAGCGGCCGCGCGCTGCCCTGCGGGTCGGCGGCGGCGATCACCCGGCGCACGGTCTCCGCCGTCAGGGCCTCGCGCAACGGCGTGCCGGGGTTGACGAAGGAGGCCCCGGGCAGCTGCACGCCGAACATCTCCATCAGCACCTGATTGCTGTTGGCCGTGCCGTAGAAGGTGCAGGTGCCCGGGCTGTGATAGGACGCGGCCTCGGCCTCCAGCAGTTCCTCGCGACTGGCCAGGCCCTGGGCATGGCGCTGGCGCACGGCCGCCTTCTCCTTGTTGGAGATGCCTGACGGCATGGGGCCGGCGGGAATGAAACCGGCGGGCAAATGCCCGAACTGCAGCGCGCCGATCAGCATGCCGGGCACGATCTTGTCGCACACACCCAGGCAGAGCACGCCGTCGAACAGGTTGTGGCTCAGGCTGATGGCCGTGGCCATGGCGATCACGTCGCGGCTGAACAGGCTCAGCTCCATGCCGGGCTGACCCTGGGTCACGCCGTCGCACATGGCCGGCACGCCGCCCGCCACCTGAGCGCTGGACCCCAGCTCTCGCGCCACCTGCTTGATGAAGGCCGGGTAGGTTTCCAGCGGCTGGTGGGCCGAGAGCATGTCGTTGTAGGCCGTGACGATGCCCAGATTGGCGCTCTGCATCAGCCGGATGCGCTGCTTGTCCGGCTCGCCGCAGGCCGCGAAGCCATGGGCGAGATTGCCGCAGGAGAGCGTGCGCCGGGGTGGCAGCAGCTCCCGCGTGCGCTGCATGCGCAGCAGGTACAGACGCCGGCTCTCGGCACTGCGGCGACGGATGTCCTGGGTGACCTGTTCGATGACGGGGTGCATGGAGAACTCCTCAAGGCGACTCGGCGTAATGAATTTCCAGCGGTACACGGGCGTTGTGCAGCACGGCGCGCACCGGCAAAGCTGCCACCGGCCCGTCCTGCATGGCGGCTTCCAGCACCGCCCGCTTGCCCGCCCCCACCAGATGCAGGAACAGCCGTGAGGCGCCCAGAAGACACGGCAGGGTCAGCGTCATGCGCAGATGCGGCGCGTGCGGCGGGCGCAGGCCACAGCACAGATGCTGCGTATCGTTCAGTGCGGCGGGCAGCTCGGCGGCGTCCGCGAAGAAGGACGCGGTGTGGCCGTCCTCGCCCATGCCCAGCACGGCGACATCCAGCGGCATGGCCTGGGAACGCAGCCTGGCGTCCACCTCGGTCACCGCCTCGAAAGGCGTGGCCGCCGTCGTGGTCAGGCCCACGAATCGGGCACTCGCGGCCGACCCTTTCAGCAGATGCTCGCGCACCAGGCGGGCATTGGCATCGGCATGTTCCGGGCTCACCCAGCGCTCATCCACCAGCGTCACCGTGATGTCGGCCCAGGGCAGATCGATAGCGGCCAGAGTCGCGAACAGGCCACGCGGCGTGCTGCCACCGGACACGGCCAGCGTCGCCCTGCCTCGCGCGCTCACAGCCGAGGCCAGTGTGGCGGCGATCTCGGCGGCCAGCACGGGCACCAGGTCGGCATCGCTTGCGTACTGCGCCAGCGTCCAGGCCATGCCTCACTCCTGCCAGTGACGGCCGTCGCGGGCGATCAGCGCGATGCTCTCGGTCGGCCCCCAGCTGCCGGCGGCATAGGGCACGGGGCGCTGCATGGATTTCTGCCAGCCGGCCACGATGCCGTCCACCCACTGCCAGGCGGCCTCGACCTGATCGGCACGCATGAACAGCGTGGAGCTGCTGCGCATCACATCCAGCAGCAGACGCTCGTAAGCGTCGGGCACGCGGCGCGTGGTGAACACGTCCGAGAGCGAGAGGTTCAGCGAGACCAGCTCCAGCGGCATGGCATCGTCCAGCCCCGGCACCTTGTTCAGCAGGTGCAGGCGGATGCCCTCCTCCGGCTGCAGACGGATGACCAGGCGGTTGGCGCCTCCCAGCGGCACCTGCTCGCCGAAGATGGCGTGGGGCACCTCGTTGAACTGGATGACGATCTCGGAGAAGCGCTTGTGCATGCGCTTGCCGGTGCGCAGATAGAAGGGCACGCCGGCCCAGCGCCAGTTGTTGATGCGGGC
>JACCDX010139936.1_pt1 | contig 16635 bp, 15 predicted proteins | sample 7449681 | NCBI WGS metagenome assembly JACCDX01 (sample SAMN15323450, study PRJNA562643) | freshwater metagenome | isolation source: river surface water | place: USA:Blue River Watershed | collected 2017-08-18 | reverse complement strand
GGTGCTCAATCGAGTCAGCATGATCGGTCTCGACATGAAGCTCGCTCCCGGCGTACGCGTATGCGGCCAAGAGGGCCAGAGCGTGCCGGTACGCGTAGGCCAGCCCACATTGCGGATTGATAGCATGACAGTTGGCGGCACGGTCTGAGTGAGGATGTTGCTATGCCAGCTTGCCAAAATCGCTGATTTATAGCACTATCTCCGTCCTGTATTGACCAGCATTTCATAAAGACCGATATGTCCAGTCTGCGCTTTTATTTTTATACGCACTTTAGCTATTCCAGCCTTTGGGCGGCGGAGAAGCGGTAAGTTCACGTAAAAGTTAAGCGAGACAAACCGAAATTCTTTAAAACCGCCAGGAATGGCGGTTTTTTAATTTAAAGATAACTGTTCCTGGAGAAGCCATGCCCCGTACCGATGACCTGAGGATTCGTGAATTGAAGGAACTGACGCCACCATCGCATCTGATCCGGGAATTTCCCTGCTCTGAAAATATTGCCAGCGTAACGGCAGACTGCCGCAATGCGCTGCATCGTATCTTGCATGGTCAGGACGATCGCATGATGGTCGTCATTGGCCCGTGCTCGATTCATGACACCAAGGCGGCAATGGAATATGCGTCACGTCTGGTAAAAGAGCGTGCCCGCTTTAAGAACGAGCTCGAAATCGTCATGCGCGTGTATTTCGAAAAGCCGCGCACCACCGTAGGCTGGAAAGGCCTGATCAACGATCCTTATCTGGACAACAGTTTCCGCATCAATGATGGCTTGCGTATTGCGCGTGAATTACTGATGAATATTAACGAGCTTGGCCTGCCGGCCGGTACCGAATTTCTGGACGTGATCAGCCCGCAATATATCGCCGACCTGTTCATCTGGGGCGCGATTGGTGCACGCACCCCGGAATCCCAGGTGCATCGCGAGCTGGCATCCGGCTTGTCCTGCCCGGTCGGTTTCAAGAACGGTACCGATGGCAATATCAAGATCGCCGTTGATGCAATCAAGGCCGCCTCTCAGCCGCATCATTTTTTATCCGTTACCAAGGGCGGACATTCGGCGATTGTCTCCACCAATGGTAATGAGGATTGCCATATCATCCTGCGCGGTGGCAAGGCGCCGAACTATGATGCTGCTTCAGTAGAGGCAGCATGCAAGGAAATCGCAGCGACCAATCTTGCAGCGCGCCTGATGATAGATGCGTCACATGCGAACAGTTCCAAAAAACCTGAGAATCAGGTGCCGGTTTGCGCGGATATCGCCGCACAGGTTGCACAAGGTGATGAGCGTATTGTTGGCGTGATGGTGGAATCACATCTGGTTGCAGGACGTCAGGATCTGGTGCAGGGCAAGGATCTGACTTACGGTCAGTCGATTACCGATGGCTGCATAGACTGGGACAGCAGCCTGCGCGTGCTCGAAGGATTGGCCGAAGGCGTCAAGCAAAGAAGGCTCAAGCAGAGTACGCAGTAAGACTCTGGAGCGGCATCGCTTAAGCGATGCCGGCAGGGATGGGGCGGTGCGGCGCGGATCTCAGTCCCTGAAGTTGTTGAATTCCAGCGGTAAATCCGTCACGTCTTTTTTCAACATGGCGATCACGGCCTGCAGATCATCGCGTTTGGCACCGGTCACGCGCAGTGCATCACCTTGTATGCTGGCCTGAACCTTGATCTTGCTGTCCTTGATCAGGCGCTGGATCTTTTTCGCAGATTCGGCTTCAATGCCATTCTTGATCTTGATGACTTGCTTGACCTTGTCACCACCGATTTTTTCTACCTTGCCCAGATCCAGAAAGCGGACATCAACATTACGCTTGGTCATTTTGGCAGTCAGCACATCGCGTACCTGATTGAGCTGGAAATCACTGTCGGCATAAGCGGTCAGCTCGCGCTCTTTTTGCTCGACGCGGGCATCGCTGCCTTTGAAATCAAAGCGTGTCGAGATTTCCTTGTTGCTCTGGTCGATCGCATTTTTTAATTCAACCTGGTTGGCCTCGGAAACAACGTCAAATGATGGCATGGGTTCGCTCCTGCAAAACGGTAAGCCCGCATTCTAGCGGAAAAAATACGCCTCCCATTCACAACGGTATAATCCGCTCGCTATGACTGCGCCTGCCCACGCCTCTCTGCCAGTTCAACATGACGTCTCCTTGCGGGCGCTCAATACCTTTGGCGTCGAGGCGCGCGCACGGCATTATCTGCAGATCACCTCCCCAGAGCAGTTACGCATGCTGCATCAAGATGCCGTACTGTCGGCGATGCCAAGGCTGGTGATAGGTGGTGGCAGCAATCTGCTGCTGACACAAGATACCGGGCGCCTGGTGCTGCATATCGCCATGTCGGGCATGGCCATCATTGGCGAAAGCAGCGAGCATGTGTTTGTCAGGTCGTATGCTGGTGAGAGCTGGCATGGCTTTGTGCAGTGGACGCTCGCTCAAGGATTAGGTGGCCTGGAAAATCTGTCGCTGATACCAGGCACGGTGGGTGCTGCGCCGATACAGAATATCGGTGCCTATGGCAGTGAAGTGGCCGACATGATTCATGCGCTGCAGATATTTGATTTTGCCAGCGGCGAGATACGCGAACTTTCGCGCGAGGCGTGTGCGTTTGGCTATCGTGACAGTGTGTTCAAGAGAGCATTGCGTGAGCGTGCAGTGATTACTGATGTCACTTTCGCATTACCTAAAAACTGGCAGCCGAACTTGCGCTATGCTGAACTGGCAAACGAACTCAGCCATTACACCAACCCCACACCGGCTGATATCAGTGCCGCCGTGATCGCGATTCGATCGCGTAAGCTGCCAGATCCTGCCGTGATTGGTAACGCCGGTAGTTTCTTTAAAAATCCGGTCGTCAGTGCATCACAGTATGCCGCATTAGTGCAGCAACATCCCGGCCTGATCAGTTATCCGCAGGAAGATGGCAGCGTCAAGCTGGCAGCCGGCTGGCTGATCGATCAGTGTGGCTGGAAGGGACGCACAATAGGCCGGGCGGGCGTGCATGACAGGCAGGCACTGGTGCTGGTCAACAAAGGTGGCGCCAGCGGGCAGGAAATCTTGCAGCTCGCAGAGCACATCAGGAATGATGTGGCTCTGCGCTATGGCGTCGATCTGGAAATCGAGCCGGTTGTGATCTGAGCAGGTTTGATCAGCCGAAATGGCAGACGTAGTCGACGATTTCCAGTGCCTCGATTTCAAAGCTTGAATTGGCCGGTACCTGAAAGCTTTGGCCGCCTTCATAGTTTTTCCATTCTGCTTCGCCCTTGACACGCGCGCGGCATTTGCCGGCGATGATCTCCATGATTTCAGCGACACCGGTATTAAATACCAGCGAAGAAGGAAAAATGACGCCGACTGATTTTCGGGTGCCATCAGCAAACAGCACATTGTGAGAGACGCATTTGCCGTCAAAAAAAACATTGGATTTTTTGACGACGGAAACATGATCGAATTGTGTAGTCATAGAGAACGGTAAATAATAAAAAAATTAGGTTGGCAATGCAGCAAACATGAAGCCTGATTTATTTGCCGCGCTTCTGACGGGCATTGGCTGCAATGCGCATGCGCAGTGCATTAAGCTTGATGAAGCCGCCAGCATCTGCCTGATTGTAAGCACCGCCATCTTCATCAAATGTTGCAATCGTCATGTCGAACAGGGAATCGGTTTTTGAGTCACGCGAGACGACGATCACATTACCTTTGTAAAGCTTGATCCGTACCCAGCCATTGACATTTTGCTGCGTATGATCGATCAGTGTCTGTATCGTTACGCGTTCAGGTGCCCACCAGTAGCCGTTATAGATCAGTGATGCATAGCGCGGCATCAGATCATCTTTCAAATGGGCGACTTCACGATCAAGCGTGATCGATTCGATGGCACGGTGTGCGCGCAACATGATGGTACCGCCAGGTGTTTCATAGCAGCCGCGGGACTTCATACCGACATAGCGGTTCTCGACCAGATCCAGACGGCCGATGCCATGTTTGCCGCCCAGACGGTTGAGCTCGGTCAATACAGCAGCCGGTGACAGGCGCTTGCCATTGAGCGCAACGATATCGCCATGCTCGAATTCGATGTCAACATATTCGGGCGCATCCGGTGCGGCTTCAGGGCTCACTGTCCAGCGCCACATTGATTCTTCTGCTTCGGCGCTAGGGTTTTCCAGGTGCCGACCTTCGTAGCTGATATGCAGGAGGTTCGCATCCATCGAATAAGGTGCGCCGCCATTCTTGTGTTTCATGTCGACTTCAATGCCGGCATCTTCCGCATATTTCAGCAGCTTTTCGCGTGACAGCAAGTCCCACTCGCGCCATGGCGCAATGATTTTAATGTTAGGCATCAGTGCATACGCGCCCAGTTCGAAGCGAACCTGATCATTGCCCTTGCCAGTGGCGCCGTGTGAGATCGCATCGCCACCGGTTTTCTTGACGATATCAATCAGTCGCTTGGCAATCAGCGGTCTGGCAATCGAGGTGCCGAGCAGATATTCGCCTTCATACACGGTATTGGCACGGAACATAGGGAAAACAAAATCACGTACGAATTCTTCGCGCAGGTCATCAATAAAAATATTGTCCGGCCTGATGCCGAACTTGAGCGCTTTTGCGCGCGCCGGCTCCAGCTCTTCGCCCTGACCGAGATCGGCAGTGAATGTGACGACTTCGCAGTGATAATTATCTTGCAGCCATTTCAGGATGACTGAGGTGTCCAGGCCGCCTGAGTAGGCGAGGACGACTTTTTTAACGTCGCTCATGTTCTTGCTTTCCTTCTTTACGAGAGATGAATTTACAGTTTGCCGAGCACTAAATATTCGAGCAGCGCTTTTTGCACATGCAACCGGTTTTCCGCTTCGTCCCAGACGACCGACTGCGGGCCGTCTATCACGTCGGCTGAAACTTCTTCACCGCGGTGCGCAGGCAGGCAGTGCATGAACAGCGCATCGGGGCGGGCGCGCTGCATTTTTGCTGCATCGACGATCCAGCCCTCAAAGGCTTGCAGGCGCGCTGCGTTTTCCTGTTCGTAGCCCATGCTGGTCCAGACGTCGGTCGTGACCAGATCGGCACCTGCACAGGCAGCTGCCGGATCGGCAAAGACGGTGTAGTGCAGGTTGTCTGCTGCAACCAGTGACGGATTGATGTCATAACCTTTGGGCGTAGAGACGTTCAGATGAAAGCCGAATACTTCCGCTGCCTGCAGCCATGAATACAACATGTTGTTGGCATCGCCTATCCAGGCGACGGTCTTGCCGGCGATCGAGCCGCGATGTTCGATATAGGTAAATACATCGGCGAATACCTGACAAGGATGATGTTCATTGGTCAGGCCATTGATGACTGGCACGCGCGAGTTCGCTGCGAAACGCTCGATGATTTCCTGGCCAAAAGTCCGGATCATGATGATGTCGCACATGCGTGACATCACTTGTGCAGCATCTTCAACCGGTTCGCCACGACCTAGCTGGCTGTCGCGCGTATTGAGATAGATGGCCGCGCCGCCCAGCTGGTGCATACCTGCTTCAAAGGACAGGCGGGTGCGCGTCGAATTTTTTTCGAACACCATCACCAGCGTGCGGTCAAGCAGCGGGTGATAGGGCTCGTAATTTTTGAATTTGCGCTTGATGATCGTCGCGCGCTCGATCAGGTACTGGTATTCTTCGAGCGCGAGATCAGCAAACTGCAGATCGTGTTTGATTGCCATAAATGAAAACGGCGGCCAGTCAGGCGCCAGCCGCCGAATCTTGTAAGCCCATGATTATAAGAGATTTAGCCTGGTATTGGCAGTTTTGCTGATGCAGCTAAGACCGGGCTTAATACAGCTTTTGCGAGGCCTCATGCAGCAACTGGCGATAAAGATCATGACGCGCTGCTGCGATGTGTCCATCCTTTAGTGCCTGCAATATCTGGCAATCCGGCTCATTGAGATGATGGCAGTTATAAAAACGGCATTTCCCGAGATGGCGGGCGAATTCCGGGAAAGCGCGCTCCAGCATGCCCTCTGTCAGCTGGTAAAGCCCAAATTCCTGAAAGCCGGGCGAATCAATCACCGCCGTGTTGGCCTCCATGCTGTAGAGCCGCGTGAAAGTGGTAGTGTGTTTGCCGGTATCGAGCGCGGCCGAAATTTCACGAACCGCAATCTGGGCACCGGGCACCAGCAAATTGACCAGTGAGGATTTGCCCATGCCAGACTGGCCGATCAGAATCGTCTTCTGTCCTGCTAACAGCGGACTGAGAATCGCCACTGCAGATTGGGGACTGGCGGTGGCACTGACTTCATGCACCGGATAACCCAGTGCCGCATACAAGGCCAGTCGCTTGCGGGTAGCGTCAAGCGTCGCAGTGATATCGACTTTATTGAGGATCAGGTGGGCAGTGATGCCAGCCGATTCGGCTGCGACCAGCGCGCGCGAGACCAGGTCTTCAGTGAAGCCCGGCTCGGTCGCTACAACGATGAATAGTTGCGTAACATTGGCTGCCAATAATTTTGATTTGTATTGATCTGAACGATAGAGCAGGCTGTGCCGGGGCTGTATGGTTTCAATGACGCCCTGATCGGCAGAAGTGAGTTGGATGCCGACCTGATCACCGACAGCCACATCGCTTTTTTTCCCGCGCGTCACGCATTGCAACAGGCGACCTTCTTGTTGCACCAGATAATGACGTCCGTGTGCAGCGACGACCAGCCCGGCAAGTTCAGCCATGCTCATGCAAATGACTGCTGAAACACGGCATCGATCTTGGCTGCACAAATAAAATCATTTTCTGACAGCCCGCCCTTACCTGCATTGACCGAATGCGTGTCATATCTGACGATGCAGCGCTTATAGCTGATGACGAGTTCAGGATGATGGTCTTCTTTATGGATGAGAGGCGCGATTGCGTTGATGAAATCGATAGTCTGGTGGTAATCGGCGAAGCCAAACGCGCGCGTCAATTTCTCTTGTTCGATATGCCAGTCGGGCAGCGCCGCCAGCGCAGCCCGGATGTCATCTGCAGATGCTGCCTGCACCTGATGTCTGCAGGATTGTTGCAGCAATGTGGCGCGGGTCAGCATCAGTGATTCCTCTTATTGGGTCAGCAGGCGCGCGACGCGTATGCTGGCAGGAGGATGTGAATCATAAAAGGCAGAATGCAGCGGATCGGGTGTCAGCGTCGATGCATTGTCTTCGTACAGCTTCACCAGTGCCGAAATCAGGTCCTGAGAATTACTGTGCTGTGCGGCGAAACGATCGGCTTCAAATTCATGCTTGCGCGAACCGATCGAGGTCAGCGGCGAGAGCAGGAAGGTGAATACCGGCAGTACGAACATAAACAATATCAATGCCATGGCATTATTGTTGGAAGCATTGTTGAAGTCCAATATCGGCATGACGCCCAGCCCCTGATAAAACCAGACCTGATTTTTCAGATAACCCAGCAAGGCCAGAAAGCCCAGCGACAGCATAAAGATCAGTGCGATACGCTTGATCACATGGTTGAGCTTGAAGTGGCCGAGCTCATGCGCCAGTACGGCCTCGATTTCATTTGGTGCCAGACGAGACAGCAGCGTGTCGAAGAACACGATACGCTTGGCAGAGCCAAAGCCGGAAAAATAAGCATTGCCATGTGCGCTGCGGCGTGAGCCATCCATGACGAATAGTCCCTTGCTCGCAAAGCCGACACGCTTCATCAGATTTTCAATTCTTGTGCGCAGTCTGTCATCCTCAAGAGGGGTGAATTTATTGAATAACGGCGCGATCAGGCTTTGATAAAAGCCCAGCATGAATACCTGAAAGCCGCACCATATCAGCCACGCATACAGCCACCAGAGTGCACCGGCCTTTTCCATCAGGGTAAGCGTGACCCAGACCAGAGGCAGGCCGATCAGTGCGCCAATGAGTGAAGTTTTTATCAGATCCGAAAAAAACAGGACGGGGCTCATCTTGTTGAAGCCGAATTTTTCTTCCAGCGTGAATTGCTTGTAATAGTCGAAAGGCAGGTCGATTACGCCGGAAATCAGTGCCACGGCTGCGATGAGTGCAATCTGATACGTGATGCCGGCGCCGATGATGCCGATCAGGTAATGGGACAGCGCCTGCAAGCCGCCCAATAAGGTGAAACCGACTAATACAGCTGCGCTGACGACGATCATGACCATTTTCAGGCGCGTCTTGGCCATGGTGTAGTCGGCAGCTTTCTGATGCGCTTCAAGCGGGATTTTTTGCGCAAACTGTTCTGGCACAGTATTGCGATGCATCGCCACATGCTTGAGCTGGCGCGTGCTGAGCCATAATTTCACGCCCAGCGAGGCGATCAGCATAACGGCAAACAAATAAGAAAAGCTTTGTGAATCCATACCCTGCCTATGAGAAAATGTGTAGTTTGCAGCCGCAGAAATGGGCCGCTCAACGAGAATTAATCAGGAAAGTAATTATGTCACAAGCGATCGAAGTGCACCCGCAGCCGGAAACCCCGGTCAGGCCTAATGAATTCAACCTGGTCTGGATAGACATGGAAATGACAGGATTAAACCCTGATCAGGACAAAATTATCGAAGTGGCAGCAGTGGTGACCGATCCTGATTTGAATATCCTTGCTGAGGGTCCGGTCTTTGCGATCCATCAGAGCGATGCGGTGCTAGATGGCATGGATGCATGGAACAAAGGCACCCATGGTCGCTCAGGGCTGATTGACCGCGTCAAGGCTTCAACGGTAACCGAGGCCGAAGCCAGCGCCGCGCTGATCGCGTTCCTGAAACAATATGTACCGGCCGGTAAATCACCGATGTGCGGCAATTCCATTTGTCAGGATCGTCGCTTCATGGCGCGTGGCATGCCTGAGCTGGAAGTATTTTTTCATTATCGCAATCTGGATGTATCGACGCTCAAGGAATTGTGCAAGCGCTGGAAACCGGAACTCGCTTCAGGCTTTAAGAAGCACCAGATGCATACGGCGCTGGCCGATATCGTCGAATCCATAGAAGAGCTGCGTTACTACCGCGAGCATTTCATCCGTTTGTAAGTTGATCGTTCAGTGCAGGCTGCCCTTGCTGCGCCAGCTCTTGTAAATCTTTTCAATGCCGCTTTCGATTTGTAGTGCGAGCTGATGGCACTTGGCCGGATTATCGACCAGTGCCATTTCCTCTTCCTCGATTTCTTCGGCGCCCAACAAATAAATCGGTCTGAGTAGATCGGCCACAGGCCCGTCCCACACCGCTTCCCAGTCTTGCTCGCGCAAGCGCGTGCCTTCGATAAAGCCCCAGGCCCAGGATTCGGCATCCAGAACTTTTTTGCCCTTCCATTCATGTTCGCAAAACAGCGGCTCAAAATCTTTGGGCGCAACAGCTAATGTCAGCGCAATGTCTTTTTGCATGCGCAGCATGAGTTCACTGATGCGACCAGATTCCTTTGCCGATGCGAATACCGGTGCATCTTCCGGATCCGGCCCCCATACCAGCGGCAGCCATTCTTCGATTGCAATCGGTTGTGGGTAAATCGCGATAGCGGTCAGTAAGCCGTGCAGCGCATCCAGGGTCATGGAATCTTCGCCGCAGCGATCCGACATCAGGAAGCGATCGAGTTCTTCAAATTCCTTGTCGGTCAGTAAAGCATCGGTTGTCATGGCAAGCTTCGGGCAAATAAATTCAATACGCAGTGTAACCGCATCTGGCAAAACCCCCTAAGACGCATACAATGCTGGCCATGGATACCAAAGCTGACCATTCTTTTGCTGGGCTCGGGCCCGAAGTTGTGCTGGATGCGCTTGCCAGCGTTGGCCTTGCGCCTGACGGTCGTCTGTTGGCCCTGAACAGCTATGAGAACCGCGTCTATCAGATCGGCATGGAAGAGGGGGCGCCACTAGTCGCCAAGTTTTATCGTCCACAGCGTTGGGAGGATACGGCGATTGAAGAAGAACATGATTTCGTTCGCGAACTGGCTGAACATGAAATTCCTGTGGTCGCACCACTGGCATTTAATAACCGCACTTTGCTGCACTTTCAGGGTTTTCGTTTTGCCGTATTTAAGCGCCAGGGTGGGCGCGCGCCGGAGCTGGATCAGCCGGATACGCTGCAATGGCTGGGGCGGCTGATGGGCCGTATTCATGCCGTGGGCATCAGCAGAACATATGCATCACGGCCTGCAATTGATGTGCAAAGTTTCGGTATTGTGCCGCGTGCATGGCTTTTGGAGCATCAATGCATTCCGGCCGAATTGCTGGAGAGCTGGCAGAGCGTCAGTGCACAAGCAATCGAGGGCGTGCAACGATGTTATGCGCGCGCAGGAGAGCTTGCCGTATGCCGGCTGCATGGCGATTGTCATGGCGGTAATGTACTGTGGACGGACGCAGGTCCGCACTTTGTCGATTTTGATGATAGCCGCAACGGGCCGCCGATACAGGATCTGTGGATGCTGCTCTCCGGTGAGCGCGCCGAGATGGTCAGGCAGCTTGCCGATGTATTGGCCGGTTATGAAGATTTTTTTGAATTTGATCCACGCCAGTTGCATTTGATTGAAGCATTGCGCACCTTACGTCTTTTGCATTATTCGTACTGGCTGGCCAGACGATGGGATGATCCGGCATTCCCGCAGGCCTTCCCCTGGTTTAATACGGTGCGCTACTGGCAGGACCGCATACTGGAATTGCGCGAGCAAATAGCCCTGATGGATGAAGCCCCTCTCCGGGTGCTTTGATACAAGTCAATTTTTTTTTAAGTCTTTTTGTTAAAGTCAGCCTTATTCGGTTGCACTATTATCAAGAAGGCACAGCCATGTTCAAGAAAATTCTCGTCCCTACCGATGGTTCACCGATTTCCGAAAAAGCAGTCAGGGCGGCGATTGATTTTGCCGCCGTAACCGGTGCATCGATAGTCGGTTTATCCGTCGCGCAGCTCTATCCTTATATGCTGATGCCGGAAGCCGGCGCGATGGTGGATAACGCGATGCTAGAACAGGCGCAGGATCAGATGGCGCAGCAATGCGTCAGTACACTTGCTGATCAGGCCAGGGCAGCACACGTCGCATGCACGGCTATTGCCAGGCGCGCCGTGCATCCGTATGAAGAAATCCTTGCGCTGGCAAAAGAGCAGCATTGCGACCTGATCTGGATGGGTTCACATGGACGCAGGGGGCTAGATAAGCTCTTGCTCGGTAGTGAAACCCAGCGTGTGCTTGCACACAGTACCATTCCTGTAATCGTCTACCGCGAACCGGCCTAGTACTAATGTGCCATGATGACCGGCAGCGTCATGGATGACAATATCGTGCGCGTGACACCGCCCAGCATGATTTCACGAAAGCGCGAGTGACCATAGCCACCCATGATGATCAGATCAGCGTCGATATCGGCTGCCAGCGACAACAAGGCTTGGCCGTTATCGCCATCGACCTTCCGCCTGATCACGTTGATGTTCACGCCATGTCGTGCGAGATAAAGTCCTATATCGGCACCAGGTTCCTTGCCATGCACGTCATCCTGATCTTCCGCATTGAAGATCACCAGATCAACCTGATGAGCGCGGGTCAGCACAGGCAGCGCGGCGGTAATTGCCTGCATTGCAGTTGCACTGCCATCCCAGGCGATCAGAGGGTGTGTGCCGACATGATCATAATGGCCGGCGTAAGGCACAATCAGTACTGGGCGCATGCTATGCATAATCACCGTTTCCGGGAAATCCGGCATTACACCGGGCGTGATGGCTTTGGGATCGGTTTGCCCGATGATGATCAGATCGGCGTAGCGTGACTGCAAGACCAGGCCGCTGGCAGCATCATCATCCAGCAGCCGGGATTCGGTCGATGCCAGGCCTGCCTGTGACACCAGTTTTTCAAATCTATCCAGTGCCTGTCTGGCATAGTTGCGCAAGTAATCGACATGATGCACCAGTGTCGGATCATGCGCATTAGCAGCACCGCCCTCGAATACGTACCGCGAGATGCCAGTCATCGCAGTACCGATCAGATGGGCGCCTTCCTTCCTGGCGATCGTAGCGGCGATGCGGATGCGTTCTTCGGTATGAGACGACTGGTCAACATGAACCAGAATGGTTTTATAAGGCATCTGTCAATCCTTGCTAGTGTGTTGAAATCCAATACGCGAGTAACACGCGTCATCATGCATGCTTGCACAATCATGGCCATGTGAGAATAGTAATGAGTACAGCGAAAAGAAAACCAGCGTTATATAAAATTCTTTTTATAAAATTTGATACAAGTCAATTTCGCTCTGGTGCTACGCTGCTCTTAAAAAAGGAAATGCATCCATGAGCATCCGTAATCTGCGCTATTTGTTCAGCCCACAATCCGTAGTGATGATAGGCGCCAGCGATCGCCTGCATAGTGTGGGGGCGACCGTATTATCAAATTTAATAGACGGGCGGCAGCCAGCAGAACTTGCAGGCCGCATCATGGCCGTCAATCCGCATCACCGGGAATTACTGGGCATGCCGGTTTATCCGACTGTCGCCAGTTTGCCGCAGGTGCCGGAACTGGCGGTGATTGCAACACCACCGGCAACCATACCCGGCCTGATCAGTGAACTCGGTAAAAAAGGAACGCGTGCCGTCATTGTGCTGACAGCGGGTATGGGCGCTGACAGTGGTGATGGCAACAGCTATCGAAAAAAGATGCTGCACGCTGCGCAACCGTATTTACTGCGCATACTAGGTCCTAATTGTGTGGGCTTGCTAGTGCCGGGAGCGAACCTCAATGCGAGCTTTGCCTATATTGATGCACTGCCGGGCAAACTTGCATTCGTATCGCAATCGGGTGCGTTAGTTACTGCGGTACTCGATTGGGCGCGTACGCGCAATATCGGTTTCTCCCATTTCATTTCTATCGGCGATGCCGACGATATAGATTTTGGTGACGTGCTTGACTATCTTGCCAGCGATGCACAGACACAAGCAATACTGATGTATATCGAAGATATCAGGCAGGCACGAAAATTTATGTCGGCCGCGCGTGCTGCTGCGCGCAGTAAGCCGGTACTAGTCGTGAAGGCTGGCCGCGCGCCTGAAGGTGCGCGTGCTGCAGCTTCTCATACTGGCGCGCTGGCCGGGTCAGATGATGTCTATGATGCCGCAATCCGTCGTGCCGGCATGTTGCGCGTGTTGACGACTGATGCATTGTTTGAAGCGGTAGAAAATCTCGCGCACGCAAAGCATTTGCAAAGTGAAGAACTGATTATCCTGACCAATGGCGGTGGCCCCGGCGTGATGGCTACGGATGCATTGATCAAACATGGTGGCAGGCTGGCAAAATTATCGGATGCGACGATGCAGGCATTGCAGGCTGTGCTACCAGCGAACTGGTCGCATGGCAACCCGGTCGATATCATTGGTGATGCGCCGGCAGAGCGATATCGTCTGGCACTGGAAATCGTCCAGAAACATCAGCCCGGCAATCCCGTATTGTTTATTCATGCGCCAACCGCGATCGTACCCAGCGGAGAGATCGCGCGCGTTCTCAAACCGGTCGTGCAATCTTCACAGCGTTATCTGTCCGCATGCTGGCTCGGTGGTGCAGCCGTGGCAGAGGCAAGGCAATTATTTTCGCAGGCAGGGATACCGCAATTTGGCACGCCGGAAGCAGCAGTTGATGCGTTCATGCAGATCGTCGAGTATCACCGTAATCAGCAATTGTTAATGCAGGTGCCGCCAGTCGATGCAGCGCACCAGCGTATAGACCTTGCCAAAGCGCGATCCATTATTTCGGCAGTACTCGCGGCAGGCCGCAGAATGTTGAACGAACCTGAATCCAAAGCGCTGTTACAGGCCGCACATATTCCGGTAGTCGATACGCGTATTGCCACTTCAGCGGTAGAAGCAGGCGTGCTGGCAAGCCAGATAGGTTTTCCGGTTGCTGTCAAATTGCTATCGCCGGATATCAGCCATAAAACCGAGGTGGGCGGCGTTGCACTTGATCTGACCAGCACAGAAGAAGCGCAGAGCGCAGCAGAGCATATGCAAAAGCGGCTTGCGCAATTGCGCCCGGATGCACGCTTGCAGGGATTTTCTGTGCAGGCGATGGCGCGTCGCCCTGATGCACGTGAATTAATTATTGGCGTCACCACTGATCCGATATTTGGCCCGGTTATTTTATTTGGGCAGGGCGGTATTGCAGTCGAAGTGATGAAAGATCATGCACTTGCACTGCCACCGTTGAATTCGGTACTTGCACATGATCTGATCAGTCGTACCCGCGTTGCCAGCCTGTTGGCGGCTTACCGCAATAAACCGGCAGCCGATCTGGATGCAATCTGTGCCGTGCTGATACAGGTGGCGCAGCTGGTGGCCGAAATTCCTGAAATTATCGAGCTCGATATTAATCCTTTGCTGGCTGATGATAAGGGGGTTATCGCACTGGATGCGCGCGTGAAGATTCATGCTGCACCGGCCGGCAGCGTGGATGCAAGACTGGCGATTCGTCCTTATCCACATGAACTGGAGCAGCAGGTGAACTGGCAGAATGAGACCATACTGTTGCGTCCGATACGGCCCGAAGACGGCGCCGAGCATCTGCGGTTCTTTGCTGCGCTGGATCCGGTCGATGTACGTTTCCGCGTATTTATGCATATGCGCGAATTACTGCCATCGCAGCTGGCAAGGCTGACGCAAATTGATTATGACCGTGAGATGGCTTTTGTCGCAGTCAGGAAACGTGCTGACGGCAGCGATGAAACTTTAGGCGTAGTGCGGGCGATCGCCGATCCCGATAATGTCAATGCAGAGTTTGCCATCATCATCCGATCTGACCTGAAAGCGCAGGGCCTGGGCCAGATGCTGATGAATAAACTGATTGATTATTTTCGCAAGCGTGGCACAGATATGCTGGTTGGTGAAGCGCTGACTGAAAATATGGGCATGCTGGAAATGGTCAGGCACCTGGGATTTGATGTACATACCGATCTGGGTATAGGCACATCAAAAATGACCTTAAAACTCTGAACTGATCAAGCAGGGACGTGAATTGAGCAGTCAGATAATTGATCAGCAGTCGTAGCAGTGTTATTCCGTGGCGCCGGCCAGTTTCAGTAAATTGACGATTGTCGATTTTCCGGACTCTCTGGCGATGGTTAAAGCCGTCTTATTTTCATTGTTGCGGATGTTGATTAGACCGGGAAACCTGCAAAATCGCGATATTGTATTGCTGTCGAGTGTGTTGATGGCTAAATGCAGTGGCGTGTTGCCGTCATTATCCTGGAGTAATGCATTTGCACCAGCTTTAATGAGTATATTCATAGCAGGAATATCTCCTTTTTCTATTGCCAGATGTAAGGGTGTGCGTCCTTCGTCATCATCAAGGTTGATTAATTTTCGATTGTTGGCCAGTAGCTGAATCACATCAGCATTACCTGCATCCACTGCATGCCATAACGCGCTACATCCATCATCATCTTCCAGCTCTTGCGGTGCGCCTGCATCTAATAATATCCGGACTATTTCTGCTTCACCGACTTGTGCAGCAATATGTAGTGCACTCATACCATCATTGTTTTGATATCCCAGACCATCATATTCTCGGATGGACTCAAGGCTGATCAGATATTGAACCAGATCCGGTATTTTTTTAGTCACTGCAAGCTGCAGCAGATTGAATTGTTTTTCATAATAATAATTATTAACGTCAGCCTGATTGTCAATCAGGCATTTGACTAGATCTGTAGAGCCTTGAAGCACAGCTTTTTCTAGCGGCGTTTTATTTTCTGTATCGCTTGTATTGACAGAAGCGCCCGCCCTAATTAGCGCATGCAGTAATCCGATATGCTTGCCATCAATTGCATAAAAAATCGGTTGAAATTGTGCCGGAAATTTGTCGACCAGTTCGGGCATCGCCTCGATCAGATTGGCAGCGTCATCGAACTTTTCCAATTCAATTTTTCTGATCAGCGTATTGAATGCTTTATGATATAAATGATCGCGTGTGCTGGGCCTGTCGACTTTTTTAGCCTGCAGCAGTTTATCGATATCTTTGGCATTGCCCTGTATGAAATTTTTATCGCCGATTTTATTTTTGATATTTGTTGTCAGTAGATAGCTTGGAATCACATGTTCAGGTTTCCATGGGGCCCGCATCAACAATGGTGCTTCGAGACTGGAGCCGACCAATGTTAGTGCATCCCCGGTTATTTCATTTACCCGGCATGCCATCGTTGCATAATCCGGTGGCGTACAATCATGTTTGCATTCGCTCAGGTAATCAATAATGGCGGTGGTATTTCTTGCAATGGTGTGGAAAGACACGAATTCAGCACTACCATGCAGCATGTAATTCCCATTTTTTGCAAGCAGCGGATTGTTCGCAATCTGCTTATGGGTCTTACCGAGTTCGCTGCTAAATACATGAATAGTGCCGTTATATGAGGCGCTTTGCGTATTGTTCGGTGAAGAAGCTGTTTGACTAAGATTACCCCTCAAAGCTTGCAGAAAATCGATCGTTGCAGCGTAGTTGCCCTCAATACCATTGGCTAATATATGCATGTTATTTTGCATTCCGCCCTCCATGGCAATCAGCGTATGCGTATTTGGGCCAAATGCGCCAGATTTTAAGGATTGCTCAATATCGGATTGTGTAATTTCATTCTCGCCGTTGCCTATGAGTCCCACGGATAATCCTTTTTTTTCAGCATCTGCGATTATTTCATCCACCCTGCCTTCAGAATCCATAT
>JACCDX010301513.1_pt1 | contig 16641 bp, 17 predicted proteins | sample 7449681 | NCBI WGS metagenome assembly JACCDX01 (sample SAMN15323450, study PRJNA562643) | freshwater metagenome | isolation source: river surface water | place: USA:Blue River Watershed | collected 2017-08-18 | reverse complement strand
CAATTACCTCTTACACTTCTATTTTGCTTAGATTCAAATTGGGATGGAACACGTTGCGTAACTGGAAGCAAATCATTAATTGCCAGTAGTTATTCAATAATAAACTCGAGTCATATAAGTAATTTATTCACATATCCAATAAAAGGAGTTTTGCCATTAGGAAATTATTTGCTGTACAAAGCTGTCATTCCTCAGCCGACTAATTACGACGATGTTCACACCTATAACAAAAATTCTTCTTATGCATTAGATATGTGGGGAGACCCTAATACAATTTCAGTACCAAATTTTGCTACCGGGAATGTATCCGTTGTAAGTTCACTTCCAACTCCAACACCTACACCTACACCTTCGCCAAGCGTTACAGAATCCCCCACACCTACGCCAACTCCAAGTGTTTCAGAAACTTCAACTCCTTCTCCAACACCATCTATCTCACCTAGTGAAAGCTCAATACCGCTAGTTTCATCTGGTTCGAATTCAGTTTCGAATCCATTAGTAATTTCAAAATCAATAGCTCCAATTGCGATTCAAAGTTCTGGTGTAGCTATTTCAAAAACTCCAAGTAAAAATGGGGATATAACTTGGAAGAAAGCAGAAGATGTTATAACAAATAACGCTGAATGGAAATTGAAAAGAAATAATTTAGCAAACAATGGTAATTTTCTCGAAACTAAAATTTCTAATTCTCCTATTAAGGTAACAACTAAGGGAGATGCATTTACCTTAAGGTTCTTAACAGGTAAAAATCGTGGGAAAATTCAAATAAATGTGGATGGTAAAAAGTTGGCAATTTTTTCCACAAAAGCAAATAAATCAAAAATTAAAGTTAAATCTTGGATTGGAATAGGTTCCGGTAAACACACAATAGAAATAATTCCAATTATCAATTTTGGGCAAAGTGTTGGAATAGATGCTATTCAAGTAGCAAAAGCAGTTTAATGATTTAACTGCTAACGTTAAAGCATGAAAAAAGCTTTAATCACTGGCGCTAGTGCTGGCATCGGGCTTGAATTTGCATATCAGTTAGCTCAAAAAAATTATGATCTGATTTTAGTTTCTAGAAACAAGCAAAAATTAACTGAAATTGCCCAAGAAATTTCAAATTTATATAAGAATTCCAATGAAGTATTAGTTGCAGATTTAGCCACAAAAGAAGGAATTGATTTTGTCACAAATAAAATTAAAAATGATCAAGAAATTGAATTTATTGTAAATAATGCGGGGTTAGGAATAAATAAGCCGTTTCATATAGCAACATTAAATGAAGAATCTGATTTATTAAATGTTTTAGTAAAAGCTCCATTAGAAATAACACACAGTGCAATAAATGAAATGTTGAATAGAAATAAAGGATTCATAATTAACGTAGGATCTGTTGCTGCTTGGACAACTAGTGGAACTTATTCAGCAGCAAAAGTTTGGCTAACCTCATTTAGTGAATCTTTAAATAATAATTACAAAAAACGTGGAATCCATATTTCCGTGGTTGCCCCAGGATTTACTAAGACTGAATTTCATCAGAGAGCAGAAATGTCAACAGATTCGATTCCTAATTGGATGTGGTTAAGTTCAAAAACAGTTGTTAGAGATTCCATAAAAGCAGTATTAAAGGGTAAAACAATTGTGGTTCCATCAATTAGATATAAATTACTTGTTGGATTTTTAAAACTTATGCCTAGAAGTTTTATCAGAAAATTCTCTGATTCTTATCAATCTAAGCGTTAAATAATGTTTTTACTTCAACTATTGCTTTTGAAATTTCACTCTTAATTAATTTCCAACCTCGCACTTTAACTTGTTCAACCCAAATACTGGAATCATCTTTAGTTTGTATGTAAACAACTGGGGCATTTGGCCAATCCTCTGTTAAAGGCACTGAATCAAAATAATGTTCTAAAAGTTGAGCATTCGGAGGAGCAACTGGATTAGGGGTTGGAAGATTTCCATCAATAAATACATACCCAATTAATTTTCTATAACTTGCTCTTAAACCACTTCCAATTCCTGGAAGAAGTGTTCCAGATCTTTCGTGGGCAATTAAAACAATTGGTGAAGTGTTTGAAACTTGCATGCAAATATTAAAAACTGAACTTGCAATATCTTCTCTGGCAGAATTTGCACTTGAAGTTCTAATTACTAAATCAAATAAACCTTCGTTAAGTGGTGTTTTTTCAAAAGGATCAGTTATTAAAACTAATTTAGAAGTCTCAGGTTTTTCAAATGGATTCATTACGTAAGTTATGAGAGTCCAAGTTCTTGTAAAGAAACAACCGATAAATATTTCAAACCATTTTCTTCAATTTTTTTTCCAGCACCGCGATCAACTACCACTGCAACTCCAACAACGATTGCTCCTGCTTCTTTTAATGCTTCGACAGCAGTTAGAACTGAACCACCAGTTGTTGAAGTATCTTCCACGGCTAAAACTTTTTTACCTTTAACATCTGGTCCTTCGATTCTTCTTTGTAAACCGTGAGCTTTACCTTCTTTTCTTACAACAAAAGCATTTAGATCTCGACCATTTTGTTTAGCTACATGCATCATGGCAGTTGCTACAGGATCTGCTCCAAGAGTTAGACCTCCAACGCATTCAAAATCTAAATCTTTGGTTACTTCAAGCATTGCTTGTCCAACTAAAGGTGCTGCCACACTATCTAGTGTGACGCGTCTTAAATCTACGTAATAATCAGCTTCTTTTCCGCTCGACAAAATAACTTTGCCATGAACAACGGCTTTTTCTTTGATTTGTTTAATCAATTCAGACTTAGTGGAATCAATACTCACAATTAATACCTTAAACCCAAGTTGCTTTTTAATTCATCTTGCACTTATGGAATACTTTAAGTGATGTCAAATTCAAACACTGGTAAAGGAAAATAAGTTGAATACAGAGCAATTAAACAGAATGAAAACTGGTAAAGGTTTTATTGCAGCCCTTGATCAAAGTGGGGGAAGTACTCCAAAAGCATTGAAGCTTTATGGAATTGAAGAATCTGCCTATTCAGGTGAAGACCAGATGTTTGACTTAGTTCATCAAATGAGAACCAGAATTATTAAATCTCCATCATTGAATAAAGAAAGAATTTTAGGTGCAATTCTTTTTGAAATGACAATGGATCGAACAATTGATGGCAAAGGAACTGCTGAATATTTATGGGAAGACAAAGGTATCGTTCCATTCTTGAAAGTTGATAATGGTTTAGCTGCAGAAAACAATGGTGTGCAGTTAATGAAACCAATTCCTGAGTTAGATGATCGTTTGGACAGAGCAAATTCTCACAAAGTATTTGGTACCAAAATGCGTTCTGTAATCAAGGATGCAAATAGAACCGGTATTAAAGAAATTGTTGAACAACAATTTGACTTTGGTAAAAAAATATTGGCTAAAGGTTTAGTTCCAATTATTGAACCTGAAGTTGATATTAATTGCCCTAATAAAACAGAAGCAGAAAGTATTTTGAAACTGTTCTTACTTGATCACTTGAATAAATTAAGTGATAATCAAAATGTAATGCTAAAACTTACTCTTCCTACTGAAGATAATTTTTATGCAGATCTAGTTAAACATCCAAGAGTAATTAGAGTTGTAGCTTTGTCTGGTGGTTATTCAAGAGATAAAGCAAACCAAATTTTAGTTAAAAATAATGGAGTAATTGCAAGTTTCTCCAGAGCTTTAACTGAAGGTTTAACAGCTCAACAAAGTGATCAAGAATTTGATGCAACTTTGGATAAGGCAGTGCAAAGCATTGCTGATGCTTCTAACACTTAAATAAATTTTTAAGTGCAATCTGTTGCGGTAATTGGTTCTGGAATTTCAGGAATAGCTGCTGCCCACACACTTAACGACAATAATTACGCAGTAACAATTTTTGACCAAGGCAAAAACCCTGGTGGTCGTCTTGGTTTAAGAACATTAAGAAACCATCCCTATGCAAACAGAGTCATAGATGTTGGTGCTGCATATTTCACAGTTTCTCATCCAATTTTTGAAAAAAAACTAGATGAATGGACAAAAAATAATTTAGTTCATGAATGGACAGACACATTTCATATTTTTAAAGATTTTGAAATTACAACTACGACAGGTCCCATGCGATATGCAGCTAAAAAAGGATTAAGAAGCCTTGCATTTTATGAATTAGATGTCTTAAAACAAAAAGGTGTGAAAGTAATACAAGAGAAAAAAGTCGAAAAAGTAAAAATTGAAAATAATAAAATTAAAGTAGATGATCAATTTTTTGATTATGTTGTTTTTGCAATGCCAGGACCTCAAGCTGCAAGAATATTGGAAGATGAAGTCAGTAAAGAATTAGCCAATCAAAATTGGGATTCTGCATTATCTGCTTGGCTTGTAATTGATGGCGAAATCCCAAAATATGATGCCATGTTTGTTAATGAGCATGAAGTAATTTCTTTAATAGTTAATGATGGCAAAAGAAGAAAAGACAATGCTCCAATAATTAATGCCATAACTACTAGTAGTTATGCAAAGCAAAGATTAGAAAATTATCAAGATTATGTTGATGAAGTTGTAGATCACGTTTTAGAACTTTGGAATATAAGAAGCGAAGTAGTGGAAAAAGGAATTGCAAGATGGTCTATTGCGCAACCCAAGAATTGCACACGAGTTAGTTTGCCTAAAAACATGGCTTTAGTGGGCGATGCATACGACTTGAATCCAAGAATTGAATCTGCGTGGTTAGATGGTGTTGCGGTACTTAAGCAATTAATAGGTGTCGACTAGATTCATCCAGGTTGTATTTTTTAACTTGAAGGAAGATTCATGCCAGCCATAGTTTTACTCGGTGCACAATGGGGCGATGAAGGCAAAGGTAAAGCAACTGATCTTTTAGGTCATCGAGTTCAATATGTAGTTCGTTATCAAGGTGGCAATAACGCTGGCCACACAGTGGTAATCCCAACAAAAAATGGTCCAGAAAAATTTGCTCTACATTTACTTCCTTCAGGAATTTTAACTCCAGAAGTAATTCCAGTAATTGGAAATGGTGTTGTGATAGATCCAGGAGTTTTATTACAAGAAATAAAAGGTTTAAATGAAAGAGGAATAGACACTTCTAAATTAAAAATTTCTGCTGATGCCCACATAATTACCAGTTATCATGTGATGCTTGATAAAACTATTGAAAGATTTTTAGGTAAATCAAAAATAGGAACCACTGGCCGAGGAATTGGTCCTGCCTATGGTGACAAAGTAAGCAGAGTTGGAATTAGAGTTCAAGATTTATATGATGAAAAGATTTTAAGAAAAAAAGTTGAAGGATCTCTTGCTTCAAAGAATCAAACATTAGTAAAGGTTTATAACAGAAGAGCAGTAGAAGTTGATTCAATTGTTCAAGAATTACTTGGTTATGCACAATCCTTAAAACCATATGTTGCAAACACTTCATTATTACTGAATGAAGCTTTAAATAAAAATGAAATAGTTTTATTAGAAGGTGGTCAAGGAACTTTATTAGATGTAGATCATGGAACTTATCCATTTGTAACTTCTTCAAATCCAACAGCAGGAGGCGCTGCAACTGGATCTGGAATTGGACCTACAAAAATAACTAGAGTTATTGGAATTTTGAAGGCTTACACCACAAGAGTTGGAGAAGGACCATTTCCAACTGAATTACTTGATGCAAATGGTGAACGTTTAAGAGAAATTGGTGGAGAAAGAGGCACAACTACGGGCAGACCAAGAAGATGTGGTTGGTTTGATGCCGTTGTTGCAAGATATTCCTGCCGAATAAATGGTTTAACAGATTTCTTCTTAACTAAATTAGATGTATTAACTGGATTTAAAGAAATCCCAGTTTGTGTGGCATATGAAGTAGATGGTGTTCGTTATGAAGAAATGCCTATGACGCAAACCCAGTTTCATCATGCCAAACCAATTTATGAATATCTTCCAGGCTGGGATGAAGATATTTCTAATGCTAAAACATTTGAAGATCTACCTCTAAATGCGAGAAAATATGTGGAGTATTTAGAGAAAATTTCAGGAGCGCCCATGAGTGCTATTGGGGTAGGACAACACCGCGATGCCACTATCTCTCGAAGAGACCTGATTAACTAGGACACATTATGACCAATGAATATCAAGGAAATCCTGAAGAAGGAAAGAAAGTATTTGAGCTAGATCGAGCACATGTATTTCATTCTTGGAGCGCACAAGGTGCAATCAAACCAATGCCGATCGCAAAAGCAGAAGGTTCTTATCTTTGGGATTATGACGGAAAAAAATATTTAGATTTTTCTTGCCAATTAGTAAATACCAATATTGGTCATCAACATCCAAAAGTTATTAAGGCAATTCAAGATCAAGCTGGAAAATTAACAACTATTGCGCCACAACATGCAAATGATATGCGTGGCATAGCAGCACAAAAATTATCTGAATTAGCACCAAATGGTTTTGATCATGTTTTCTTTACAAATGGTGGAGCAGATGCAATCGAAAATGCAGTTCGTATGGCACGTATTCACACAAAACGACACAAAGTTTTAACTTTTTATCGTTCATATCATGGCAATACTGGAACAGCTATTCAAATGACTGGAGATCCAAGAAGATGGCCAAATGAATTTGCATATGGAGTAATTCATTTCTTTGGACCATTTCCATATCGTTCACAATTTTGGTCTAATTCACCAGAACAAGAAACAGAAAGAGCTCTTCATCATTTAGAATCAGTGATTCAATTTGAAGGTCCTGCAACAATTGCTGCAATTTGTATTGAAACAGTTGTTGGAACTGCTGGAATTATGGCTCCAACTCCTGGTTATTTAGAAGGTTTAAGAAAAATTTGTGACAAGTATGGAATTTTGTGGATTGCAGATGAAGTTATGGCAGGTTTTGGAAGAACTGGTAAATGGTTTGCATTTGATAATTGGACTGCAAGACCAGACTTAATTGTTTTTGCTAAAGGTTCAAACTCAGGTTATGTTCCAGCAGGTGGAGTAATTATTGATAAACCAATTTATGAAACATTTGTCGACAAAGTATTTCCTGGAGGTTTAACTTATTCAGGCCATCCTCTTGCAATGTCTTCAATCGCGGCAACTTTAGATGCCATGAAAGAAGAAAAAATGGTAGAAAATGCTTCTGAAATTGGTAAGACAATTATTGGACCTAAATTAAATGAATTAAAAGAAAAACATTCATCAATTGGTGAAGTAAGAGGCTTAGGTGTGTTTTGGGCAATTGAATTTGTTAAAAACAAAAACACGAAAGAAGCACTAGTGCCTTATAACGCAAGCGGTAAAGACGCAGCACCAATGGTGGAGTTGGGTACAGAATGTAAGAAATTGGGCTTGATGCCATTTATAAACATGAACCGCTTACACGTTGTGCCACCTTGCAATGTTTCTAAAGAGGATGCAATTAAAGGCTTAGAAATCTTAGATCAAGCAATCACAGTTTTAGATAAATACACAAATTAGGAATAAAACTTCGCGCATTTAAGCCTGGATTATTCGATAAATCCTTTGTATTTAAAGAAAAATTTTATAGGTATGCAAGAATAGATTTCGTGACATTGAATCCGGATGTACTTGCTACCCGGTATGCGTCTAACCAAATGCAGGAAATTTGGTCTTTAAATAACAAAATAATTGCTGAAAGAAATCTTTGGATCCTAGTATTAAAAACTCAAAAAGAACTTGGTTTAAATATAGATAGTAAAGCAATATCAAGTTATGAAGAAGTGGTTAATGAAATAAATTTAGAATCAATCAGAAAACGTGAAGAAAAAACCAGACATGACGTTAAAGCTAGAATTGAAGAATTTAATGCTTTGGCAGGTTTTGAAGAAATACACAAAGGTTTAACCAGCAGAGACATCACTGAAAATATTGAGCAATTACAAGTCAAGAAATCTTTAGAATTAATTCAATTTAAAACTGTTGCTGTTTTAACAATTTTGTCAAAGTTAGCAAAACAATATAGCGATTTAGCCATTACTGGAAGAAGTCACAATGTTGCTGCCCAAACAACGACATTAGGAAAAAGATTTGCAAGTGTAATTGAAGAATTATTAATTAGTTTTGAAAAACTAAATCATTTCTTATCTAATTACCCTTTACGCGGATTCAAGGGTCCAGTTGGTACAAGCCAAGATTTATTGGATTTGTTTGAACAAAATGAAGCAAAAGTAATTTCATTTGAAAAAAGTATTGCAAAAACATTAGGTTTTGAAAATGTATTAAATAGTGTGGGCCAAATTTATCCAAGATCTTTAGATTTTGATGCAATTTCAACCCTTTATTCATTAAGCTCTCCACTTTCTTCTTTAGCAATTTCTATTCGCTTAATGGCAGGAAATGAACTGGTCACAGAAGGATTCAAAGAAGGACAAGTTGGATCTTCAGCAATGCCACACAAAATGAATACAAGATCTTGCGAAAGAATTAATGGTCTTCATTCAGTTCTTAAAGGTTTTCTATCAATGGCAAGTGATATTTCAGGACAACAATGGAATGAAGGAGATGTGTCTTGTTCAGTTGTTAGAAGAGTAAGTCTTCCAGGAGCTTTTTATGCAATGGATGGACTACTTGAAACAACTTTAACCGTGTTAACTGAATTTGGAGTTTTTAAAGGTGCAATAAAATCAGAATTAGAAAAATATCTTCCATTTCTAGCAACTTCAAAAATATTAATGTTAGCTGTAAAAAAAGGTGCGGGCAGAGAAAAAGCTCACGAAATTATTAAAAAACATTCCACCTCAGCAGCACTTGCCTTAAGAGAAGGAAAATCATTCGATCTTTTATCTGATTTAGCAAACGAGAAAGATTTAAATTTAAGCAAAAATGAATTAGAGCAAATACTAAAAGATGAATTACAGTTTGTAGGAAGTGCAAAAAATCAAATAGCAGAAGTAGTTAAAAAAGTAGATAAAATAATAAAAAGCTTTCCTGAAGCAAGTAATTACAAACCTCATAAAATTTTGTAGTTTCTATCTAAAAGTAGGTTTTAAATGACTAGATGGCTTGTTACCGGTGGAGCAGGTTACATAGGAGCCCACGTTGTAAAGAGTTTGCTCGAAAATAACTTTGAAGTCGTTGTGGTAGATGATTTATCTACAGGTTTAGAAAGAAAAATTCCTAAAAATGTTAAATTATTTAAACTTAATATTGCTAATACTTTAGAACTATCTAATATTTTAAATTCGGAAAAAATTGAAGGTGTAATTCATCTAGCTGCAAAAAAAGCGGTTGGAGAATCTGTAATTAATCCAAGCCTTTATTATCGAGAAAATATTGGTGGTCTCATTTCTCTTTTAGAAGCGATGAGTAATGCAAATGTTAAAAAAATTGTTTACTCTTCAAGTGCTGCCGTTTATGGCACACCAAAAGTAGATAGAGTTTCAGAAAAATCTGAAACAAATCCAGAATCTCCATATGGGGAAACTAAATTAGTTGGTGAATGGTTATTAAAAGCAGATGAAAAAGCTAGAAATGTGAGATGGATTTCGCTTAGATATTTCAATGTGGTTGGGGCAGGAAGCGATGAACTTGGTGATACTGGAGTTAATAATTTAATTCCAATGGTTTTTAGTGCAATTAGTAAAAATGAGAGACCACAAATTTTTGGAAATAACTATCCAACAAAAGATGGAACTTGTATCAGAGATTACATACATGTTGAAGATTTAGCATTTGCTCATGTTTTAGCAGCGAAAAAATTAACAGAAGAATATAGTGAAATTTTAAATATTGGAACTGGTCTTGGCTATTCAGTAAAAGAGGTAATGGATTTGATTGAAAAAGTTGTGGGTAAAAAAATAAATTATGAATATGTTTCAAGAAGACTTGGAGATCCTGCTCAAACAATTGCTGATCCTAGTAAAGCTTTAAAAGATTTAAGCTGGAAAGCTAAATTAGACTTAGAAGAAATGATTTCTACTTCTTGGAAAGCTTGGCAAAAACATAATCCTATAAATGAAAAATAAACAAGGAGTTAGAAATCCTCCTTCCACAGAAGAAGGATTATCTGCATTAAATAAATATTTAAGTATTGAAAATAAAAATGGCCTTGATAAAGACACATTAAAAATTTTAGTTAAATATCTATTGGAACTTCTTCATAAAAAAGTTCCTGGAAACAGTGTGGAGGTAAGAATTCCTCCATTTGCAGCCATTCAAATTATTGAAGGCACAACTCACAGAAGGGGAACTCCACCTGCGGTAGTAGAAATTACTCCTGAGATTTTTATCAAAATTTCATTAGGTGAAATCTCTTGGCAGGATTCATTAACCAAAGGTCTAATTCAAGCAACTGGTCAACGAAGTGACCTAACTGAGCATTTTCCCCTCATAGATTCAAAGGAACTTTATTAGATTTTTTCTTTTCTATTAAGGTTTTTTTGTGTCAAAAAAAGTCCTATTTAGAAACTTTGTCCTTTTAGTTACTTCAATTTTTGTCTTGTCATCTTGTGCAGGTGAAAGTGAACCAACTACTGATGCACTTGCCCAACCTAAAAGTAATGCCGATTTTTATGCAGGTCCTATTGGGGAAAGCGAAGCAAATTTAAATGTCCTTGTTTGGCCAGGTTATGCAGAAGATGGCTCAATTGATTCAGTAATTGATTGGGTTACCCCTTTTGAAAAATTTACAGGTTGCGATGTTTCAGTCAGAACTTTTAACACATCAGAAGAAGCAATTCAGTTAATGCAAGAAGGCGGTTATGACGTAATCTCTGCTTCAAGTGATGTTTCCTTTAATTTTATTGAAACAAAAATTGTGCAAGCTATAAATACAGATTTGCTAGAAAATTATCCAGATCTATTTGAAGATCTTAAATTTAAACCTTGGAATGTTGTTGATTAACAAACTTTTGGCATAGTAAGTGGAAGAGGAGCGCAACTTTTAACTTCAAATGTTAGTAAAGCTTTAAATAACACTAACTCTTGGCAAAGTGTGTTTGATTTAAATTCTGAGTATAAAGGAAAAATTGCTATTCATGATTCGCCTATGAGTATTGCAATTGCTGCACTTTTTTTAAAAGCTAATAATCCAGATTTAGAAATAGAAAATATTTATGCTCTTGATAAAAATCAATTTGATGCGGTGATGAAATTAGTTGAACAACAAAAAACTATTGCCGGTACTTATTGGCTAGATTATCCTGCAAGTGTGGAAACTTTTAAGAATGAAAGTTCATTAATTGGAACAGCTTGGCAATCAACAATAAATACTTTGAATGAAACAGGTGCGGTGGTAAGAGGAATTAAACCTATTGAAGGAACAACTGGTTGGACAAATAATTGGATGATTTCAAATTCAACAAAAAGTATTAATTGTGCATATAAATGGATTGACTGGGCAATAAGTCCTCAAACAAATGCTCAGATTGCTGAATGGTTCGGAGAAGCTCCAAGTAATAAAAACTCTTGTACATTAATGGCAGATAAAAATCATTGTGCAAAATATAATGCGCAAGATTTAGATTTTTGGAAAGATATCAATTATTGGCAATACCCTCAAACTAAATGTTTAGATGGAAGAACTGAAATTGAATGTGTTGGATACCAAGATTGGTTTTTAACTTGGACCAACTTTAGAAACGCGCAGTAAATTAATTATCTTTTTCTAATTCTTGCCAAGCAGCTTCTATTTCATCTTCTTTAGATTTATTGGATCTTAATTCTTTAGCCAATGCTTCTAAATCTGTTTCTTGATTTCCATACTTTAAATCGCGAGCAACTTTAGTTTGCTTTGCTTTGGAACGGCCTCTACCCATATTAAGTAACTCTCCTTGCAAAATTTCACTTTTTTGAATCGGGAAACTGTTGTTTAACCCAGGTTTTGTATTCACTTTCTTAAAACTAATTTTTGGCTCTTGCCTTTTCCTAGCCTACCTTGTTAACTAAATATGAGCCTAAATAAATAATTTTGTGGGGAAAACCAGATCTAAATGTCTAGAATCTCCCTATTTTTCACAAAGGCACTTGTATACAGACAAAATAAAAGTTGCCTGCCACCAAGGTTATTTGTCATACCTTGATGCCACAGTTATTAAACAGGGGAAAAAGTAAGGGGGACTTTTCATCATGGCTAATGAGGAAAATATTGAACACCTTTTGCTATCCCCAGGTCAGGTGGCTGAAATGTTTAGCGTTGATCCTAAAACAGTCACAAGATGGGCAAAAGCTGGCAAGCTCACAGCGGTAAAGACCCTGGGGGGCCATCGCCGGTATCACGCTGATGAAGTCAGAGAACTTCTTAAGAAAGTCACTGAAAGATAAATTAAAGCCTTAATCCCTAGTGCTAAATCTGGCCTAGTGTCGTATCCTTGTAAGAAGAAACCTACGGTTCGGTAAGTTACCAGACCGAAGGTTAGCAAGGTCAAAATCTTTAAAAAATAGGACAAATTAATGGCAGCGCTTGGACTTCCACCCATCATTCAAGGTGGCATGGGTGCAGCAGTTTCAAATTGGAAACTTGCCTATGAAGTTGCCAAGTGTGGCCAATTAGGTGTGGTGTCAGGAACTGCTCTTGAATCTGTTGTTGCTCGCAGACTTCAAGATGGTGATGTTGATGGAAAAATGCGAGAAGCATTAAAACATTTTCCTTATCAAGATGTAGCAGAACATATTTTAGAAAAATGGTTTTTACCTAATGGCAGAAATGGTCAGCCTTATAGACCAATGCGAAGAATTAGTTTAAGTGCACACACTGAACATGATCAATTAGTAGTTGCAGCAAACTTTGTTGAAGTTTGGTTAGCTAAGCAAGCAGGTAATGGAAAAGTTGGAATTAACTTTTTAGAAAAACTACAAACAGCAACTCCAGCAGCACTTTATGGCGCAATGCTGGCAGGAGTTGATGCAGTATTGATGGGTGCTGGAATTCCAAGAGAAATTCCACAAATAATTAGAGACTTTGCAGAAGGAAAAGCAGGAACTTTAAGTGTTGATAGTGATAGACCAAGTGGGATGGCAGCACCAACATTAACTTTTGATCCTTTGCAATCTTTTGGAAAAAATCCAAAATTAAATCGTCCAATGTTTTTAGCAATTATTACTGCAGAAGTTTTAGCTTCTTATTTAGCAAGAAATGATGTAACTAGACCTGATGGATTTGTTGTTGAACATTGGAAAGCAGGTGGACATAATGCTCCTCCTAGAAGAAAAGTAGAAACTGAATCTGGTTTTGGTCCACTGGATGAAGTTAACTTTGAAAAAATGAAACAAGTTGGTTTACCATTTTGGTTAGCAGGAGGACGCGCGACACCACAAGCTGTTAAAGAAGCATTTGAATTAGGTGCAGAAGGTGTTCAAGTTGGAACATTATTTGCGTTATCAAATGATTCTGGATTGTTACCTAAATATCGCGAACAAATGTTAGATGCAGCACGCAAAGGAAATTTGCGAGTTAGAACAGATCACAGGGCTTCTCCAACAGGTTTTCCATTTAAAGTTGTGGAACTTCCAGGAACTATTGGAGATGAAAGTGTTTATAAAGCACGTCCTAGATTGTGCGATTTAGGTTATTTAAGATCATCAAAATTAGATGAAACAGGTAAAGCAACTTATACCTGTGCCGCAGAACCAGAGGCTCCTTTCTTGAAAAAAGGCGGCAAAGAAGAAGAATTAGAAAAAAGAATGTGTTTATGTAACGGGTTGTTAGCAGCAGTAGGCCTTGGGCAAGAAAGACCAGATGGTTACAAGGAGGCCCCTCTTTTAACACTTGGGGCAACAACAACTGATGTTGAAGACATGTTGAAGACTCATCCAAATGGCTGGAGCGCTAAAGAAGTGGTAGAAAGATTATTAAGCGCCGTTCCTGTTAATGCATAAAGGTTAGAGATATGAAAAACAGAAGAAATATTTTAAAAATAATGTTTGTTGGTGTGATAACTTTTGTAGTGGCAGCTTGTACCAGAAATTCTAATGTGACAAGTAGTGAAACTTCTGAAGTTGAAAATACTCCAGCAACTGAAGTTACTCCAACTCAAGAAGTAGTAGAAAATGAAACAAGTACTGAAACGCAATCACCTTCTTCAGCAAACGTAATTACTACAATTAATGATTTAGCTGTTGGACAAAGTTTAGAATTTACTTCAAATGCAGGAATTGCTGCAATCTTATTTAGAAGTAGTGAAGATAAAGTTTATGCACTTTCACGAATTTGTACTCATGAAGGTTGCAGTGTTGATTTTGATATGAATCAAAACAGATTAATTTGTCCATGTCATGGGGCAAATTATGAAGCAAGTGATGGTTCAGTAATTTCTGGTCCAACTACAAAATCTTTAGCAAAAATAAAAGTAGAAATACAAGGTGACAACATAGTTGAATTAGTTTAAAAAACTAATTCGTGGCCAAGACCGGGATCGAACCGGTGACCTACCGCTTTTCAGGCGGTCGCTCGTACCAACTGAGCTACCTGGCCTTAACTTGAAATAAAAATTTTAAATAAATTTAAAACTTTTTCTTTCAACTTAAGCGACCCAGACGGGACTTGAACCCGCGACCTCCGCCGTGACAGGGCGGCGCGCTAACCAACTGCGCCACTGGGCCTTGCTTTTTTCTACAAGTAAATAGGTACTACTTATTTACTTGCAAAAGTACCCCCGACGGGATTCGAACCCGCGTTTCCGCCGTGAAAGGGCGAGGTCCTAGGCCTCTGGACGACGGGGGCAAACTTGTTGAAGTTGTCACTTAAAAATATTTAGGTGAGACATTAAGTTTACGCAAGGCTCAACTCATAAGTCACAAGTGCATCTGGTCTTTCAACCTAACCTTCTGCTATTTTGATATATCTATTCGATATATCAAAAAGGACTATTTTCTCTCTTCTCATGGCTAAGAAAAACACATCTTTAGAACTGGTGGTCCTAGGACTTTTGTCTCAAGGATCGATGCATGGCTATGAATTAAAAAAGAGAGTTTCTTTAACCCTTGGTCCTCTCTCAGCTATTTCTTATGGATCTTTATATCCAGAGTTAAGAAGATTGCAATCTTTAGGTTTTATTGACGAAGACTCAAATGAATCAGAAATTGGGTTAACTAGAAGAGCAAGAATTTCATACAAAATAACAAAAGAAGGAAAAGATAAATTTAGCTCTCTTTTAAAAGAAGCAGGACCTGAATCTTGGGATGATGAAAACTTTTTAACCTACTTTGCATTTTTTGCAAAAACAGCTTCTGCTGTGAGATTACAAATTTTGCAAGGCAGACGTTCTCGTTTACAAGAAAGAATGGCACTTTTGGAATCACAAATTGAAAAAACAGAAAAACAAATGGATCAATACACCATAAAACTTCAGAATAGAAATTTAAATTCTGTTGAAAATGAATTGAAATGGATTGATGAATTAATTACCAACGAGAGGAAACAAGCATGAGCAAAGTAAAAGTAGCAATTGTTGGATTAGGAAATTGTGCTAATTCATTAATTCAAGGTGTTGAATATTATAAAAATGCCGCTGACAACGAAGACGTGCCAGGTTTAATGCATGTTAAATTGGGCGACTATCACATTAAAGATATTGAATTTGTTGCAGCATTTGATGTCGATAGTAAAAAAGTTGGTTTAGATTTAGCCGATGCAATGTGGGCAAGTGAAAATAACACAATCAAATTTGCTGACGTAAAACCTTTAAATGTTAAGGTTTCTAGAGGTCATACCCTTGATGGTTTAGGTCGCTATTACCGAGAAACAGTTCAAGAATCAGATGAAACTCCAGTTGATGTTGTAAAAGTATTAAAAGAAACTGGAGCTGATGTTTTAGTTTGTTATCTACCTGTTGGTTCTGAAGAAGCTGCAAAATTTTATGCCCAATGCGCAATTGATGCAAATGTTGCATTTGTTAATGCACTTCCAGTGTTTATTGCTTCAGATCCTGTTTGGGAAAAGAAATTTAAAGATGCAGGTGTTCCAATTGTGGGAGACGATATTAAATCTCAAGTTGGGGCAACTATTACTCATAGAGTTTTAGCAAAACTTTTTGGAGATCGTGGTGTAAAACTTGATCGCACCATGCAACTAAATGTTGGTGGCAACATGGATTTTATGAACATGTTGGAAAGAGATCGTTTGGAATCTAAAAAGATTTCAAAAACTCAAGCTGTTACCTCTCAAGTTCAACACGATATGGGTAAAGCAAATGTTCACATCGGACCAAGTGATTATGTTTCTTGGCTAGATGATCGCAAATGGGCATATGTTCGTTTAGAAGGAAGAGCATTTGGTGATGTGCCACTTAATTTGGAATACAAATTAGAAGTGTGGGATTCTCCAAACTCAGCAGGAGTAATTATCGATGCTTTGCGTCTAGCAAAAATTGCTAAGGATAGAAAAATTGGTGGAGCATTAATTTCTCCATCAAGCTATTTGATGAAATCTCCTCCTGTGCAATTTAATGACCAAGAAGCAAGAGACAACACCGAACTATTCATTCAAGGCAAACTCGAAAGATAAGTTAACTCTTACTCTCGATTCCCTCGTGAATAGTGATTTGACTAGCATTAGTCAAGCGGGCCTTTAGCTCAGTCGGTAGAGCAACAGACTTTTAATCTGTGGGTCGTCGGTTCGATCCCGACAGGGCCCACCAAAATTATTCCAGTACTAAATTAATTATAAATTCAAACCTATTGCTCGATGATCCTCAAATCAAAATTTAGAAT
>JACCDX010696642.1_pt1 | contig 16642 bp, 9 predicted proteins | sample 7449681 | NCBI WGS metagenome assembly JACCDX01 (sample SAMN15323450, study PRJNA562643) | freshwater metagenome | isolation source: river surface water | place: USA:Blue River Watershed | collected 2017-08-18 | reverse complement strand
TTCAATACTTCCCAATATGTGGTATTAGGGGGAGTTTGATTGTTATTGGCCACCTTACATAGATAAGTGTATCCGTTTACTCTAACAACATCACCTGGTAGATAATCTTCGTAGCTGTTCCAGTCGTCTCTAAACTTAAAACCAACTGTGAACAAGTCCCAGTCTGTGCTCACTGCTTGAGGTGTACTGTTAGTGTGGTTAGTAATAGCTACCCAAACATAGCCACTGTGCGTTACTACATCACCTGGCTGATAAATGGCACTGCTGTTCCATGTATCTTCAAATTCTAAACCGCCTACGAACAACTGCCACTTTGATTCATCAAAGCTACTGGTACTTGCATAATAATATGTTGTACAGATCCATAAGTCTGGACCAAACTTTACAACATCGTTTAATTTATATCTAGTAGATCCGGTAAATGCACCTTTGTATTCTAAACCTGGATGTACTACCTGCCACTTGCCTTGGTCTGCTTCAAGACCGCCAGCTAATAAAGTTGCACTGGCGTTACTGGTGTGACTAGTGATACAGACATAGGTATAGCCACCGTATTTTACTACATCGTTTACCTTGTAGTATGTTGATGTAGCCCAAGTACTTTTCCAATCGAAACTTTCTGCAAATAAATCCCAGTCGCCTTGATTGGTTTCTAGATTTGTACTGGCAGTATGACCATTGTTACAAATGTAAATTAGGCCGCCCCACTTTACAAGATCATTTTCCTTGTAATATTGAGCTGCGGTCCAGTCGCCTCTCCACGCCTGGCCATCACTCATTTGTCCCCATTTTGGAGTACTGTCGGTTAGGTCGACGTAAAAGTCGGCATTGGCAGTGTGCCCTGCTAGACAGATATAAACTCTTCCGCCATATCTGATTACATCATCTTTGATGTAAGTAGTACCTGTTACCCAAGCACTTTTCCATACAAATCTTATTCTACCTAGTTTAAATTCAGCCATTAGATACTCCGAGCGTTCCTATTGATAGTATTTAGCCATCTATTAATTTAATTTTAATCACAATCTAAAATATGCAAAAGCTAGAGGATAGCCTCTAATTCCCGATTTAAAGTTAGAAATTGCACTGATATTAATGTCATCTCCAGCAATATGCCCAATATCGTTAGGGGCATCAAAGGTTATTGAACCTGCTTGAATTTCGTTGACGTCTAGATCGGATCCGCCACCGCCAATTCTACTAGCAATGTATGCTTTGATAGCTTTTTGTGTGGGAACAATATTGTTGCTATTAGCACTGAATGTAGGATCTGTAGAGAATTCTCTAACAGTTGCTCCAGTTCCGCCTAGTGTAACACCGCCTAGTCGTAGTTCGCTTAGTCCAGATAGGTCAAAGGCATCAGCGTTAATACTTACAATACCAGTAGCCTGTTCAACTTCGAATAGTTCTCCTACACGGAAGTTACCATCTTGGTCTGTAGACGTGTAGAATACTCGTCCTCCTCCACTTTGTACCACTTCATTCTCTGGTGCAAGGAATGTTAAATTAGTATTAGGATAGCTAGTTTCCGATAGATTACCAGTTCCAATTTCTAAGAAATCGTGTCCAGTAATTCTACACTGACTGTACTGTTCGCGAATTTCAATGGCTTCTCCGTGTATTGGACTTTCATCGATGTCAAGCCCTGGGGTAATTCTTAATCTTGCTGAAAAATTACCTGTACTTCCAGTAAGATTGTCTACGCTAACAACACTGTAAGTAGGAGAATCAATTGTGGCAAAGTTTAAGTTAGCACCAGGACCTGGCAATGCTGTTAGATTAGAAACTACAACATAACTGCCAGTTTGGTATTGATCTGCATATCCGTCTCCTGAGATTGTAGCAGATGCTGTCACGTATGCCGAACCTCTATTAGTAAAAGAAGGATTTGCTAGTACGCCATTATTTCTTCTAATTTCTGTGACCAGTTCTCCAGTATTATTGGGATCTGTGATAGTTAATACAGGATTAGATGTATATCCGCTTCCCGGCTCAATAATTCTAACACTGCTTATTCTTCCAGATGTAACTTTGGCTCTTGCTTGGGCTGGCGTAAAATTAGGAATACTTATTGCATCAGCAGTGCCGTTTGACACACCGGCCCATATTGGTGAACCTCCAGGATTGCCCAGTGCAAATCTATAGTCACCATTAGCCACAGTTCTATTAGTCCAGTTAATGCCATCATGGCTAGAATAAATTAATGTACTAGCACCGCTAGTAGGCGTTGCTATAAACGTGCCTTGACCATACGATATATTTTGAAAAGCTGAAGCTCGGCCACTAGCAAAATAACTCCATGTAATACCATCTTTACTTACATGAGCAGCAGCTTGGCCTGGAACTCTGGCAACAAACAATCCATTTCCATAAGTGACTTGACCGAAATATGCTCCACTAACTCCCGAACCGGTACCAGTTGATATGCTAATTCCATCAGTTGTGTAATATGCATCGTTGCCATTACTGTGCAAGATAACAAATTTTCCTGCACCGTAGGCAATACTTCTTCCTGAAATACCTAGTGTTCCGCCAGCTGTCCAAGTTGTTCCATTAGTAGAATATGCAATATTAGATGAGCCGGAAGAGACTTGTGTTGCAATAAATCTTCCGTTACCAAATGCAATACTTCCCCAATCTGATGTTGATGGAAGAGTTGAAGATGTCCAGGTTACACCGCCGTTTGTAGAATAAGCTGCTACATTAGATCCTAGACCTCCGGATACTGCAACAACATAATCTGTCGCTCCAATAGTACCGGCTGCAAGAGCAGTCCATCCTGTAGCAACTGTTGGTAGATTGCCGCCAGCTGTCCAAGTTGTTCCATTAGTAGAATATATAGATGCACCTGCACTGGAAATAGAAATAAATCTTCCGTTTATATAAACTACATCAACCCAGCTGGCTGAAGAGGGTAATGTTCTTGAAGAATTAGAAAAACTAGGTCCGGCTAAGGTTAATCTAGGTTCTATAGCATACGCTGTTGTAGTGTCTAGAGTAGATTCAATGGCAGTGCCTGGTACTATATGATCCCATCCAGCTGTGCCTGTAGATTCTTTATAAATTTGTGCAATTTTAGTAGTTGAGCTAAAACTATTAACATATCCAGTTTGTCCAACTCCAAGTCCACTGGTAATAATAATTCTCATACCAACGTATACACCATTATCGTTGGCATCAGTAGCCGACAATGTTATAGAAGTTGTATCTCCAGTTTGAGCATTTCCTGTAACATTTACATAGCCTCCGCCCCCTGGCTGGCTGCTATCTCCAGGTGCCGCTACTCGAATTTGATAAAGTCCGCCATCTCTGGTTTCGTTGTGGCTTGCGGCTGCATTTAGGCCAGTTCCGGCCACGGTTGATGTTGCTGTAGTGTAATTAATTCCTGCATTGGCATACTCATATCTAAGCACTTCATTGCCGTCAGTGAATACAAATTCAACTAATGCTTCGCCTGATCTATTGTTAACTACGGCAGTCTTTGGAACTTCAGTGGGATCATCACCTTCTGCCACTGCACCATAATCCCCGTAGGAATTATTACCGTTGGTGGCACGAATTTTACCATTGTTTTCTGCTAGATAACCAATGTGGTTGTAGTAGGTAAACACTGATACTAGTTCTGATCTAGCATTATTGGTCACCCATGCACCAATACCATCGCTGAGTACCTGTGTGAAGTCGTTGGCCACAATAGATCTATTACCGCCGTTGTGCAAGTTACCGTCAACTTTGACTCCTACACAACCTGTGCCAAATGTTGTAACGTTTTGAACATAAGGGCTTCGTGTAGTAATCCAAGTGTTTGTATCGTTAGGTCCGATACCCGGATCTAAACTTACATAAGCACCGGCAGTTGGTCTTTTTGTCAAGTACTGATTTGCAGCACCCAGTGTTCCCGATAATCCTTCTAGGGTCATGTTACGCAATGTTGTAGCATTACGCATGTAGAACATGTCTTTTGTTTCATCACCTGTAGCTGGTCTAATTGTTGGGTTACGTAGTTCGTCGCCGACAATGCTCACTGTAGCTGGAACACTGATAGGCAAACTTTCATAGTATACACCTGATTTAACAAAAATAGTTGCAGGTGCTCTTGCTGCAAGATCATCTTGAATGTACTGGCATGCATATTTTACGCTGGCAAAAGGTTTGTCTTGAGTTTGTCCAAACAATGGGTCAGTGGCAATTCTTCCAGAGTCTGTGCCTAATGGGCTAACATAGTAAACTTTAGGGCTTTGATAGAAAGGTTGCCAGCTTGGCAAGCCATCGGTCATACGTAAAATTTCAGCATTGTCACCGATAGCTATACGATTAACGCCAATAGTACTGCCGTCATCAGTTACTCCGTAGCTCTTAAGATCACCGATAGATTCTAAGACGTTCGAAGCTTGACCTAATATAAAAGGTTGCCAGTAGTTGCCCTGAGGATCATCATCAGGTCTATTGTTTATTGCTGCTTGATGTTTTTGTACACACAACCAAGCACTGCTGTTAAAACTTACAACATCTCCTACTAGATAGTTGTAAGGTCTAGTAAGAGAGTCATAGGCTAGCCAAGGTCCTCTAAATCTTTCTGTAACAATGATCACAGACCAGTAGCTGGCATTAGGAGGTTCTATTTCTTGATTGTCTGCAATAGCAACATAAGTAGTTCCACTCCAACGAACCATATCTCCTACTTTATAAGCGGTTGGTGTAGTAGACCATTCACCACGATCTCTGTAGTTTTCTACAACTACCTGCCAATCGCTGGGAGAAGTTGAAGGATTTTGTCCTCCGTTATTTGTGATAGCACGATATACATAGCCACCATGACTTACTACATCACCTACTGTGTAAGTTCCTGCATCTGTCCATGCATCTTCCCAGCTAAGTCCAGGTAACCATAGTGTAAAATTAGTTTCTTCAAGTGCCGGCTCACTGATGTAACCAGTTGTACAATACCAGATACTAGAATTGTAGCGTACAATGTCACCTTTCTTATATCGAGTATCTGTGGCGTATACACCTTTCCACTCTACTCCATCGTGCACCACAGTCCATTTAGATTGATCATATTCTAGACCTCTAAAGGCCAATGAAGGAGTAGCACTGGCTGCATAGGTTGCAGAGGTGTGAGCAGTGTTACAACGATAAACAATTCCGCCCCATCTTACTACATCATTGACGTTATAGTATGTACTAGCGGTCCAAGCATTGTTCCAATCATCGCCGCTGAAATGCACAGTCCAGTTGGCAATATTTGTTTCTAATGTTGCACCGCTGGTATGACTTGTGATACAACGATATACAATGCCGCTGTATTTGACTAAGTCGTTTAATTGATAGAAAGTAGTTGCAGCCCAATCTTCGGTCCACTCATAGCCATCTATCATCTCATTCCATCGAGTGGTCGCATTGTTAAGGTCAGTGTAAAAGTTAGCACTGCTGGTATGTGTTACCATACATACGTAGGTTTTAGCTCCGTATTTTACTACGTCATCTTTTACGTAGGCATGGGCAGCAGTCCAGTCGCCCCTCCATGTGAATCGAATTTTACCAATTTTAAAATCAGCCATGTTTGTTCTCTTTTATGATTGAATTCCGCTAGGATAGTTGTATTTTGTATTTATTCTAGCCACAAGCTGGCCATCTGTATCAATATAATAGTAGATACTGCGATCATCCCATCTATACTGCTCATACAGCAGATTATCAAATACTATGTTATGGTTAACATCTCGTCCTTCAAAGAAATCTACTCCAACTTGGAAATCTTCATAGTTTTCTGCAATGTCGCCTGGCTCGTTAATGTTAATAGCATCGTCACGGCTCAATTGATTAACTCTAGTAAAGGTAACTTCACCGTCATCTGAACGTTTTAAACCGTAGAAATATCTAGGTGCACCTCCTAATAGCTCACTGGCATCTCTACCAAAAAAATAGTTACTCATAATTTGCTCCTTATACTATTTCTACATAACTTATGATTGCATCAATTCCTGCAGTTGTATCTGCAACAACTCTTAAAAAATGGTTAGTGTCTAGCACCAGTTTTTCACCGTTGGTAATTACCTTGGCTGAAGTGTATGGCGGAATTACCAGTTGTTTGATGTAGTATGCTGCGGTACTTGAGCTGTCAACAACAAATACATCAACAATGACATCATCGTCAACAATGTTTGCTAGATTACAGCCAACTACTGTGAATCTGTTGTTGTCTACTGTTCCTATTACATCAACAGGAGTAGTTCCAATATTTTTAACTACTTGTGTTCTAAAAAAAGTTGCCATTTCTTATCCTAACATTAAAGCACCGGCTATAGCAATGTCTGTGGCTGTAGCTGCGGTAATACCTGCGGCAGCACCGGCTGTGCTAACCCAGTTTAATCCATCCCAAATTTCTACATACTGTAAATCTATATTGTATCTCATCAATCCTGTTTCAACTGCACTAGGTCTTGTTGAAATAGTTCCGCTTGGAATTACAAAACCATTAGTACCGGGAACTCTTACATATCCATCGCCTGTGACATTGATTTCTGTAACTGCGTTTAATTGACTATTGGTAATTGTATTACCACTGAATCTCAAATTATCTATGACCACTGCACCTGCACCGTTTGGAGATAATGTTAGATCTCCATCACTGTCTGTAACACTGATAGCATTGCCACTGAATCTAAGATTGTCAACATCAACTTGATTTACCGTGAATGTTGTTGATGTTAGTGTAGCTACATTTACACCTCCGGCAACAAAGGTCATTATGTTGTCGTTGGCGTTTGGTGCACTCTCTGGTAAAATATATGTGTTTTGATCAACGTCACTGATACCGCCTAGTTGATACCAAACGGTGCCGTTATAACCTTCAAATCTACCCAAATTGGTGTTATAACGAATTTGTCCTGTGGCTGCTGTAGGACGCTGTGCTGTTGTTCCTACAGGAATTTGTAAACTTTGTGTGCTGTTGATTTTAACAACACCTGTACCACTAGGTATCAATTCAATGTTTTGATTTACTCCTGTGGCACTGATAGTGTTACCGGCTATGCGTAGATTACCTGTGATAACTTCACTGGCATTGATAATAGTAGTGTTAACACCGTCTGTGAAAGTTAGACCGTCTGGGCTGGTAATACTAGTTGCTACACTGTTAAATGTAATAGTACCATTTTCTTGGTCTACTTTAAAATAATCGCCGACTCGGAAATCACCTTTGTGGTCTACGCTGGTATAATGTATAACGCCGCTGTTGGCTGTTACAACTTCGTTGGCTTGTATTACATCTGCGGGGTCGTTGTTGACTAACTGGTCTACGCCGATGTAGGCAAAATTATGCCCAATTAAGTACATCAATGTACCTTCGCCATCGGCATAGGCACCGTACGTTCCGTAGATGCTGGCACTGGCAATAGCACGAACTTCTGCACCAAAGTCGCTGTAGTCTGCTGTCTCAATTAGATTGGCAGTACCACCTGCACTGGTTCTAAGATCTTGAAGTGTTACTCCGTCGTCGCTGATAGTTGTACTACCATCTGGGCCATCTAAGTGCAATAACAATACTGTGTCATTGTCACCTTCAAAAGCAGTAGTTGTAACTACAAATGCTCCGCTGTAGCGGCCAATGCCCTTGGTTAATCTAACTTCATCTATCCATCCTTGGAAAGCTATAGTATTGTCATAATTTCTAGCACCAAATTTAACAGGTCTAGCTGTGTAGTTGTTGGCATCAGCATAGGTACTGCCTTCTTGAGTACCATTTAAAAATAGTCTAGTATTTCCGCTGACTCTGGCCACTGCAACATGATACCATGCACCTGTGGTTAAACTTGTTGTGCCTGTTATCCTGTCACTGCCATTTGTATAATATATCAGCTTATCACTAGCATTAATATAAATTGAAGGAACAAGTTCGGGTTCAGCATTTCGTTGGTCAAACAATATTTCTGCGACACCAGTTCTATTTCTTCTAATAAAAAATTCTATACAAAAATCTCCAGTGCCCCACTGAAAATCTGTGGTGCTAGCCACGCTGATATAATCACCGACGCCGTCTAACAATAAACTGCTAGTACCAAATTTATACTGTGCTACATCAATTTGTGCATTGCCCCCATAGCCCACTGTTTTACCAACACGGTCAGTGATAGTCTGAAATCCACTTTGTTTACCATCAATAATGTAGTAGTCACCGCTGATACTTTCAATTACCCCGCTGGCTAATAATGTTGTACCATCTGTATCATAGTAACTAATAGTATTACCTACATTCCATGTTCCTGTGACGTTAGGTATACGTAGTCTTGTTTTTCCATCACCGGCAAAACCTGCACTGCCAGAAATTGCATACAATCCTTTGGCAGCAAAGTAGCTGAATGAATTTAGCCACTCAACACGAACACCGTTGGTCATAGTGATACAGTCAACACCTGGACAAATAAATGTAACACTGTGTAATAACAAGGTTGCTTCTTTACTTGCAGCATTAACAATACTACCATCTAAGTATGCACCGCGACCAGCATCTGCTGAGCCAAATCCTCTAGGGTCGCTAGGGCTAGTCACAGTTCCAGTAGTGATAACGCTGACATTTCTAACGTAAGGACTACGAGTAGTAACTGTCATACTTGGAGCGAAACGGAATGCATGACCAGTATTTGCTCCGCTATTGTATTGGAAATTAGTGATAGTTAAATCTTCAATAGTACACTCGCCGTTGAGTAAAAATACGTCTTGATCACCACTAGCAGTGTCTGGTCTAATTGTTACTGATCTTATACCTGCTCCTTTGACTGTTACACCAACTGGCACAGTTAAAGGTAATAATTCATCATATGTTCCTGGATAGATGTAAACAGTATCACCGCTGGTAGCAACACTGAGTGCTTTTTCTATCGTTCTAAAAGTATCGTTTTGGTGTTCACCGCTCTTACTATCATCACCGCCAATACTAACATACCAAATATTTCCTTGCGGTGTAACAACATCAATACCGTCGACGATAATACTTCCTGAAACCACAGTGTTTGCATTTAGTGTATCAGAATAAATGCTGGTCCATCTTCTTGATGCACTGCCTAAATTATAAAGATTGTCCCCGTCAGGAATAATATCACTGTTAACTTCGCCAACAAAAGTAATGTTGTCAGTGGTAGCATCACCTAGTTGTAGATTTCCATCTGCTGTGATTGTTCCGGTAGCATGTAAGTTACCAAAAATCTCAGTGTCGCCATAGACTTTTAAACTACCAGTACCGTTGGGGCGAATCTCTAAATCTTTGTTAGTATCTGTAATTCTTAATTCGTTGTCGGTAATTTCAAAATCGTCAACTAATAAACGACTGTTGTAAACAGCAGCACCAGCACCTGCTAGGTTAAAGAAAATGCTGTCTGAGGTACTAGCAATAGTATTGCCGCTTAGAGTAAAAGTACCTACTGTTACTGAATTAGAAACATCTACATTCTGTGTTCTAGCTGTACCTACCACATGCAATGGATGTGTAGGGGCACTGGTTTTAATACCAACTCGCCCATTAATTACATCTAAAAATAGCAGATCTGTTTCAAATGCCAAGTTAATCCCGTCTCTAACGAGATTGTTTTGTAACATTTCACCAGTAATTTTACCTACAGCCATAGTTCTTATCCATTATCCAATATTTATCCTAAGGTTAGTCCCCAAATAGTGGTAAATTCGTCCATGATGTCCGAAGTTACAACCACAGTTACTACACCAGCTGCTGGAATCCAGCCATTGGTACCTAGCAACGGATCACCAGTATATACTTCAAGTTCTGGTGTTGTAACGTTGTAGCGTATCATTCCTTGTTCGACTACCAGCGGTCGATTATATAGATCTCCGGTAGGAATCCTTGCAGCGTTTCCGCCAAATTTTAAATAGCCTGTTCCGTTGTTAGTAATGAAATTAAGATTGGTGTTATATGCATCAATCTCAATCTTGTTGTCATATATTTGAAAATTATCAATGTCAACAACTCCGTAAGCATTTGCAATTAGCTCTATGTCACTGTTGCTTTCATTACTGGAAATTGTGTTACCATCTATGGTTAGTTGACTTACTGTTAGTCGATTGCTAAACAATCCAGTGCTGTTGATCCAAGATTGTAGTGTGTTATTTGCATAAAATTGCAAAACGTTGTTGTTTGCACCAGGAGATGTTTCAGGCAATATGTAGGTTGTGCGATCTTTGTCCCAAATACTGTACAAAATATTTTTACCTTGACTGCTGAAACCTTCAAAGTCGTTATAATCTAAATTAAAACGAAGTTCGCCAAGTGTAGACATTGTTAAATTAGTGTCGTTGCCTTTGGGTAATTCTAGTGCCGTGTAATGACTAATTTCAATACCTCTATTAACTCCTGGAGTTAAGTTAATAGATCGTTGTGCCACTGAGCCGCCAGTTTCTGTGTTGTAGATTCCGGTGTTAAAGAATTTTAAACTTCCGGTGCTGATTTGTGTGGCATCAATATAAGTTACATTTCCGCCTGAACTAAAAATTAAACTAGCACCGGCTGTAAATTCTGCAACTGTGAATTTTAAGAAAATATTGCCTGTAGAACTTTCCACAGACATAATTTCTCCTACACGTAGGTCGCCTTTGTGATCTTGACTTTGATAGTAAATTTTTCCGTCGTTGTAGGTAACTACTTCATTTTCTTGAACTGCATCTCTTGGGTCGTTGTTTGTTAGTTTGCCTACTCCGATATAGCCAAAGTTATGACTGATTAGATAAATCAAAGTGCCTACGCCGTCGGCAACTACACCAAAATTTCCATAGACGTTTGCTGATCCAATACTGCGTATTTCTGCACCAAAATCACTGTAGTCTGCAGTTACAATATGTACAGCAGTTTCTCCCCCGGTAAATTCAATGTCTTGTTGAACACTGCTGTCTGGAGGAGGACTTGATGTTTCCCAACCTTCAACTTTTCCGTCTATGACAATATATGCTGTGGGCATGTCATAGGTAATGCTTTCTATAGTAGCACTAACTAAAGTACTGCCACTGTCTCTAAGGGTAATAGTATCTCCTGCTACCACTGTAGCAGCACTCATTCCATTAACACGCAATCTTGTTTTACCATCACCAGCAAAACCTGTACTTCCAGACACTGCCTGTATACCAACACCAGCATAGTAGATGAAACTGTTTAACCATTCAACACGTACACCGTTAGTTGTTAGCACACAGATTGACCCTGGTGTAATAAAAGTCACAGAATGAAATAATAAACTAGCTTCTCTACTAGATGCGTTGGCTACGCTACCATCTAAGTATGCACCTCGACCTGCATCACCTGTGTCAAATCCTCTAGGGTCACTAGGACTAGTCACAGTTCCTGCAGTGATTACTGATACATTACGAACATACGGGCTACGGCTAGTGACTGTGAAGTTTGGTGCAAATCGGAATGCATAGCCTCTGTTGTTTAGAGCGTCAAAGTGAAAATCTTTGATGGTTAAATCTTCAATGGTACATTCGCCATTGAGTAAAAATATATCTTCAGCAGTGTTACTATCAGGTTTAATAACTGTGTTTCTAATATCCGCACCTTTAACTGTAACGCCTGCTGGCACAGTTAATGGTACTGCTTCTTCATAGGTTCCTGGATAGATAAAAATTGTATCTCCAGATGATGCATGATTAATAGCTTCGCCCACTGTCAAGAAAGGACCGTTAGGGTGATCTCCGACATTAGTATCTAAACCATTTTTAGCAACATACCAAATATTACCTTGTCTTGCGGCAAAGCCTGTGCCGCCCGATACGATTTCGCTGGCATTAAGTGTAGATCCGTTCCACAAATAGAAAAATGTTTCTTTCCATTTTTTTACAGAACTTCCTAGATTATAAGTAATATCTGCATCTGGTACAATGTTAGTATTAACATCTGCCGCAAACGCAATACTGTCAGTGTCAGCATCACCTAAAATTAAGTCGCCGTCAAAAGTTACATTACCTGTGGCATGTAGGCCGCCGTCAATAAACATATTGCTGTTAACGTTGACTTTTCTACTAGGATCTACATAAAACTCAATAGATGCATTGCTGTCAGTGCTTCGAATTATGTTATCATCGAATACAACGTTTTGACTACCCCAAGCTGTGGCATAGATAACTGGATCTGCACCTGCTGGTAAGATATTAATATTTCCAAAGAAGCTTCTAACTTCGTTTAATCCAGAACCTACATACTGTAGATCTCCAACATTGCCAACATCGTCAATGATAAGATCTGGTGCTATAAAGTTGTCGTTGATCGATAATGTAGCATCTGGTACATCTGTGGCAAATCCTACTCGCCCGTCATTGACATTTAAATAGAGTAGGTCAGTATCAACACTCCAATCTATGCCACTGCGTTCTAGATTAGGTGCTAATAGCGGACCTGATATTTTTCCAACGCCAGTTCCTACTGGGGATCCGGGTGCTGGTGTACCAAGGGGAGATGAGCTTAAAGGTGAAAAACCGAACATATACTATTTATTTGAGCTAGTATATTGTTCGGTTTTGGTTTAAGACAGCGTTATAGACGCCGAGCGAGTGGTTCCATCGCTGCCTCTGTATCTAAATGTTAAACTAGTATTTGAAGCTGCAAAAATTTCTAAAAATCCGTTAGCCCATAATGTAGTAGATGCTGTGTGAACTTTTGTTACAAAATTACCATTTGTTGTATAATGTAATCTTACATCTCCAGCACCATTAGACACGGTAACTGTGTTACTAGCTGCCGACACATCAAGTCCGCCGGCATTACCAGTAAATCCGCCTATTAAGACATTTCCATCTACATTGCCGGTTAAGTCATAGCCTGCAAAATATCCAATAGCAATATTATTGTCAGCTTGGCTACCAATTGCATATAACGCACTGTCACCTATGGCAACGTTACCGCTGGCACCAGTTACTGTATATAAAGAATTAGCACCGACTGCAATATTACTACTACCTAATATAGATGTAAACAGTGCATTAGTTCCTACTGCTACGTTATAATCTCCAATGGCTGCATTAGCCGCTGCACTAAATCCGATACCTACGTTTCCAGTACCGTTAGCATCTTCTAAGGCCAGTGCACCAACTGCAGTATTTTGAATGCCTGTGGTCACTGCATTTAATGCGTTTCTGCCCACTGCTGTAGTTGTGTTATCACCAGCGTTACCACGACCAATCTGCACAGTGTTAACTGTTAGTCTATTAGTAGTAGCATCCCATGTTAGCTCAGCATCAAAAGTAGTTGTGTCAACTGCACTTTGATAGGGAATTCTTCCAGCTGCACCACCAAATAGATTGTTAGCATCTGTAGGACCTGTAGGACCTGTAGGTCCAATATTTCCTGTTCTAGAAAACTCTACAACAAGTTCTTGAGTGTCTGCAGGTAACGTTCCTACAACATGAGTTACTGCAAGCTCAGTCCAGCCTGCATTATCAGTAAGTCCGGTTAGACTAAAAATAGCATAGGTAGCATTAGAATTTACATTGCCTTTAAAAATTACATAACCTTTAGTACTAGGCGTACCGTCGTCCCATGTTAGTATGTAATTACTAATGTCTGTTGATTCTACAGTTAAATCATCAATGGCAATAGCTGTAACACTACCAATGGTTCCGTTGTTAAATCTAACAATTCCGGTTCCAGGATCTGCCATAGAAGTGTTTGTGCTAAAGTTATAGCGTAATCCTGCCTTGTCACCTTGCGGTCCCGTAGGTCCTGTAGGTCCCGTTGGTCCTGTAGGTCCCGTTGGTCCCGTTGGTCCAGTTGGTCCAATATCTCCTGTACGATTTAAGTCAACAGTGAGTTCGTCTAAATCTGTAGGTAGCACACCGGTAACATAGGTTACTCCTAATTCTAACCATCCAGAATTATTAGTAATAGTTGTTAATTCAAAAATTGTATGCGTGGCACTAGAATTTAAATTACTTCTAAAAATCAAATAACCTTTAACTGTAGGTGTACCGTCGTCCCAGGTCAACATATAAGTGCTTAGGTCAGCACCTTCGAATGTTAAATCATTGATGGCAATAGCAGTAACACTGGCCACTGCTGCATTATTAAAACGTACAATTCCTGATCCAGGATCAGCCATTGTAGTTGTTGCACTAAAAGTATATTTTAAACCTGCTTTATTTCCCTGAGGTCCTGTAGGCCCCGTGGGTCCTGTAGGGCCGGTTGGTCCCGTAGGTCCCGTTGGTCCAGTTGGTCCGCCAAATGCACCTGTTGGTCCGATTGGTCCTGTTGGTCCGATACCGCCGATAGGACTACCGCCTACTAGACTGCCTGCGGGTAATTCTGCCAGTCCGGAAGAATTTAAAAATACACCTTTAGGTCCAGGATATGTTATAAAAATTTCTTTAACACCAGCACTAAAGTTAACAATATTATTGCTGTTACTGCTAGAAATAATTTGATCTCTAGAAATTTGTTGTGTTGTTTGATTAAATGTTCCAAGGCCAATTTCAAATTCGCCAATGCTGCTGTCAGTTACTACTGCATAATAAGTTGTGTTACTATCACCTACATCATTAAAAGGTCTAAAACCAGCAGCAGCACCTTGCAGCTGAAAATTTCCAGTGCCTACAGTAATTGTTGTTTCTTTAACTCGATCTTTTAGTACCAGTGCCATGTGTTATCCTTGTTTAACGATCAAATCCATGTAGCACATTAATAGGCTTGTTTGGAATAGATGGTCCAGTGAATTGAATATAATAACCTGCAACATATGGTCCGCCAGGATTTTGTACGATTGTATAGTTTGTATTGAATATTTGTATAACGTTTTCTACTAGGACAATTAAATGTTGGCCGCCCCAAGTACCGCCACTTTCAATAATACTTGGAGGAGTTGGGCTTAGTGGTCCGAATATTGTTGTAGACCCGTCGCCAAAGCCTAAACTTTGTAGAGTAATAGTACTACCTTCTTTGTATCTTAGGCTACGCCATGCACTGCCTTGATAAACTTCAACTTCGCTGGTAGTAGTATTATATCGAATCATTCCGTTTGCTGGAGTTACTGGACGTTCAGCAGTTGTTCCTTTTGGAAGTAATACATTATTTGTTGAATTGATAACAACATCACCGCCAATACCTACAGCGATGCCGTAGTCGATGACTTGTTTCTTATTCAATAATTGCCTTTGTAGATATCGCATTATAGACTCAATGTACTCACTGTTGCTACCAAATTAGCAGGTATTTCGCTGTTAGCCACAATTCTGTCGCCATTGGCCAACACTATTTTTTCTGTGTCAAATGTCACTGTCTCGCCGGCTGGCACTAAAAGTTTATTAACTACTAAGTTTGTATCAGTAACACCGTCACCGTTGGCTACAATGTGAAGATACAAGTATGTTTGGTCGGCTGTGGGATCTAAAGGATCAAATGGTTCTTTGTTACAAATCATAATTGTTGTAACGGCATTGTTTCCTGTTGACAGATATAAATCTGTGTTTGAATTGCTGATTGCTACGCTTTGAACAGCCATGGTCTTTCCTTAAAATAACATACTAAACAATAGTGCACGGTTTTTACTTACTAACTCGTCTTGTAAATTTATCACTGTTGAACCGTCATAATCAACTTTAGTGTTTACATAATATAGACCAGTGTTTCCGCTGCCCACAGTATTTTTTGTGTAAATTTTGCAAGCACCTGCTGTTGGCACAGGATCACTTTGATCTAACAAACTTAATACAGCATCTACATCAACTTCGGCAGTATTACTAGTGATTTCTAGATTGTTAACACTAGAATTAGTAATAGTATCTCCACCAATAATAACACTGCCAACTTCTAATCCCGATGAATTCATTTCTGCAATTAAAGTATTATCTACTTTAAATTCGATAACACTGGGCAGCGGATTGTTTAAGTTACTTTGGTCTTTGGTACGAACACTGGTATCACCATCTTCAATACCAGGTTGCAAAATTCCAGTAAAAGACGCTGTAACATAATCCACCATTGCTTGAGCATTGGGAATGTAATCTGGATTCAATGGTGGTCTTAATGGATTACCGTAATCTAAAACATTTTGTTCATAGTTAGTAGTACCTTGTACAGTGATCACACCTGATCCTGATCCTACTAATGCTAGATTACTTCCACCAGTCATGATACTATTAGTCTTAAGTCCTAATAGTGTGCCATTTTGATCTTTAAAAACAAATGTTCCAGCAACTGTGGTTGCTAATGTTGGGCTGTAGTGACTTACAGATTCGTTGAAAAAGATTTCTGCGTTGGGCAAAGATCCTCTATCGATTTCGATACCTGCTTGCACTAGAGTAACACCAGCACCACCTTCGCCTTCATTAATAACTATGATGTTGTCGTCCACAGTCAAAGTAGAAGAATTTATTGTAGTAGTAGTTCCATTGACAGTGAGATTACCGGTTACTACTACGTTACCAATAGTAGTGCCGGTATCTAAAATAATACTGCCACCTGGTTGTACTACAACTTTATAACCACTATCTTGTACTTGAACGACTTTCATTGTTGAATCCTAAATTAGATTGCAGTTAACTGAATGTAATCGTTTGAAGAGTCGTTTTGTAATACCCAAGTATAACGATTTCCGCTGAAGTCTGTGGCAACACGCTTGGTAATTTTAGCAATAGGTGTACCGCTTGCACCGTT
>JACCDX011148287.1_pt1 | contig 16650 bp, 16 predicted proteins | sample 7449681 | NCBI WGS metagenome assembly JACCDX01 (sample SAMN15323450, study PRJNA562643) | freshwater metagenome | isolation source: river surface water | place: USA:Blue River Watershed | collected 2017-08-18 | reverse complement strand
TGCAAATGGCGGCAATAATATGGGTCGTCCAATTAGTGTTCAAGAGATTCGCACTTACACGAATGATCCTAACATCACACACGAAGTTTGCGGTCCAATCATTGGTGATATTCATTATTTGGATTCCAATAATCACATTCTTCCAGGCAAGAGAGCCAATTGCACCACTTCGATTACTTCAGATATATGGCACACACATCCATATACCAGCAAATATTATCCAAGTTATGAAGACATTAGAACCTTATTGAAATATGAACATGTGAATAAAAGTATTATTTATACTCGTTATGGCGATTGGATCTTAGAGTATAATGATTTTTATATGATGAATAATGATCAATTGGATGACATGTTTAAATTAAACGTTAATAATCATTTGCATGCATTTTATTATGCAACCAATAAAGGTCACGCATATAATGCAGAGGCGATACAATCTCTAATTAATGGATTGCAATCTGTGTTGCCACCTGGATACTCTATTCAATTCATGGTTTATTAAATTAACCCTTTATTACTCACCATGTCCTTGAATATCCTTCACATTGTGGCTGTCAGAGGAATATAAAGGGATTGCGGTCCAATATTTATGAACAGAGAAAAAGCACATGCAATATTACAACTGGAGCCTGGTGCGAGCGTTGATGATATTAAAAAGGCTTACCGATTGCTGGCGTTGCGATATCATCCAGACAAATCCGGCAATTCTGATATGTTTATTCTGGTTAAAGATGCATATGAATATTTAATCAGAGATACTAATGTACCTGTAAATTTCTCCAGTATATTGGATGCATTAATGCAAAACGAACGATTCAAAGACATTATCACCGAATTGGTATTGAAAGCAGAAACCAAGATCTTTGCGTCCATTAGTCCGGTAAAACGCATGGCTATTTACAAAATTTTGGTGTTGTATAAAGATTATTTGCATTTGTCAGACAGTTTTTTGAACGAATGTTCAGAGATTTTGAACAAAGAGTCAAACAAGGTTATTACCGAGTATATTGTATTAAATCCCACTATTGAAGATTTGTTGGGTCAGCGCGTATATAAAAATGCCGGCGAATATATTCCATTGTGGCATCGGCGTGTATTGATGGATAGTGTGGTGGTGGATTGTGTGTTTGATTTGCCCGATTGGATTCGTGTGGATGATCGTAACAATGTTTATATTGAGGTGAATCGAGAGATTGTGGATATATTGAAGGCTGGCGGATTTGATGTGTGTGGAATACACGTGGATGGCTCTGATATCAAGGTTGTTAAAAACCAGTGTATTCAGTTGGTGGGTCGGGGCATTCCTGTTGCAAACAAAGACGATATATATGATGTTAGTGTCTTGTCGGATGTATTTGTGCATTTGGAATTACGGGTATAGGAGTTTTGCACGTGGTTTTATTTGTTTGCGTTTGTGTGTCCGGGGTTTATTTGTCCGGGGTTTGCGTTTATTTGTCCGGGGTTTGCGACCACCTGCATGGGCTTTGGGTGTGTTGTAGTATATTGGGAATTCGGATTTTACAGAGCCGTTTTCAAATACATAATACGTATAATGATCAATGTTGCTTGTCTCTTGTTTAATGTATTTACCTAAAAACGAAGATGGATCACTATACCTTGAGTAATACATCACATCAGCATTGTTTGGGTTATTTAATATTTTGCTTCGAATAACAGAGTTTGCATTTGGCAATTCTTTAAGTTCAACACTATTTGGTAGTTTGTAAGGATCAGACTGTGGCAAGTTCGGCTCAACGTATGCTATTGTAGGCAATCCTTTTTCTTCTCTGATTTTGTTCATTCTTTCATGCAGTTTTTCACGTGCAGTGGCCATTATATATTATATCCACCTTAAAACAACAGGTTGTTAGAGATTTATTGCAATGGTTGGGTTGCTTTGGATAATGGGTTTGTTGCAATGGTTTGTTAGAGATTTGTTGCAATGGTTTGTTGCAATGGTTTGTTAGAGATTTATTGCAATGGTTTATTAGAGATTTGTTGTAATGGTTTGTTGCAATGGTTGGGTTGTGTCCCCGACAACCGCAGCCCAGGCTTTAACCCTACCCGCCAATCCAGACCTCTTAACCGGACGCCCAAACCGTGACCCCACACATAACCCTAGGGTTGCAGTGAGGAAAAGGGGATATTCTTCGGAAACGAGAAACCAGTGATCCCTTGAATAACCCGGTTACAGCATAATATGGTGTGCGGTGTGCAATAAAAAATATCCTTGTCGGACGTTTTTTATTATAAGTTAAATATTAAGATTAAAAGTGAAATATAAAATGTATTATTTGTTGGTTTTGGCGGCGGCCTTTTCTGCCCTCTTCGCTTCGGCCTTTTCTGCCTTGATGATATCTTTTACGTATGTATTGGCTGCCTTGATGACAGAACGAATAAATTTCTTCTCCACCGGTTTCATGTGTCTCTCGGGTTTTGCCTTGACGATGTCGCAACATTCAATGATGGAACGACCGTTGTATTCCTCCGGCATGTTCTCTGGAATCACAATCAATGACTTTTCAATTAATGTTGCCATCAATGTGTCACCATTCATCTTCATCATGCGCTCTTCAACCTCTTCGGCCAAAGTCATCTTGTCGGTGTTCATCGTTGTTCGTTGTTCGTTGTTCGTTGTTCAGTATATTACATTATTTATGCATTGGCGTATCATACAAAAAAATATTTCAATTTTGTCCCCTACATCTCAGTCCCATTCTGCACATGGCTAGTCGTGTATATTCCATTGTTTGGCTTTAAGGTTAATTCTCAAGTCTGAGAATTAACCCTCCTATAGGAGTACAGTACTCATAATGTCCTTGATTAAGGACATTATTGAGAACTAACATTAAACCCTTCCCAACAATCCGGACCTCTATACCGGATATCCGGATACACGTCCTAGCCACCAACCCTAGGGTATGCAATAAAAAATCCCGTCGGATTTGTGTTAAATTAAATTAAATATAAATATAAATGTAAATGTATTAAAGTTTTTTGTGAATGCGCCATGCGTGCATGGCTTTTGTTTGCGCATCAACTTCACCTTTGCTCAGTTTGGGTGCTCTGTCCCCGGCTCTGTTTCTTCCGATCCATAGATGCCCCCGTCCTGCTTTCATGTCCTCTGCTTTGATGTTTCTCACGAAGTTGGCAATGAAATCGTCTCTTTCTTGTTCAAACAGTGACTTGGCAGACGGTTTGGGCTTCGCTTTGTTGGCAAGTTCTTCTTCTTGTCTTTTGATCTCTGCTCTTTTGGCTTCTCTCTCTTTGCGTTCTGCATCCAGTGCATCTCTTTCGGCCCGACGTTCCGCAATGGATCTCAGTCTTTTATTTTCACGCTCTATATCTTCCTGTTTGACTGCTACAATCTCTACAGTTACGGTCATTGGCGTTTTGATACTGTTTATTCTCATATCTATTTCGTCATTCACTGCGTCCCAGTCAAAGTCGGCCATGTTGTCTTGTCTATTGTTTCGTTTTCTCTGTTATCATATGTATTATGATGTCTGCATATTTACAAATAAATATTTCATTTTTATATAATTGAAATATTTATTTGTGTATTGGTGCATAGTATATTATTATTGTTTGATCCATTCTTTGATCCAAGTATGAACGCAACTACTATTAACGAGTGTCGTGCCCTTGCCCACCAGTCTTATAAGGAAGACACTGATCGCATCTGGGGTCTCTGTATGTATATGGATTTATTGGAGGGTGCATCTGGCGATTGTTCTCGTCAGTCGTATGCAGTGACTGTGGCCGAGCTATTGGATAAGTATATGAACCACCGATTATATTCCACACCTGAATTCCAGCGCTTGCGACAAGAGATCAAATCCACCTATAACTATTAATTTATATATATTGTTTGTTTAATTAACTTAATCTATAACCAAAATAATAATATTCTGCACTGAATATTATTTTTTTTATACCACCGACCTCAGGCACTATAATAAAAGGCCACCCGTAGGGCGCGAAGTGCCCTTAAGCCCACGTGCCTACTTAAAAACAGTGCATCTCTCGCAAAATGCATATAAAAATCTCTCACTATATTATATTAATGCCTCGTGTAAAGCTTGCTGATAAATATCAAACCGAACGTGAAGAGATTTGTAAGAAACTTATTGATATTGTTGGTACCGAATTTTATCTCTGTGATTTGGATGCCGATACAGAGAAACAACAAGCCATACTCGCTTTGAAAAATGAAATCCCGAAGTACTTTGCTGTTAGCGCTCTAGCACCATATAAAAAAACAATTGATGTTAAACGTGATTACTTAATTGTGGTTAGAGGTGTTCTTAAACTGCAAGGATATACAGTTAAAAGTAGTTGGGCTGGAAAACTTGTTAATAATCAAATTATTGGATCCACCAAATATTTTATATTTAGGAATAATTCATAAATATATTAATTTATTCACGAATTATTTAAAGTCTCCATGTATTATATACCCATGAATTCTCTCACCCTCCAGCCTACAAATAATGTCCTCAACGGCATTACCCTTAAAGAAAAGTGTGACGTTTGCACACTTAGAAAGCTTATTCACAGCTCTTTGCTCAAACCAACATTGTCTAAGTGGAAACAACATATTTACACCAGCGAAAAACAACAATTGACCAAATACTTGTCTCTTATTGGTGGTAACACTGCAACTGTTCAGTATAATAAAGTTGATAACCAGTGTTGGGGTAGGTCAAATCCGAATGACATGGTTTCATTATTTACACTGAGGAAAGAAATTCGTCACACTATTTCCAGTATGTATTATACCGATATTGATATTGAAAATTGCCACCCCACTCTTTTATACCAGGTTTGTAATAAATTTAATATTAAATGCACTATGCTGGAATCGTATGTAACAAATCGCAAACACTACTTAGATGCGGTTACTTCGCATTATGGGGTTGATATGGATTCGGCAAAATTGTTGTTTATTATTATCCTGTATGGTGGCGGATTCAAAAAATGGTGCGATGAAGTGAATACTGACAAACCTGCCCTTGATTTTATAAATGAATTTATTGGCGAATTCAAACATATTGCTTTTAAAATTACAGAGCACAATCCTTTGATTAGAGATTATGTTATTCAAAGAAAAGAAAAACAAGGCAAATCAAATTACTCGCTTGAAGGTACCACACTGTCAATATATTTACAAGAACTTGAAGTCAGAGTTCTTGAGCAAATGTATTTATACTTGGTTGAAAACAAATATATTGAAAACAAAAATGCTGTTCTCTGTGCAGATGGCATAATGATTGATAAAACAAAATACAACAATATATTACTGACCGAGTTATCAAGTTTGATATTATCCAAAATGGGATTTGAGTTGAAATTTACAGTGAAGGCAATGGACAAAGTATATGGTTCACGTGACATTCATGACGCTTTAATATATGATTTGCATATGCAAGAATTTACCACTGGTATGCTTAGTGATTACTTTCGTGTATTGTTTGATTGTTTTGCATATTACGACTCTAAGATATACTTTTTTAACGGTGTATATTGGCAAGAAGACGTTGAACGAATGAAAATATATAACTTTATTGATGATAAAATGCACCGATACGTATTAAATTATTACTGCAAAACACGTGAGTTGATTGTAAAAAATTTAAGCACATTGTTACCAGAAGATGAGAAAGACAAGTTGAAAAAAGAACTCGAGTTGTTAGAGAAATTGCTTAAAAATATTCCGTTATTGCGACAAAACAAATACAGAAAAAATTTAACCGAAGACATATGCAACAAATTATATGATGAGACTATTGTATTTGATAAGAACCCAAATTTATTTGCTTTCACCAATCATATATTTAACCTGGCATTAGGTGAAGTGGTTAAACCAGATAAATATGATTACATATCCAATACATGTGGCTATGAATTTGACCCTAAGTATGACAAAGCAAATATTGAAGAATTTGACAAAATACTGGATACAATATTTCCGAATCCGGAAAACAAAAATTACTATTTGTATGCGTTATCCACTGGTTTAACGGGACACCAAGTAGAGAACTTGTTTATTGCAACCGGTGAAGGTGGCAACGGTAAAGGTGTTATCAATAATATTATGTTGCGCACTTGTGGAAAATATGGTTTTAAGTTGTCCAGTCTTGTTTTATTGAGTGAAATTAAAAGCGGAGCGAATCCTGAGATTGCGAGTCTTGACAATAAGAGGTTTGCATTAACAACTGAACCAACCGACAAGAAGAAAATAAACAGCTCCACGCTGAAAGAACTTACTGGTGACAAAGTTATCAATGCTAGATTTGCTTATTCTAATAAGTGTGAAGTACATTTGAGTTTAACATTATTTATGGAGTGTAATAGTTTGCCCAAACTGGATGAAGTGAATGATGCTATTGAGCGAAGAATCAGAGCTGTTCCATTTGTCAGTTCGTTTAAATCGCAGGAGGATTACGATAAACTGGAAGATAAAACAAATGCATATGTTGGTAATCCTCTGTATAAAACCGAGGAGTTCGAAAATAAACACAAACTGTCGTTGTTTTATTTATTGGTTCCAAAATGCAAAGAGTTTATTCGGTCCGGACTTCGTTTGCCTTCTGTGCCTTCGCAATGCAAGGCTATAACTGTTGATTATTTAACAAAGAGTGATAACATTTATGAATGGGTGCAAGAGCGGTATGAGCGCGGTTTTGAGTCTGACTTTGTTTATGTGAAAGACATGTATGAGTTGTTTAAATCCAGTGAGTATTTTGAAAACCTAAACAAGTCAGATAAGAGAGACATGACGTTAAAATCATTTATTGAAAAAGTGCGATGCAATATATTCTTAAAACAACACTTCAGAGACAGAAAGGATTATGTTGAATCGTATCAATTAACAAAACCAGCGATTGTTGGATATGTAAAAAAATCAAGTTCTTCTGTATAAGGCAGATTTTGCCCAACAAGGCAGATTTTGCCCTTATTTTGAAACATTTTTAATTTCTGTTTTTATTTAATTAAATTTTATAAAAGTTTGAATTTCAGGGCAAAATTTGCCTTATTGGGCAAAATTTGCCTTGTATTCCTGCTTAAAAAGACTGATATTATTTAATAATGTTAATATTACAGCATTTGGTTTAATTTAAACAGTGAGGACTATAAGGTTGTTGTCTAGTCCTCACCCTAGTCCTCACCCTGCTATTCATAAATATACCAATGTTTATAGTAAAGTTAAAAAGGTTGGTGGTAAAAATACAAGATGTTGGATTGGTGTTAATAGGGTTAAAGAGGTAAGCGATTGTTGCAGTGATAGTGGGACTGATGTTGTATATTAAGTTATAATCATTGTTAAGTTTATTATAACAGGTAACAGGTAACAGGTAACACCTTGATTTTAATCGTTGTAAAAAAATAATAAAAAAAAAAGGTTTATAATATTTTTTCCCAATTTTTTTTACAACGATTAAAATCAAGGTGTTAGGAGTTAGGTGTTACCTATTACAATTTATCCGGAATACATATATTATTACTATTAGTATGCATTATCCACTGTAATTATATATTGCAACCGGTGAAGGTGGCAACGGTAAAGGTGTTATCAATATTATGTTGCGCACTTTATATTAAGTTGTTATTAATAAGTTCATTGATACACCATTGTATATATAACCTTGCAATAAGGGGGCAACCTTACGAACTGAATAGTCGCCCATGCGGGACCGAAGGTCCCGCCATTCCCGCAAATCCTTCCCCTACATGTATCAAGAGGTGATTTCATCGGTATCCAGAAACCAGTCATTTAATGCCTTACCGCATAACCATATGGAGAGGAATTGGCGGCAGCCTTCCAGAATGACAGAACAAATGAATTTCTATCCCACCGGACTCATGCTCTGTACTCTGGTCTTAACAATGTCGCACAAATCACAAACGGGTCTTAATATGCACTCTACAAACATATCTTCAAGTTACATCGTTGTATCTCTGCAAGTTTATTCCGGTATATAGAGAACAACGATATTCTTCGGAAACGAGTAACCTACAGCATAATATGGTGTGCAATAAAAAATCTCGTCGGATATGTGTTAAATTAAATTAAATTAAATGTATTTTAAATTATATTGTGAATGCGCCATGGATGCATGGCTTTCGTATCGCCTTTGCTCTCTATTATCAATATATAAGTTATACCTTCGTTTATATGCGAATTTCGCAGTCGTTCATTGTGTCATTGATTACACTAATCCTCTATTATGTAATGCTGTTAATATTTTAGATCGTCTTTGTTCGCGCGTATCTTTGCAAATTGATTTTGTGCAGGTTGTTGATTTTGTATTCGCTCCTTTTGACACAATAGAATATCCTTTACTGTAGTAAGATCCCGTCATTTCAGAAAATATCTTTTCATAATCATCCAATTTTTCAAATTCATCGTGTATTTTATTCATTTCCTTGTAAAATTCGGGTGAATGATTAGCAAATAGATTGTGTGCAAGTTCATGAGCCAATGTTCCAACCAAATGATACCATTCAATTTGATTTCCATTATCATATAATCGTATTTGTATTATATTACCTTTCTGAATGTTTCTGCCAAGAACACCAGCATTTGTGGGGTTGTCCAATAATTCAACAATTTTGCCTGGAACCCACCGACGATTATTACATATTTGAGTTGCAAGAAATGTCAGATTTTGCAATAGTGATTCTCTAGATATCATAGTAACAAATGTATATTGTATATTTGGTGTCATTGCAAAGTCTGAATAAATATTTCAATTTTATAAAAAATATATTGATTAAATTATAAAATTCTATATTAAATACACATATACGATATATATTATTCATCATCAGTTAAATCAATAACGATTCGTTGATTAGGCGATGGTGGTACAGAAGGAGGATACTCGGGTTCAGGAGGAGGAGGATACTCGGGTTCAGAAGGAGGAGGATACTCGGGTTCAGAAGGAGGAGGATACTCGGGTTCAGAAGGAGGAGGATAATCTCTGTAATCAGTTTTGCGATACGACTTATATGTATCAAACAATTGAAATGCATCTTCTGAAATGGATTTAATAATTGATGATTTATTAATAAGTGCATTAATAATTCGCTTCTCGGCATTGTCTTTATGATGTCCTTTTAATATACTGTCATTAATATCAACTTCAATGTACCGCTGATGATAAATATCATTTAATATATTCATACCAGTGCTGGAATACACATAACGAATAATAGTATGACTTTTAGTATCCAAACTTCTTAAAAACCGATATGATAGTTGTTGTAAAGTTATCATGCTGAAATTTGGATTAACAAATACATAACGTGGGTAATTACCATTCTTGTCATCCAAATCAATTCCAGTAGATATAACATTAATATTACCAATTAATAAACGACGAGCCGTGGATGGTTGCTGAAATAGTGATATATATGTATCCTTATTTTTCCGAGATAAATCGCCGTTGAGAATTAATGGATTCCACGTGGTAAGTTTATTAGCTAACTCATGAATACTGTCGCTGTATGACAAAGCAACCACAACTTTTGCATTCGGAATAGTTGATAATACATGATGCACTTCCTCTGCAAATGTGTTAATTTTTGCACTCTCCAACAATACCATGGATTTAAATAATTCAATTCTGGCTTGTCCAACAACATTATCATTATTATCAATAATTTCAAGCATTTTAGTAATGGATTTTTCACAAATGTCTTTGTCTTGCCCATGTAAATCATAAAACACATTTTGATTCGTGATAGAAGCAACAGTTATTACATTGGGCATAGTAATAGTCGACGTTAATATTGGTTTGAATATTTTCAAGAACATATCAAACAACACTTTATGAATGGCATGAATATTCCGACTTATTAAATATTTGTAGTCACGATTCACTACTTGCTTTTGTTTATTAGTCTGCACAATGGAATCAACAAATGATAATATTTCTTTATAACCAGTATATGATCCTGTTAAAGGTTCATACAGTTGAGGTGATTTTTGGATACCAATGTTACGATACATAGTAACAAACTGTTTTTCCTTATCAAACGGTGTTCCAGATATAAATAACATGCAATTTACGCCAGCATCCCATATAGTGTTCATAATAGCACGACATGCGCGAGTTGCATTGGAGGATTCATTGCGAAGACACTGAATTTCATCAAATGCAACAAATAATCCGCCTGGTTTGGACGCCATCTCCATTAAATAATCAGTTGCATAATAGCGAACTATTTCAATATCTCGTGTCTCACCGGGATATCCATTGTGTATTTGTTGTGTTTCAATTAAATCATCACGTCTAAGCATATTATGATTTGGTTGTTTCAATTTGGTGCCACCTATTTCATTATATGTATATATGATAGCAGGTATTCCATATTCACTCGTTACTTTGATCCATTTTGATTTCAGCATTGGTGGGCATATTATGTACATATTATCACAAGGATGTGTTTGCATATATTTGCATGTAATGTATGTTTTACCGGCACCCATTGGCGACAAATCAAATGCGATGCGATGTTGATTCAATATATCACATATGCGTAAATAATGATCATTTTGATATTCAAGCAAATCAATATTGCGAGTGGGCAAATCTTTTGCTGTCTTGGTTGGTGTTGGCATTGATTTTATTATTTTTTGTTCCAATATAACCTTATTATCATTTCCATCTGGAATTGCCAATGAAAATCTTGATTCGGTTGTTTCACAGTAAAACTCGTCGTTAGCGGTTTCAAAACATTCGTTGCATTGTTTAATCAATTGCAATACTTCATTGTGAATATCTTCTTCTGTCCGCATGTTATTGTATATTCGCGACTGAATATCATCTATGCAACTTAAATACATTTCAATAATTTCACGATGAGCCAGTTTCATTTTCATTGTTTTGTAATTATTGTAGAGACGTTTTCCCCATGTGTGTTCTTCTATTTCATTATTCATGTATTTTATTCGTAACACATTGTTTGCATCTATTCGTTTTTGCAATATTGTATTATACTGGCAATTAGTTGTATAATGATAGCGAATTTTATTTGGATATGTGTATAAATCATATACTATTTTATCAGATATGTGCGGTTGTAATATATCTTGTGGAATAGCCGGATCCGCGTATGATCTATAACACATACCATCATCATTATTTGATTGATTTCGTATTACATTGTAATGATGATTCGTGCTATTTTTCAATAATACACCTAGATCCCATGAAAAGTGTGCTCCGCAACTTGTACATCTCATATGATCACAGCCTGAGATTTTATGTATTCGATGATAGCATTTTGGACATCTTCGTGTATCTTTTTCCAATTGCTTTATTGTTTCTAATGTATCTTTGTTGCATTCATGATCTGTTCCTGTTACTACCACTTGACATTTTATACAATGTTTGCTTTTACACATCATGCATTCCAGATCCATTGTATTTTCACACATTTTCAAATATCCTTTGCATCCTGTCATTGTGCATGGTTCCACATTTTTTTTTGCTATTAATACTGGTGTTGCTGGCATATTTTCAAATACTTGTTTTCCTTGTCTAAACAGTTTTCTGCGGCGTTCCATTTCATTATTGTATTTTATTAATTCTTCTGTTGCCGGTAACAGTTGTTTTTCTTCTATTATTAAATTTTCTATGATACGACGTATTATTACGTTTTTCACAAATGATTTTCCCAGTAGTGTTTCTATTTGATTTTTCGTATAATCTACATGACAATTCATGCATTCTGCTTTTTCATATCTTTTCTGACAATGATTGCATGATATGTAATTACAACTGTTGCATGTTATTTTCTTGTGACATATACGACTTATGTCGTACGTTTCGCAGCATGTTTGACATTCAAAACGGTTCATGATTTATATATATATTATCTGTTTAATGTTATTTACATTTTACACATAAATATTTCATTTTTTCACTGTAGCCATATAAGTCTAGGACCTCGGTATATCCAAGCATTAAGGTTAATTCTCAAGCCTGAGAACTAACATTAAAAAAATATCCCGTTGGAATCCTCTATTATGTAATGCTGTTAATATTTTTAATACGTCTTTGTTCGCGCGTTTCTTTGCAAAATTGATTTTGTGCAGGTTGCCACTACTCTAGTACGCCCGTATATTACTTGCAACCCGCCAACCGTGGCGCACCCCTAATCCGGACCCTTAAACCGGACCTCTTATGCGGACCTGGTAATTAAGTTAAAAAATGGTGTGGATGTATGGTGCGGTAACCGATTTTATATATGTATTCGGAAACGAGAAATGAGTCATCGGTTGAACTGCCGCATATACGATAAATGCGTGATTAAGTTAAATGTTATAATAAATACAATATAAATGTTAAATAATAATTTGGTTACCTGTTTCGCATTCAGTGATGTAGTAGTTGGGTTCGTCTCCGACAATCTCTGCAATTCTCTGAATGACTTCTTTTACGAATTCTTTGTTCTCAATGGAATCGAAATAGATGTATCCCATGTCAAAGTCCAGACTGATTGTGTATCCGCTGGGACTGTTGTATGTGCCGGTATTTTTATTGGTGAAACTAGAGTTCAATGCGCGATTCAATAGTCTGAATGCATTCGATTCTTGTCCAAAGTAGAATGTTGCATAGGCATGCTGTTGTGATCCATTGTCTTCTTCTTTGACTTCTTCTGCTTCTTCATTGGTCTCCAACATATATTCTTCGTCCGTCTCTTCGTCATAGACCGACATGGCATGTGCAGGGTCGCATCCAATAGCATTGACAATAGTTTTCAGTATGTTCGCTACTTCGGTCTTGTCGTCAATACTGCTGAAATACACAAATGCAATATCACCGTCGAGATTGATTCTGTAGTTAGTTCCATAGTGTTCGTCACAATTATCTTCGAGGTTAATGTTGAGAGCGCGATTCAACAATTTGTATGAGTTCTCGCTAATCGGCACGGATGTGGAGTATGGCCACTTGTTCAATAGCGCCTTCAATACTTGTTTGCATGTCTTCATTTGGTTGGGCACAGGTTTGTCTTTCATTTCCAAGTCATCTATGATTTCATTGCATTTATCTCTCATCACCTTCAATAATTTCTCGTTTTTTTCATTCTTGTTCTCGCCTTTGTAGAAGTCAGCGGCCGAGTCGGCAATGTATCCAAACATTTGTGCCGATAATTGCGTTCTTGTTTGGATGTTAGGCTCAGATGCGCATGCATTCAGCATAGTGGCCACAGTCTCTCTGAAACCGAAGGTAGTGGTCATGTTCGTTTGTTCGTTCGTCGTTTGTTCAAGGGGGCATATATTTATTATGCTATCCGTTCTGATACAAATAAATATTTCAATTATATAAAAGTTTGATTTTTAGGGCAAAATTTGCGACATTTTGCATAAATATACCAATTTACACACCCTTGTATAGAGGACATCGAAACAAAGGGTGGGACCTCCCTTCGGGCGTCCCACGGGCGCCGAAGGCGCCCTGGCGGGCAAAGCCCGCCCATTGTCGCAATGTTTTATCCTACAAATAGGTAGGGCTCGGTATCGAGAAACCAGTCTTAATGTCGCCACTTTCTTCTTCAACCAATCAAATCCCACTGCTTTTTCCGACATCATGTACATATCTCCATCATTCAACATTATTATATTTCCTTTACATCTGTTACTAATTAATATTTCATTATTGCGGCATACCAGATACCCCGAAGGCACTGTCGGTCTATGGAATAAAAAATATGTCCAAAGGGACATTTTTTCATTTGTTGAGTTAAATTAATTATATAAACCTAATACTAACATTTATGCACCCCATCCTGCCGACAAGATTGTTGGTACTTCCAATACTATTATTTCCACATAATATGGATATCCATTGATCTCTGTTTCATCTCCATCTATTTCTCCCGATTCTGAATACAATCCATTCATATTGTCGTATAATATTGATTCCAGGTTTTCTTGTGTATCTGAGAACTCTGATGGTATTTCCATTGTTATTTTGGATTTTATTACATATTCTTTTTTTATGTTTCTGCATGTAAATGATTGTGATGTAACCTTTACCATCGCCGATAACAATGCACTTGCAAAATAATCTCCGTCTGGACGCTCCAGATATTTTCCTGATATATATTCTGTTTTATTTCTGCCTTTGATCAGTGCTTCATTCATTTCATTCATCAAATAATTATCTGGTATTTTCTTTTTCACCACTGTTTCTCTTTCGTTTATTAAACGAAATTTCACTGGAAATTCGTATTCTATGCTGTATTCGGGCATTGCGGTTTCGTTTATTACATTATTTATGCATTCGTGTTTCATACAAATTAATATTTCAATTTTTTATCCTTGTTGTTATTACCAATCGTGGTCATTGGTATTAACAATATTTCACATTCGGCTATCAATTCATCTATCATGTCTTCCACGATTCTTATGTACAATGATGTATTCATCAGTAATGAATATGCTAAATCTGATGATTTGTTATCAGATGCACAGCGCATTTTTTCATGTGATTTACCAAATTCTTTTATATTTTTTATTATTGTCATTACTGTATCTTGTGATATTCTAATATGCAAATGTAATTTGTCTGATTGGGACTTGTATTCATTGTACATGTTAATATATTTATCACTTTTTGGTAATAATGTATTCTTAAACAGTGATTCTATTTTGCGTTTGCACGATATTACTTCATTATTTCTATCTGATGTTCGCGATCCCATACGCAATCCTGGGTTCATTGCTGGGTTCATGATTGTATATATATATATTTGTGATGAATGCATTTATTCAAAAAAATATTTCATTTTTGCAAAGTAAGTACTAACAATAATATTGAATTATTTTTTTGTATTCTTTTTTATTACACACTTATACACATACTACCATGACTACTCCTTCCCAGCCTTCTGCTAAGACTATATTATCTGATAAACAGATTGCCAAAATTGTTCAATATTGGCAACACAGAGAGCATCTTGAATCTGAAATCAGTGATTACATTAGTAACTACCATACTGATGCCGATTATAGTCACGATGATTGGGGTTTTAAAAAAACTGCGTACGGATATCAAAGAGCAAACATACAACATGAATATCACATTGACGAGTTGAAGGATCGCATATCTAAACTTGATGCCGCATATGAAAAGTGGTTGCATGATAAAGTTGGATTGCTATTGAACGATCGTGATCAAGACGAATTCACCTACAATTTACTCAACAATGGAACTAAGATTGATGTTTAAGGTTCATTGAGAATTAACCCTCCCATAATGTCCTTGAATAAGGACATTATTGAGAACTAACATTAATACATTTATCGGGATTCTCCTGCTTATGATTTTACTTGATTTTATATATTGTAATATTAATTTTATCTGTCATTTTTTCTTACCATTCGCTACTTTTTTTGCAAAATTGAAATATTTTTTTGTATTCTTTCTTATTGCAGAATATTTATGTAATTACGCCTAACCAACCAGAACCAGAACCAAAACCAGAACCAGAACCAGAACCATGAACACCAGCGACTACCCTGTTGTTACCGAAGAGCCCAAGTCTGCTACTGAGTTTGTTGCTACCGCGACTGAGCCTGCTAAGGAGAAGAAGCCACGTGCACCCAGAAAGCCCAAGGCTACTACCGAGTCTGTTGCTACCGCGACTGAGTCTGCTACTACTGCTACCGAGTCTGTTGCTACCGCGACTGAGCCTGCTAAGGAGAAAAAGCCGCGTGCACCCAGAAAGCCTAAGGCTGCTACCGAGTCTGTTGTTGCTACCGCGACTGAGCCTGTTGCTACTGCTCCCGAGTCTGTTGTTGCTACTACCGAGTCTGTTGTTGCTACTCCCGAGTCTGTTGTTGCTACTAACGAGTCTGTTGTTGCTACTCCCGAGTCTGCTGTTGCTGCTACCGCGACTGAGCCTGCTAAGGAAAAAAAGCCGCGTGCACCCAGAAAGCCCAAGGCTACTACCGAGTCTGTTGCTACCGAGTCTGTTGCTACCGAGTCTGCTGTTGCTACTACCGAGTCTGTTGCTACCGAGTCTGCTGTTGCTGCTACCGCGACTGTTGTTGCTACTACCGAGTCTGTTGTTGCTACTCCCGAGTCTGCTGTTGCTACTACCGCGACTGAGCCTGCTAAGGAAAAAAAGCCGCGTGCACCCAGAAAGCCTAAGGCTGCTACCGAGTCTGTTGATACTACCAAGTCTGTTGATACTACCAAGTCTGTTGCTACCGAGTCTGTTGATACTACCAAGTCTGTTGATACTACCAAGTCTGTTGCTACCGAGTCTGTTGTTGCTACCGAGTCTGTTGCTACCGAGTCTGTTACGACTGCTGACGATCCTTATTTGCGTATTGCTCAACTGCAAGCCAAAATTGATGCCGATGCTATTATCATTGAACAACTTCATGCCAAATTAGTATCTTTGCAGAAACTTCCCTCCTCCTCCTCCTCATCCAACAATAACAATCCATGGAGTGAGCACTACTCTACCAAATATCAAAGAGCTTATTGGTATAATAATGAAACCAAAGTTTCGTCTTGGTCTAAACCTAACTTATAAATTAATTGTATTTCATATATCTTTATCTTAATTAACATTATATTATCAGGGATGTGTCCCTTTTTTATTTCCATTTTTTCTTTG
>JACCDX011799865.1_pt1 | contig 16654 bp, 12 predicted proteins | sample 7449681 | NCBI WGS metagenome assembly JACCDX01 (sample SAMN15323450, study PRJNA562643) | freshwater metagenome | isolation source: river surface water | place: USA:Blue River Watershed | collected 2017-08-18 | reverse complement strand
GGTGTATATCAAGTAGCGCTTCCAGTCAATGCAACATATAAGTCAAGAGACTTGAAATTGACATGGAGTTATTCTGTAGCTGGATCTGCTCAAACAAGAAGCCACAAGCTTTATGTAGTTCAGCCATATGTAGATTTAGCACAGGCATATGGCACATTAGATTTTGGCAATGATCCATCAGACCCTAATTATAAAAACTATGAGCAAATTACAGAGGCGGAAAGATATGCTCGTAAGGTTATAGAAGGATATACAGGTCAAAAATTCTATTTAACCAATGAAGTATATTCTTTATACGGATCTGATTCAGACACCCTGGCCTTGCCAGCAAAGATTAATACACTACATCAATTATATGAAAACGATGTATTGCTTGTAGATAATATTAATAATATCGACAACTGGAACTATCAGTTAGATATAACAGAAAGCGGATTTGGAATTCGTGTAAATAGAGCAGCTATGATGGATAATACAGTATATACCGCAAACGGTATGGTGCCACCATCAATACATGACTCTTCAGGAACATTTAATCTAGGATACAGATATAAGGTATTTGCAGAATTTGGATATGTAGATGTTCCAGATGAAGTAGAAACAGCAGCCATAGAGCTAATGCAAGACTTTTTCTCTAAGGACAATCTATGGCGTAAAAAGTATGTAAGCAAAATCTCTACATTTGACTGGGATTTTGAATACGGAAGTGGAGCAACTTCTGGAACGGGCAATCTGTATGCAGACCAACTGCTTTCAGACTATGTCCTTTCTAAAGTTTTATTGATCTGATGCAAGGAATTATCGAGTCAGTATTATCCATGAAAATGGATGTATACCGCCAAGTCGATGAGCAGGATATTGATACTGGTGCTATTAAAAAGGCATGGATATATCAGAGAACTGTAGACTGCCACGCTAAAGGTGTTATTAGCAACTCTGCAACAACCAGATCTAGCGACAAGCAGGTGTTTGATAATCGATATAAAAATGATCAACAGATTCAGGTAAGAACAGTTGATAGATTAACTGCAAGAGAAAAAATTACTAACATCAGAGATCAATACGATGTCCCTATTTGGACAGAAATTAATTTTCCTACAGAGACACCAACTGTATTTGAGGTAGTTGGAGTTACACCAATAACAGATCCATTCGGAAGAACTATTGGATATAACTCAGCAATGCGTAGATCGGAGAATCAGCAAATTGGACAATAGCGCTATGTTGATTCAAGCTGCCAGCGGTCTAGAAAGACTTATGGGCGGGACTAAAGGCGATGCTCTTAAAGACTCTACAGTTGCACAGATATCTGCCTATGTATACTATAACGCACATGTAATATCTAAATTGACTAACAATAAAAATTTTCAATCTAAATTTTCTAAAACAATATTTACTCAGATAGATAAAGACTTCGGTGAGTATATAGACGCACTTGCTAGAAGCAAGCCAAAGTCATTACACCATGTATATGAATGGGGTAGAGCTGGAGACAAATCAGCTAGGTTATTTGACCTAAAGCTTGGCTCTCAAGATGGCCTATCTTTTAAAATATCTTATTCATTTAAACCATCAGTGTCATTTGTACCAGCATCATCTAAATTTAGGAGAAGGCACGTATTTGCAAATAAGGCTAGAATTATGGAAGATGGAAACCCTCTAGTAATTTCTCCAAAATATTCAGAGCGTTTAGTATTTGAAGCAGACGGTCAGACAATTTTTATGCCAATTGGAAAATCAGTTACGGTTAAAAGGCCAGGTGGAACTGCATCTAGAAATCAATTTTCATTAGCACATGGAAGATTTTTTAGTGGACAACTAGTAAATAGTTCAATTAAAAGGTCTGGATTTCAACAACTATTTAATGTATCAATGGCAAAAGCACTTAAGTTGCCATCTAATATAAAAAGAGTTCAGTATAGTTTTAGTCCAAATACAATTAGAGGTCAGGCAGATGCATCTCTAGCAGCAGCATTCGGAGGTGTCCTATGACAGCAAATTACAAGCTAGACGCTATGATCGAGCTTAGAAAATTCCTATGGAATGAATTAAAGACCCGTAATATATTTGACGATGAAGATTATTGGAGTGATAATCTAGATGAGAATATAATTCCAATTGTTCCAGTACAGCAGTCTGCTGAAATGAACCAATTCTTGAGTGGGAAGAAGCATATTGTTTATGACAAAATCGGAATGTCCTACGAAGATAATTGGGCCATATGCTGTGAGCAGATCCTATTTACCATATATTCAACAGACTTCTCAGAAATAAATGAGATTAGAAATTTTATGACAGACCAATTTAGACGTATGGATGAGTCAGCCAGAGACGTAAACTACTGGTCTGGATTATCAGATAAATTTAAATTCCACTCCATATTCGTTGCCGATATATCTCCTACAACGCCTTCAGAAGAGCTACAGGGATTCTTTGCGGCAGACGTAATATTAGAGGTTAAGTACTCAAGAATAATGGATCAGGTTGGTAGATTCCTATAAATTGCTTTAAGCCTTGATATGCCGTATTATAGGGTATGAGGAAAGAAGCCTAGCCAGCTTTGGTTTTAAAAAATATATATATATAGTTTAAAACACAGGAGGTAATAAATACTATGGCACAATCCGTAGGTAATGCTAAAAACATTCTCGTTGGTGCGTCTCCGTTATTTTTGTCAACAATTGACGTAAATGACTCAGATTACATTGCAAACGCAGAGCCAGGTGCTGGAATTGCAGCAGGTGCAGGAAACGTTTCTGTACCAGCTTTCGCAACAGGTGTATCATACACAAGCACACTGAACGCTGTTAATCAAGAAGCAGGTAAGTTCGGATACCGTAACGTTGGTTTTACTAACAACGGTCTTCAAATCACTTACAACCCAACATACGATTCAGTAACTGTAGATCAGTTGCTTGATACAGCTAAGCTGTTCAAGTCTGCGATGGAAGTTATGATCGCAACAGAAATGTCAGAAGGTACTCTAGAGAATATCGTAGCGGTATTCGGACAGAATGCATCTTCTCTTTCAACAACAGGAACAGGACAATCTAAGGTTGATACTTTAGGTCTTGAGGCAGGTTCTCTAGGCGCTGCTCCAACAGAGCGTCAGCTAATTGCAGTTGGACAAGCTCCAACAGCATCAGCAACAGCAACAGAGCGTGTATATTATGCACGTCGAGTATTGTCTGTACAACAGTCACAATTCTCACTTGCTCGTACAACTCCAACCACATTCCCAGTGACATTCCGTCTTCTACCAGATGCTAACTACTCTGGCTCAGAATACGGCAAGATCATTGACCGTGTGTTGACAGTCTAATAATTTAATAAATTATACAGGGGCCCTCGATTTTTCGAGGGCTTTCTGCTTGTGTTAGTACCATCTATTTGTTATAATAATTAAGACTATCCAAGGAGGATAAATTGGCAACTACCGTATATAACGTAGAAGAAATACAGCTACAAAATGGGCAATCTATAAAGCTCAAACCATTATCAATTAAAGAGCTCCGTAAATTCATGGAGGCTATTCAGAAGACTAGCGAAGTAACAAATGAAAATGAGACTCTAACAATTCTTATTGACGCTTGTGCCATCGCTTTGGAAAAACAACTACCAGATTTGGTAAAAGATAGAGAAGCACTAGAGGACGCTTTGGATGTTCCTACAATGAACCGCATTCTTGAAGTTTGCGGAGGAATTAAACTTGACGACCCAAACCTACTAGCGGCAGCGGTTCTGGCTGGACAGAACTAGACTTAGCCGCATTAGAAGGAGAGCTTTTTCTTTTAGGACATTGGAAGAATTATAATGAACTTGAAGAAAATCTATCAATGCCAGAACTTATAAATACTTTAGATGCTTTAAAAAAGAAGGAACACGAAGAAAGAAAATTTCAAGCATCATTAAAGGGAGTAGATATAGGTGATTACAAAACTGAAGAAAGAAGTGACAAGTTAGAAGAGATGAAGTTAAAAGCTGCTGGTATAAACGCTAAGGCTAACGACGTCTTATCTCTCCAAGGAAACTTTGCTGCTGAGGCAGGATTTGGAATTGGAGCAGGACTTGGATACTCTGAGGAATAATAAAAAGATAAATGGCTGACGAGACAATCAGTACCCGCATAGTCGCTAATGCCGACTTCTCATCCCTTATTGCAGATGTGCATAAGGTTACAGCCAGCTTATCAAAATTACAGGAACAACTTGCTAACTCTAATAAAATGTTGGCAAACAATGTTGCCGTAATTAATAGAAATTTCTCAGATACACTAAGAAGTACTGGTCAGTTCTCCACACACTTTGTAAGCCTTACATCAGATGTAGAAAAGTTTGGAAAGAATCTTGATGGCGGAAAACTAAAACTAAATCAGTATTTCAATACATTTAGAGATCACACAAGAACATCTGGTGGATTAATCAGAGACTTGGCCAAGCAGCAAGTTGCTATGCAAAATGCTGTGCTACAGCCACTAGGCAGAAACTCTCAAGGATTAATGCAATTTAATGTGCATGTTCCTAGAGGCTTAGATGCTGTAAAGAATAAAACTGCAATAGCTAGACAAGAGTTGCAGATTATGAATAAAGTAATTCAAGATGGTGCTGGACAACTTATTAACTGGGGTAAAAATACTCAATGGGCAGGTCGCCAGCTAACAGTAGGTTTAACAGTACCACTTGCAGCATTTGGTAAAGCAGCAGCAGATGCATTTAGAGTGGCAGATCAAGAGTTAACTCGTTTAACTAAGGTTTACGGAGATATTGCTGGAACATCTGTTGAAGAATTGGGAAGAGTCCGTAAAGAAGTAATTGAAACATCAAAAGAATTATCTGCTGCATATGGAACAAACTTTACAGAAACTATTTCTTTAGCTGCTGACATTGCAGCTACTGGAAAGCAAGGTCAAGAACTTTTAGATTCAGTAAAAGAAACAAGCAGACTTGCAGTTCTCGGTGAAGTAGATCGTCAAGAAGCAATGAAAGCAACTCTAGCAATTCAATCTGCATTTAAACAGAATACAGATGAACTTGCAGACTCAATTAACTTCTTAAACGCAGTTGAAAACCAGACATCAACAACTCTAAACGACTTAGTAGAAGCAATTCCAAAAGCTGGTCCAGTAATCAAGGGACTTGGCGGAAGCGTACAAGATCTTGCTTTATACCTAACAGCTATGCGTGAAGGTGGAATTAATGCTTCTGAAGGAGCAAACGCTTTAAAGTCCGCTTTAGCATCATTGATTAACCCAACAGACAAAGCGGTAGAAAAGTTCCAGGGATTTGGTATAGACCTATTAAAAATTGTAAACAGTAATGCTGGAAATGTAACTGCAACACTTATGGATCTGCAGGCTGCCCTAGATAGATTAGACCCACTACAAAAGCAACAGGCAATTGAGCAGCTATTTGGAAAGTTCCAGTTCTCAAGACTCAATGCTTTGTTTGAAAACTTAGGTCGTCAAGGAAGCCAAACTTTACAAGTATTAGATTTAATGAAAGCAAGTGCTGCTGACTTAGAATCAGTGGCATCACGAGAATTAACTGCAGTCACAGAGTCTGCATCTGGTAAATACAGACGAGCCTTAGAAAGCCTGAAGGCTGATTTAGCAGGACTTGGCGATGCATTTTTAACAATTAATACACAAATTATTAATATTGTAGATAAAGCACTAGAGTTTTTTAATTCTTTACCTAAGCCAATTAAACAAGCGTTAACATTTATTGGAGCATTAACAGCAGTTGCAGGACCACTTATCATGCTTACTGGTGTTCTTGCAAACTTCTTCGGATACATTCTTAAGGGAGTAGGCCACATGAAGGCATTCTTTAAGGGTGGAGAAGGGTGGAAATATTTAACTCCAGAAATGATGGCTGCAGATAAGGCTGGCAAGCTAATAGAACAAACATTCTATAGCGACGCAAAAGCAGCATCAATTTTACAATTAGCATTAAAGAATTTAATTGATGAATTCAGCATCTTGGAAACAAAAGCTAGAAGCGGTGCAATTTCAGTAAATCCAGCAGTAAGCACAATGGCTGGAAATCTTGTAGCAAGGGCTGGCGGTCCAAGAATTGTAGACCCTAATAATCCTCTAGTAGGAGCAATGGGAACAAGAGCATCCACACATATGGTTGCAAGAGCAAGCCTAACAGAAGAACAAAGAATGCAACAGACTATCTTTGGACTTGTTCCAGGATCAATTCCTCTAAATCAAAAAATTGGTGAAGCCCCACAAATTTACATGCAAGATCGTTTGCCAAATGTTCCAGGCTTAACAAGCGTAGGTGGAGCATCTACTGGTGTTGTAGCTAGCGAAGCAGCAAGATGGCACTCTATGACAGCAACATTGGCAATGCAGTCAAAGGCTGAAATTGAAGCCCTAAAGAAACAAATGGTTGCTACAGGTGTATTAAGCAAAGACTTTATGAATCAGTTCGACGATATGCTTCCAATTATTTCTAAGATTACAGATAGCGCTGCTAGAGAATCTGCTGTAATAGTTGCAGAATTACGTGCTGGAAAACTTACAGTTGAAGCAGCAAAAGCTAAAATCATTGCTCTTAATTTAGAGGTAGAAAGAATGATTGGTGCTGCTGCTGTAGGACAAGCAACCAGCCTTGGAAGAACATTAAATCCAACAATGGTTCCAACTTTAAATCAGCCAGTTGTTGATCCAACTGGAAGATCAAATATGCGTGAGCTATTTAAGAAGAGTAAAACAAAAGACTTTATTGATAAGGTAGCCAGATCCCTTGGAGTAAGAACTTCAGGTGCTGGATATAATATTGAAACTACACGTCCACGTAAGATGAATATGGGTGGATATGTTTATACAATGAATGATGGAAACATTGTTCCTGGACCAAATGTAAATGCAGATATAGTTCCAGCAATGCTTACTCCTGGAGAGTTCGTTGTAAACGCAGAAGCCACAAGAAAGAATTTACCATTATTGCAGGCATTGAATGAAGGCGGAAATCAAAATCCATTCTTATCAGCAACAATGATTCATCAGGGATCAGAGGCAAACCAAGCACTTGCAGGTAATAGACCAGGAGTTAATCTTACTGGAACTTATTTAGCAAATGATTTATCTTCATTGCATTCAAGAGGGCTTCATCCAATGGCTCTATTTTACGAACAAGGAATTAGACTTGGATACAATAAATCAGATTTAAAGAAAGCACTAACATTAGCCTATACAGAACTTGAATCAACATTCCGTCGCAAGGGCGATGCCCCAATTAATAATACATATTATGAAAAGGTTGCAACAAGTATTGCAATGAAGCATTTAAAAACTGTCTCAAGATTTAGTCCAACTGTTGGACGCAGTGTAAGGCTTGCAGAAGAATTAATATTTTTAGGACATCAAAGAAATACTCAAAACAGAGGATTTGAGCCAGGATCACTAAGGACTACTGGTTTTGACGGAACTCAACTGCCTAGACATTTAGTTGGAACTGGAAGTGGTTTTTCAGGATCAGCCAATCAAGCACATTTTAATTTAGCACAAGAACTATATGATGATAAACCTTCTAATCTTTACACAGGAACACTTGGAAGAGGAAACACAATATCACAGGTATTTGGCTCACAACGTGGACATATAGGAACTAAATTTAGTCCAAGCAGATGGAATCTGCTTTTAAATATGGTAAAAAATAAAGTTGGAAGAGCTCCAATGGTTCCAGATGCAAGATCTGTTGCACTTAATAAAAAATGGAGAAGCGGATATTCAAGCGGAGGTGTTGTTGGCTTAAATTCTGGAGGAATGGTTCCAGGAGTTCGTTATATGCAAGATGGTGGAATAGCCTCTGCATTTACATCTGGATTAAGAAATCCATATGGAAAAGGATTAGCTTCTGGCGCAATGCCAAGAATGGGTCAACCTATGGGAATGGGTGCTCAAATTGGTATTGGTATTGGCGGTTCTATAGCTGGCTCAATGATTGGCGGACCAGTAGGAACAGCAGTAATGCTAGCATCAAACCTTCTTCCATTAATGTCTGGACTTAGAGGTCTTGGCGGAATATTACCATTAGTAACAAAATTAGCTGGTGTATTAGGAAGATTAACAATTCCTGGAGCTGTAATTGGCGGAGCGTTCATGCTTGGAAAGTTCTTGCTAGATGCTAAAAAGAATGCCGAAGAAACAGCAAACGCAAATAGACAAGCATTTGGAATGTCTGCAGATGTAATAAAAAGAGCTGGCTATAATGTTGCGGACTATAGCGCTAATGTTAAAAAAGCAGTTGAAGAAACAAAAGCATTACAAGAGCGTAATAGAATGCTATATGAAAGCATGTTCCAGGCTGGAATTCCAATTAAGATGACAATTGCTGAATACAAAAAGCTTCGTGCAGAAGTAAAAGAAGGCATGCCAGAATTAATTAAACTATTTAATCAAACTCCTAATGGACAAACTGGAGGTGTGGCGGCAAGTCTAAAGGCACAGTTCATGGCTCTTGGAGATAACGTAGACACAGCAACAGCAAAGGTATTTGCCTTAATGTCTCAATCAAATAAGGCACAACTTGCTGCAGCAGCAATTGGTTCAAAGGGATTTGCAGCTATCAAAACTACTGTAGATGCAGCAATTGTTTCAGCAACGAATTTTGATAAAGCTATATCTTCTGGAGAGGCTAAAGCAGCATCAGATGCCCTAATCGTAACTTTTGAGGGTATTGGAAATGCTATAGATGAAAATTCAAAGAAAAATAAAATATCGTTTGGCCAGTCTATGGACGAGGTTTTAAAGAAAATTTCTGAATCTGGAAAGGGTCAAGTGGCCATTACTAAGGATGTAATGAATGAGCTAAAGAAACAAAATCCAGAATTAGCAAAAATATTAAATTCAACAGATACCGCAACCTCTGCTTGGGCTAAATATCAATTAGCTCTAAAAAATGTAAACATAGACTTAAAGAATATTTCTGGAGAAGCTGCTACTGCAGCACTTAAATTACAAGAGCTTGCAAGCACTCAGTCAATATCTACCCTCAAATCAACAGCTGGAATTAAGGGACAGTATGCTGCATATAATGCACTTCAAACACAAATTAAAAACCTGCAAAAAGCTGCAGCTGGACAAAGCGCTCAGGGTGAAATTAATACTAGAAAACAAACAGAGTTAATAAATAAACAAATTGATGCTATTAAAAAGGCAGCGGATGCCAAGATTAAGGCTCTACGTAGTCAAGCTCAAGCTGAAAATGATAATTTAGAAATTCAAAAACTACAGCTTGAGTATCAACAAGCCCTTGCTCGTGGAGACCAAGATGCGGCTGCATCGGCACAGATTGCATTACAGCAGTTTACTAATCAAGTTCAGACAAGAAAAGCAGAAGAGTCAATTATGGCTAAGGCTGATCTACAAATCAAGCCGCTACAAGACAAGTTAGATTTAATAGGAAAGAAAAATCAAGAGCTTGCCGACAAGGCATCACTTGCTGGAGATAGTTTAGGAAGATTGCAAAAACAGTCTGACGAGCTTGCTTCTAAACTTAGAGCATTAGAATCTGCAGCAACAGCGGCAGCAATGGCAGAAATATTAAATAAAAATAATCCTAAGTATCAAGGAAGTCAAGAACAAAAGAATAACCTGGCTGCAGTTGAAGCCGCAAACATGGCCCTTGGAGGACCAAAGTCTGTTGAAAGAGTTATTCCAAAAGGAGCAAAGGCAAGACACCGAGTTCCAGAAACATTTTCTGATGTTGCTGGTGGCGCAAAAGATATAGCAAATACAATTTCAAATCAGCTACAAACTATAAATGCAAAAGAGGTTAACCTATACACTAGTCAAATAAATCAAGGCGGAACTGGTGGAACAAAGTCAATGCCTAAGTACGTTGGATTTAGTAATTCTTATAACACTAAGTCTGGCGGAATACTTGATGATGCATCTAAGTATAAGATTGTTAATGAAAATAGATTAACTTCTGGACAATATTTTATATATGACGGAAAGACGTATCGTGTTAAAACAGCACAATGGACTCAATATGGATTGGGCCAGGTAGATGTCGTAGCTCAAAAGTCTCTTGGAGGACCAGTTGCTGCAGGTAGAAAGTACCTTGTTAATGATAGAGTAAACTCTCTAGGATTCCAGCAAGAAGTATTCGTTCCAAGAGTCCCTGGAAATATTTATCCTAATATTAACACTATGCCAAAATACAATATTCCAACAAATAGTATATCTGGTATATATGGAAATGAAGGCGGATCACAAAATAATAACTACACAATTAATATTGAACTAAATGGTACAAATGTTACTGCAGATGATATAATGAAGAGATTCAAGTCTGAGATGGCCTTAATTAATGCTAAAGAAGGCCGAAGCAGAACAGTTGGAGGAAAATAATGGCACTGTATTTACCTAGAGGTTCGGTTCTTTGGATAGAGGCCGTAGACCTACTTGCCACACCTCCTGGAACCACAAAGATATGGAATAAGGTAACTGAGCACAATAGAAGTCCAGTTGAACTTAATATTGAAAGAATAGAAAGAGCCGTAAGAACTTCTAACGGAACTCTTAGAAAAAACCATATTGCGGATAAAAGAAGTTTTTCAATGTCATGGGATATGCTTCCTTCATATAGAACACTTACAGTCGATGGCGGATGGGGGGCAGAGGATTTAAGACAGTTCTATCTCAGTAATGACGGAAAGAAAACATTTAATATTAGAATTAATTTAGCTAAAACGGGATCAGACCAATCATCATCTGGATTTGAGTTGTATAACGTTTCTTTATCAAGCTGCAATTTTTCAGTAGTTAAGAGAGGCTTACAACCACACTGGAATGTTTCTTTATCGATGGATGAGGTCTAATGATATCTGCTTCTCCCGAACTTAAAACAGTACTAGAACAAGATACAACGCTAGTAATAAATTCTGGCTGCACCCTTGAATACAATATGAATAGTCTTGTGGACAATATTGCATTAACTGGTGCTCAAATAAATAGGGTAGATTCTGCTGGAAATGCTTATCAACCATTTAAAAAATTATTCCCAATAGACTCTGTTGTAAAACCAGTAAGGCCAGTTAAGTCTGGAATTAAATATGCAATTGTTGGAGACGTATCTTCAAATTCATACAGAAACCCAAAGTCTGTTACCTACCCACTTGATTATAGGATGTATTATCCTGGAATAGAAACAGCATATAAATATTATCTATCAGACAAGGGTATTGGCCTAGATGTTACAGCCACATATCCAAAATCAATACTTACAAATAAAATAATTGTAAGATTTGAACTAAGTCACTCTACTCCAAGCACATGGACAATTTATGCAAACGGAACTTCTATATCAACTGGAACATCTTCAGCAATAAAAGCTTTTGGAAATCCAGATGCTGGAACATTAACAATTTACTGGAATGGTACTTCATGGTCAACAACAGAGCCGTCTACACCTTCATCTCCAGTAAGCATAACAAGTTTAAGGTTGGCTACTGGCGGAGTCACAAATAAGTATATAGGTCTTATCGAATTATCTCCACGGTGGGTATTAGATATATCTGATAGAGTTATTGATATATCAATTAGCAAAGAAGCTTCTAGTAGCTCAGACGACATATTGCCAGTAGGATATGTTTCTGCAAACTCTTTATCAATGTCATTAGTGTCATATGAAGACTCTAGGCAAGTCGTTTCATTTGATAAAACCATGACTTTTGATTCAACAAAAACCTATTTGTATAAGATGGTACAGGTTGCTCCATATTTTAAAATATATCATGCTGCTGGAACATTATCAGATTCTGGTGGGGCATACGATAAGATTAATCAAGGTTCGTTTTATTTAGACACATGGTCAATCGAAGAATTCGGGGACATATCTTTATCAGCTCTAGACGGTGCAAAAATTCTTCAAGAGACAATTGCTCCAAGCATAGTATGCCAGGGATATTCTACTCCAGCGATTATCAGAACTCTACTAGACAATATAGGATTTACAAACTACAATTTTAATATGAGCGGAACAGAGTCATCTCTATTCTCTCCTAGATTTTGGTGGACAGACGATCAAAGAACTGTATGGGAAGCAATACAGCAAATATGCAGAGACTCTCAAATGGTAGCCCTATTTGATGAAAACAATACCCTACAATTCTACACAAGAGAAAACATTTTTAATTATTCTGCCTTAACAGACTGGTCATTTAGATATGCTTCAAGTGGCAGCAACTTGCCGAATATCGTATCTTTAGATAAAAAAGATTTATCTTCTGCCAACCAGGTTAAGGTTTTATGGAATAGCGTAACAACAAATGAATATATTGGAAACGCACAGCCTCTTTGGAAGTCCTCAAATACATATATGGGAGCTCTTTCTTTAGAGCAAAATCTTCTATCTACAGCTGGAGCTGGACAATATATCTCTCTAAAAGCCGTTGTCACAAATGAGTATACTCAAAGCCAGATATTAAATGAGTACTCAGGATACCTTGCAATTGATTCTGAAATTATTGAATATGATGCTATTCAATATGATTATATCGATTTAACTGGCACCAGACAATCTGTAGATATTACCAATCAATCAGATGCATTAAAATGGTTAGGACTGGCATTGCCAGGAGCAAGCAATTATCAGCCAAACGGAAAATATAGAATTAAAACCAGAGGTGCTTTTGATACCACAATTGAAAATCATTATGCAACAGCACAACAAACAATTGGTGCCTGGGCTGGGTATGATGTGGAGTGGAGTTCATAATGTGTCCTGTAGATTATAACTATTGGTATAACACTATATATGGAACTCAATTAGACACATATACTGTTCCAACAAATCCAGTTCCAGCAGACTATTTACTTTCTTATGCTTCTGTAGCATATAATACTCAAGGAACAATTGCTACCGTTACAGTTAGTCCACCAGTTGGTATAGTAGGATCATATGGTGGAAGCGTTACTGGTTCTGGATCATTTAATGACCCAGACTTTGTTATAAATAGCACCAGCAATGTATTTACAATTGGATCATCATTATCACCAATGACTCCTGGGGCAAGCTATTATATGAGGCTACGTGCATATAGCGGTGTTAATGCTACTGGAACATATGGAGACTATTATTATCTTTCTATAACTCCACCTAAACCAGCAACAAATTCTTCATATACATCTACAACATCATCAACTCAGACACCTCCCATGTCAGCATGGGATACTTGGCAGAAATCAGACCCTGGGTATGATCCATATAATCTATCTAATACTTTAGACTCATCATCCTCGCAACCAGTAAACACTGGGACATCGTATGCTGTTCAGGAAAATAGAGAGGTTTCTACATCCTTATTTAAAATAACAAACAACAATACAATTAAGAACAGATACTCTTTGGTTACAAAAAACTCTGGTATAAGTACAGGATATTCCCATTATGCATTTGGAACATCTATGTTTTTTCAGAGCAATATTAATGACGTTAAAGGTTCTGGCGGAATAGGGTTCTTTACAAGCAATAACGGAATGACTGGCTACTTTGTTCTAGTTCAGACCACAGCTAATTTATCTGATGCCGCAGACAAAGAAGTAAAAATAATTAAAGTAGTTAATGGAAAGCAGACAGTATTAAATGATAGCCAGAAAAATTCTGCATCGAAAACTCTTACTGGTATTTTAGGCGGAATTTCATATAAAGTAGACATAAACGTCGTAACAAGTGGGTCAACTAGAGCAATTGACGTATATATAAATAATTTTAAAATAACCGCAGTAGACAGCACATCAATTCTTCCAGTAACATCTAATATTGCTATGTTTTCTGCCACAGGTAAATCAAACTTTGATTATTTTTATGCAACACCACTGACCGAAGATCAATACAAAAATGGAATAATCCAAAATGTATATATCGGTAAATATGGAGTAAAGACTCTTAGCTTCCTATACGGAGATAAACTTTTAAACTCTAAGTCTATCTCTGCCAACCAGCTTTCCTTTTTAGAAGAATTCGGCACGGTGGCAAGAGAGCTTAGAAAGATTAATGTTAAGTATGAATCTAGGCCAGGAAATCCTATATATACAAGTACTGGAATTAATAAGTACGTAACCGTGCTTGGAGAAAGATTAACATCATTTGGAGCAGAGGTATATGTAATTAATAACTCAGGAACATTTGTCCCGCTAGACGATTCTAATTTATATTCATTTAGTATTATTGGTAACTATATTGTTACAACTGGTCAGCACGAATATGTGTCAAATACTATAGGTGAAAATACCGTAGCAGAGCCAGTCATATTTGAATCTTCATGGATTCAGTCAGAGGCAGATGCTAAATCTTTGACTAGTTGGATACAAACACAATGGTCTAAGCAACAGCAGGTTGTTAATTTAGAAACATTTGGAAATCCACTAATTTCAGTCGGAGATATAATATCAATTAATTATCCATCAAATGATTTTGACGGTACTGAGAAATTTGTTGTTACTCAGGTAAGCAATTCGTTCAAGGAGGGCTTGCAAACAAGCATTACCGCTAGATCAATTTATAGTTGACCAAATGGTATAATCTAAATATGAGCGATAAAATATCGAACACCAAAGTAGGCATAGTTTCTCCAATTACTGCATATGCAGATGGGAAAGAAGCTAGAGATGTTGCCGCACAGTACCTAAAAGTATTTCCTGCAAATGCCGTGGGAGCTAATGTTGTAGGTGCAGCAAACAATGTATCTATGTCTCTAGATGATGACGATGTAAGCCCTGAATCTAATACAACAGTTTCTGTAGAAACTAAAAAAGAAGTAGATGAAAAGAAAGAAGAAATTATTGTTAAAAAGGCTCCACTTCCTGCAGACGTAGAGCTTGTATCAAATACTATATCTTATGATGCTACAGGAACCCCATCGGTTACAGTAGTTTTCAAGGTTAGAAATTCTAGTGGACAACCTATTAAGGCAGTAAATGCGAGGGTGCAAATATAATGATTACGAAATTTGGAAAAAGATTTTTAACTAGTTACATAGCTGGAGCTTCAGATTTTAATAGCAAGGATTTAGCTATAGGCATAGGCAATACAGCAGTAGATGCCAATGGAAATGATACCAAGCTAGAGTTTGAATTCTATAGGCTACCAGTAACCCTTGGCAGCTTTGATATATCTCAAACTGGTGTTGATGGCGGCGGAAACCCAATATTTGCATATACAGCAATTTATAAGGCTACAGTCCCACAAGATGTTTCTGGTGTAATATCAGAAGTTGGTCTATACCCAGGAGTAAGATCTTCTAATAATAGCTATGACAGCAAATTTATTACATCATTTGAGAATAATATAAATTGGCTAGATTCCTCAAATAACAATCCAGTATTAAGGTCTAACTCAACAAGCCCAGTATTTACAGCAAAAATTGGAGAGTCTATGGTCCAGTTTGACGTAAATCAATCAACATCTAAAGAGTATAAGAATTCAATTGTGAACCTTGACCTATCTGGGTATAGCGTAAATGACTCTCTATCAATTGCTTATAAGAAAAATGATAACAATGTTACAGCAATTAGAGTAAAGCTTTATAGCTCTGAAACACAATATTATTATGCAGACTTTACTCCGTCTTCTGGAACTGGAGATAAAATTCAATCTATTTCTATGTCTAGCGTATTTAGCAATATTTCTGCAACTGCTCCAGACCCAACAAATATAACTAAAGTTGGAGTTGAGGTAACTGCTGGTTCTGGCGGACCAACAACAGTTTATTTCGATGGATTAAGAATTAATGATGAGGATACATTTGACCCACAATATGGTTTGATATCGAGATCTGTTTTGACAACCCCATTACAGAAACCTTCTGGTCGTCCAGTAGATATTGAATATAAGTTACAGTTGGAGTTCTAAATGTCTTCAAATTCTACATTAGAATTATCTTCACGGTCTCTTCCAAAAGATCTTGTAATTACATCGCAGCCAGACTCTGTAGATAAAGATAAGTTTAAGGTAGTTGCCTCTGGCCTACAAGTAGATAAATCATATGCATTTCAATTTCAATATGTATTTACAGATGGAACAACTAGCGAATGGTCTCCAGGATATTTTACATCTGGAGTTACAGAGTCAGTTCCAGGAGCACCAACAGTATCAGTAGTTGGTGGAGCTGGGTTTATACAAGTAAGTCTTCCTACATTTCCATCAAATGCTAGCCGTGTAGATGTAAGAATTGCTGGCGGAATTTTTGGAGATGGTACTAAGGTTGCTGATTCATTTTCTGCAGCTGGTACAAAAACAATTGCTGCACCAGGTTCAGCATCCCCTGGATTAGCATATGTAGTAACACTTCTTACAGTTACTCCTTCTAGAATTAATGGAGATCCTTCATCTCCAGTCACAGTTTATGTAACAGATCCAGCTGCATCTATTGCTGTAGACCCATCAGTAACTCCATCAACCCCAACAGTATCTTCAGTTCTTGGAGCAATTCAATTATCTTGGAATGGTAAAACATCAGATGGTAGCAATCAGCCAGCTGGGTTTGATGCAGCAAAAGTATATGTTGGAACAACAGCTGGATTTACGCCAGTAGATACTGGTAATTCTGGAGCAAATCAGGTAGATATATTAAACTTTGCCAATGGACAAAATACATTAAATATAGCAGTCGGAACAGTTGTAAATGGAACAGC
>JACCDX011376385.1_pt1 | contig 16655 bp, 18 predicted proteins | sample 7449681 | NCBI WGS metagenome assembly JACCDX01 (sample SAMN15323450, study PRJNA562643) | freshwater metagenome | isolation source: river surface water | place: USA:Blue River Watershed | collected 2017-08-18 | reverse complement strand
TGGGCCACCACACGCAAACGGGTGACCCATTGACGGGAGGCCAACAAAAAAGCCACTGACCGACATCAGTGGCTGATCCCCGTGGTAGGGCGTGTTGGACTTGAACCAACGGCCAAAGGATTATGAGTCCTCTGCTCTAACCAACTGAGCTAACGCCCCACAGTTTGATTGTACCCAGGCGATTGCAGCCCAAGGCTTGCTGATGGGGCCCTTCAATGACTCAGCGCGTCAACGGCAGCGTGCAAATCCAACGCCCATTGCCGGCGGTCGCGCCCCTGGGCCGATTGCGCTTGCCCAAAGCGCACGCGCGCAGTAAAGGCCGGCGCCCCCAGGGTGCGCAGCACCGACCCCACCAGGGTATCGTCTCCCAGGTACAGCACCGCCTGGCTCGGCTGCCCGTCCGCCTGTACATAACGCACACCCACGGGCATCACCGGTGCATGCGCTGAGATGGCGGCTTGAATCAGGTTGGCGTGAAACGGCAACAGCACCGAGCCATCGCCGGTGGTGCCCTCGGGGAATATCGCCAGCATGTCGCCCGACTGCAGCGCGGTGGCCATCTGGTGCACCACGCGCATGGCGTCTCGACGCGAGGCGCGCTCGATGAACAAGGTGCCGCCTGCCGCGGCCATCGGGCCAATCAGGGGCCAGTGGTGCACCTCCGACTTGGACACAAAGCGGCAATGCCGCGCGGCATGCACCACCAAGATATCGAGCCACGACAGATGGTTGGCCACCAGCATCAAGGGCCCTTGCTGCGGCGCCTCACCTTCCAGGTGAAGGGAGATGCCCAGCGCGCGCAGCATTTGCCGCGACCAGCGCTGCACTTCGTCTGAGCGCTCGGCGTTGTTGAGCGCGGCAAACCGCACCCGTATGGTCCAGTAGCCCACGCCCAGCCGCCACAGCACGGCCAGCAACCGAAACGGGATGCGCAGCAGCCTCAAGCCGCGTCCTGGTAGGCCAACTGGCCGCCCGCCACGGTGGCGCGCACACGACCCGTCATCGACATACCGCTGATTTCAAAGGCGAAGGGCGTGTGCTTGCCCTGGCTGCGCAAGGCCTCGGGTGTGACGCGCCATTGGGCCTGGGGATCGAACACACACACATCGGCGGCGCCCCCCACCGTCAATTGCCCCAGCCCCGTCACGGCAGCACCGAGCGAGGCGCCCAGCACCTGGGCCGGGCGATGCGTCACCACCGCCAGGCTTTGCGCGAGGGTGAGCCCCTGGGCGTCACCCCATTTGAGGGCCAGGCTGAGCAGCAACTCCAGGCCACTGGCACCGGGCTCCGCCTCGGCAAAGGGCAGCGCCTTGGCGTCGCCCTCCACCGGGGCGTGGTCGGACACGAGCGCATCTATCGTCCCATCGGCCAGCGCCGCCACCAGGGCATCGCGGTCGCGCTGCTGGCGCAGCGGCGGCTGCACGCGGGCACGGCTGTCAAAGTAGCCAATGTCGTGATCGGTCAGGTGCAACGAGTTGATGCTGACATCACAGGTGAGCGCCAGCCCTTCGGCCTTGGCCTGCCGAATCAACTCCACCCCAGCTGCACTGGAGACGCGGCACACGTGCACGCGCGCGCCCGTGCTGCGCATGAGCGCGAACAGGGTGTGCAAGGCAATCGTCTCGGCCGCCACGGGCACGCCGCTCAACCCCAGCCGCGTGGCCAGCGGGCCACTCGCCGCCACGCCTTTGCCCAGATACGGGTCTTGCGGTCGCAGCCACACGGTGTAGCCGTAGGTCGCGGCGTATTGCAAGGCGCGCTGCAGCACTTGGGTGTCCACCACCGCGGTCTCGGCCTGACCAAATCCGATGCAGCCGGCCTCGGTCAACTCGGCCATCTCGGTCAGCACCTGGCCTTGGAGACCACGGGTCAGGGCACCCAGCGGAAAGAGGCGAGCTTGGTGCAGTTTTTCGGCGCGAAATTTGAGCATCTCGACCAGGCCGGGTTCGTCCAGCACCGGGTCGGTGTCAGGCGGGCACACCAGGCTGGTGACACCACCGGCCATGGCCGCCGCCATTTCAGAGGCCAGCATGCCTTCGTGCTCAAACCCCGGCTCGCGCAAGCGTGCGCACAAATCCACCAAGCCCGGGGCCACGATACAGCCTGTGGCATCCACTGTCTGTTGCGAAGAAAAGCCCGCCGGCACCGAACCCACGGCCACGATGCGGCCCGCCTCTATCGCCAGATCGCCGACCTGGTCCAGACCACTGGCCGGGTCGATGAGGCGTCCGTTGTTGATCAGTAATTTCATCGGAAGTCTTTCTGCGTCATGCCTCGTTGCCAGCGACGATAGACATCACCGCCATGCGCACGGCGATCCCAAAGGTGACCTGGGGCAGGATCACGCTTTGCACGCCATCGACCACCGCCGAGTCAATCTCCACGCCACGGTTGATCGGCCCCGGGTGCATCACGATGGCATCGGGTTGAGCCAGTTGGAGTTTCTCCGGCGTGAGCCCAAAGCCTTTGAAGTACTCCTGGCTGGAGGGCAGCAGCGCGCCACTCATGCGCTCGTTTTGCAGGCGCAGCATGATGACCACATCGCACCCCTTGATGCCCTCCTCCAGCGTGTGGAACACCCGCACACCCATGTGCGAGAGATCGGTGGGCACCAGCGTCTTGGGCCCCACCACACGCACTTCGGCACAGCCCAGGGTGGTGAGCGCATGAATGTCCGAGCGGGCCACACGCGAGTGCAGCACATCGCCCACGATGGCCACGGTGAGGTTGGAAAAATCTTTCTTGTAGTGCCGGATGGTGTACATGTCCAGCAAGCCCTGGGTGGGGTGCGCATGTCGGCCGTCACCCGCGTTGATGACGTGCACATGCGGCGCCACATGCTGGGCGATCAGGTAGGGAGCGCCCGACTCACTGTGCCGCACCACGAACAAGTCCGCGGCCATGGCACTCAGGTTGGCGATGGTGTCGAGCAAGGACTCGCCCTTGCTGGCCGACGAGCGCGCGATGTCAAGGTTGATCACATCGGCGCTCAGGCGCTTGGCGGCAATCTCGAAGGTGGTGCGGGTGCGGGTGCTGTTTTCAAAGAACAGGTTGAACACGCTTTTGCCGCGCAGCAGGGGCACCTTCTTGACTTCGCGATCACTCACCGACACAAACTGCGAGGCCGTGTCCAGGATGTGCGTGAGGATGTCGCGCGACAAGCCCTCGGTGGACAGCAAGTGAATCAACTCGCCGTGACGGTTGAGTTGGGGGTTGCGTTTGTACAGCACCTTCAGGACTCCAGGGAAAATTGAAAGCGGCCTTGCTCGTCTCGCGCCAGGGCAAGTGACTGGGTGGCCGGCAGTGCCACCCGCGCAGCGGCAAAGTCGGCCTGCACCGGCAGTTCGCGGCCCCCGCGGTCCACCAGCACGGCCAGTTGCACGCTGGCCGGGCGGCCGTAATCGAACAACTCGTTCAACACCGCACGCAAGGTACGCCCGGTGTAGAGCACGTCATCGAGCAGCAGCACGCGTGCGTCTTCCACCGGAAACGGCAACCGCGTTTGTTCGCTCTTGGCAAGACCTCGCCGGTCAAAGTCATCGCGGTGCATGGAGGACGAAATGGCACCGGCCTCGCCGGCCAGTTTCAAGTCCCGCTGCAGCCGCTCGGCCAGCCAGGCGCCCCCCGAGGTCACCCCCACCAGGCGGGTGTCCGACGTCAGCAGGGCCTGCACACCGCGACGCAGTTCCAGGTAGAGGGCTTCGGCATCAAGGGCCAGGGATCCGGTGTTCATGGTGTCCTTCAGGGGTGGGAACGTCATTGCGCAGAAATTGTTCCAGGATGATGCAGGCGGAGGCGGCGTCGGCGTCGCGGGCCCCCTGGGCCAGGGCCTCGGTGGTGCTGTAGCGCTCATCCACTTCAAACACCGGCAGCGCAAAGCGCTGGCGCAACTCGCGCGCAAAGCGGCGGGCAAATCGGGTGTTGTCGTGCTCGGCACCATCGGGGTGAAACGGCACCCCCACCACCAGCGCCTGCGGTTGCCAGGTCTCGATGTGGCGTGCCACCAGCGGCCAGCGACGATCGCCTTCGGCCTGGATGGAGCCTTGCGGTTCGGCATGACCGAGAAATCGGCTGGCATAGGCCACGCCGGTGCGTTTGCGCCCCACATCAAACGCCAAAAAGGTTTCAGGCCGCGCCGTGTTCAGGGCCTGACCTGTGGCGCTCATGCATGCCCCGCATCGGGTGAGAGCATCCACGACTGCAAGCCCAGCAAGGCCAGCGCGCGGTCGTAGCGCTGTTCGATGGGGGTGTCAAAAATGACCAGCGGGTCGGCCTGCACCGTGAGCCAGCTGTTCTCCCCAATTTCCGACTCAAGCTGACCCTGGCCCCAGGCCGCGTAGCCCAGTGAAACCAGCACACGACGCGGGCCGGCCCCGGTGGAGAGGGCTTCCAGCACATCGCGCGAGGTGGTCATTTCGAGCCCGCCGGGAATGGTCTTGGTGGAGGCGTACTCCGACACGTTGTACGTGTCGTCCTCGGGCTTGAGCGACTCATGCAGCACAAAGCCCCGTTCGGTGTGCACCGGGCCACCTTGGAACACCGGCACCTGGGAGAGGTCTTCGCGGCGCAGCGGCAAATCCACTTTGTCGAACAAGCTCTTGAGGGTCATGTCGCTGGGCTTGTTGATCACCAGCCCAAGCGCTCCGCGCTCGCTGTGTTCGCACAGGTAGACCACACTGCGGGAGAATGACTCGTCCGACAACCCGGGCATTGCGATCAAAAAATGATGCGTCAGGTTGACGGAGGCAGAATCAGAGCTCATGCACCGATTTTAAGGGCGAACATGTCCCCCCCTCACACCCCGACGCTGACCCAAGGCCTGATGTGGTTCCGCCGCGATCTGCGCGCCCACGACAACCACGCGCTGACCCAGGCGCTGTCTCGCTGCGCCCAGGTGCATTCGGTGTTCGTGTTTGACCGCGACATTCTGTCGCCTCTTCCCCGTGCGGACCGGCGGGTGGAGTTCATCCGCGAGTCGCTGGTGGCGCTGGACGCCGAGTTGCACGCCCTGGGCGCACAGCCCGGCGCCGGACTGATCGTGCGCCATGGCGCGGCGGTCGAGGAAATCGCGCGCCTGGCCAAGGCGCTTGGGGTGCAGGCGGTGTTTGCCAACCACGATGACGAGCCCCAATCTCTGGCACGCGACCACCAGGTGCGGGGCCGCCTGGCCGAACTTGGCATCAGCTTCGAGACCTTCAAGGACCATGTGGTGTTTGAACGCAGCGAGGTGATGACCCAGGCCAACCGCCCCTATGGCGTCTTCACCCCCTACAAGAACATGTGGCTCAAGCAGGTACGCGAAGCCGACCTGCAAGCCCACCCCGTGGGTCGGTATGTGCGCGCCCTGGCCCCACGCCCCGAGGGCTTTCGCCAAGGCGTGCCCAGCCTGCAGGACATCGGCTTTGAGCCCACCAACCTGGGCGAGTTGCATATCTCCACGGGCAGTGCGGGGGGGCGGGCCCTGTTTGAGGACTTCACCACCCGCATGGACCGCTACCACGAGACGCGCGACTTTCCCTCCAAAAAAGGCCCCAGCTACCTGAGCGTTCATCTGCGGTTTGGCACCGTCTCGATCCGCGAACTGGCCCTGGCCGCCTGGCAACGCCAGGCACGCGGTGACGCGGGGGCTCAGATCTGGTTGGCAGAGCTCATCTGGCGCGACTTTTACCACCAGATCCTGCACCACCACCCACATGTGGTCGAGCGTGCGTTCAAGCCCGAATACGACACGATTGCCTGGGAAAAAGGCGCGCGCGCCAAGGCTCTGTTCCAGGCCTGGTGCGAAGGGCGCACAGGCTACCCGCTGGTGGACGCGGCCATTCTGCAGCTGTTGCAAAGCGGGTACATGCACAACCGCTTGCGCATGGTGGTGGCCAGCTTTCTGGTGAAGGACCTGGGCATCGACTGGCGCTGGGGCGAGGCCTTTTTTGCCCTGCACCTGAACGATTTCGACCTCGCCGCCAACAACGGTGGCTGGCAGTGGGCCAGCTCCAGTGGCTGTGACGCCCAGCCCTATTTCCGCATCTTCAACCCGGTGAGCCAAAGCGAGAAGTTTGACCCCAAGGGCGCGTTTATCCGGCGTTATCTGCCGCAACTGGCGCGTTTGCCCGATGCCGCCCTGCACGCGCCCTGGCTGGCACGCCCGGTGGATCTGGCCGCTGCGGGCGTGACGCTGGGTCGCGATTACCCCGCACCGATCGTGGACCACGCCGAAGCACGGGCTGCCACCCTGGCACGCTATGCGGTGGTCAAAAAATCCGAGAGCAGCACCTGAGCGTTGGCGAGCCGTGTGGTGGCGCTCAGCTCTGCAAGCGCGCCAGCACCTCGCTCGACGCCTCTCGCCGTTGCCCGGCGGCATACAGAAACAGCAAGCGCGCCAGCTCCTCTGCACCCTGCTGGCAATCGGCCACGGTGACTGAGCTGGAAGAGGTGCTGGGAGAGCTGCGGGATGAAGTGGCATCGCCACCAGCCCGTGTCAGCGCCAGGAGCAGGGCGTCACACAGCAGGCGAATGGCGTCGAGCCGCTGGTCCTGGGCCAGCGCACTCAGGCGTTGCACACCGCGCAGCACCGCGTCGCTCGGTCCCGAACGTTGCGCGGCTTGCCAGGCTGCCAGCTCGTTCAGCAAGGGTTGCAGCACAGCGTCGGATTGATCCAGGAACAGCTGCTGCAGCGCCTCCTGCACCCCGGGTGCCATGAGGCGTTGGGCCGGCGTGCCGCCTCCCTCTTGGAGGGCCTGCAGCAACTCGCGCTCCAGGTCCAGGCGCCGGGAATCAGGAATCATGCGAGCTTGAGCCAGGTTGGGGGTGAGACGTGGCGGATCAGACCGGCACCATCTCGAAGTCTTCCTTGCGCGCACCACACTCGGGGCACGTCCAGTTCATGGGCACTTGCTCCCAGGGGGTGCCGGGCGCAATGCCTTCGTCAGGCGCGCCAGCCTCTTCGTCATAAATCCATCCGCAAATCAGGCACATCCAGGTTTTCACAGTTATCTTTCGTGTCAATTCGGACTGACAGTCCGGGAGGGGCTGGCATAGAATGACCTCGATTGTATCGATGACCATGGCCCACGAGAACGACAACTCCCTTGACAGCGACGATGCCGTGCCGGCCTGCATCCTGGTGTTCAATGCCAGTGACCCCAGCGGTGCCGGCGGCGTGACCGGCGACGCGCTCACCATCGCCTCGGTGGGCTCGCACCCGTTGCCCATTGTCACGGGGGTGTATGTGCGTGACACCGCCGAAACCTTTGACCACATTGCCCTGGATGAAGAAGCCGTGGCCGAGCAGGCCCGCGCAGTGCTGGAAGACCTGAGCGTGCAGGTCATCAAGGTGGGGTTTTGTGGCACGCCCGAAACCCTCAGCACCATCGCGGAAATCACCGCCGACTATGCCGACGTGCCGGTGGTGGCTTACATGCCCAACCTGGCCTGGTGGCAAGAAGGCGAGATCGACAATTACCTGGATGCGTTTCGCGAGCTGATGCTGCCCCAGACCACCTTGCTGGTGGGCAACCACAACACCTTGTGGCGCTGGTTATTGCCCGACTGGAGCAGCGAGAAGCCCCCCAGCGCACGCGACATTGCACGAGCCGCTGCCGAAAAGGGCACGCCCTACACCCTGGTGACGGGCATCAGCACGCCGGACCAGTTCATCGACAACGTGCTGGCCGCGCCCAACAGCGTGTTGCTGTCCGAGCGGGTGGAGCGCTTTGACGCCGTGTTCGCGGGCGCAGGCGACACGCTCAGCGCAGCCATCGCCGGTTTGCTGGCGTCGGGCTCGGACTTGCAAGTGGCCACCACCGAAGCCTTGACCTACCTGGACCACAGCCTGAATGGCGGCTTTCGCCCGGGCATGGGCCATGTGATTGCCGATCGCCTCTTTTGGGCTCCGCAAGACGACAGCACCGAGCCGCCAGACGAGGACACGGCGACCGCCACGGCCGAAGATTTCTCGCTGCCCCGCCACGAAACCAAACACTGACCTCTGTTCATCATGACCGATCTCAACCAAACCCTGTTCGACCGCGCTCGCCACGTTATTCCCGGTGGCGTCAATTCCCCCGTGCGAGCCTTCCGTGCCGTGGGCGGCACTCCCCGCTTCATCAGCCGTGCGCAAGGTCCCTACTTCTGGGACGCCAATGGCCAGCGCTACATCGACTACATCGGCTCCTGGGGTCCGATGATTCTGGGCCATGGTCACCCTGCGGTGCTGGACGCGGTGCAGCGCGCCATCCTGGAAGGCTTCTCGTTTGGCGCGCCCACCGAGCGTGAAATTGAGCTGGCCGAGGCCATCCTCTCACACGTGCCGTCGATGGACATGGTGCGCCTGGTGAGTTCGGGCACTGAGGCCGCCATGACCGCCATTCGCCTGGCGCGCGGCGCCACCGGTCGTCGCAAGCTGATCAAGTTTGAAGGCTGCTACCACGGCCACGCCGATGCCTTGCTGGTCAAGGCCGGCTCTGGCTTGGCCACCTTTGGCAACCCCACCAGCGCAGGCGTGCCCGCCGAGGTGGTGCAAGACACCCTGGTGCTGGAGTACAACAACATTGCCCAGCTTGAAGAGGCCTTCACCCTGCACGGCCCCGATATCGCCTGCTTGATGATCGAGCCGATCGCCGGCAACATGAACTTCGTGCGCGCCGAGGTGCCCTTCATGAAGCGCTGCCGCGAGCTGTGCACCCAGCACGGCGCGCTGCTGGTGTTCGATGAGGTGATGACGGGTTTTCGGGTGGCGCTGGGCAGCGCGCAAAGCGTATATGCCAAGGCCTTGCCGGGTTTCCGCCCGGACATCACCGTGCTGGGCAAGGTGATTGGCGGCGGCATGCCACTGGCGGCGTTTGGCGGGCCGCGTGCCATCATGGAGCAACTCGCCCCCCTGGGCCCGGTGTACCAGGCCGGCACCTTGAGCGGCAACCCGGTGGCCACGGCCTGCGGCCTGGCCACGCTGCGTGAAATTGCCAAGCCCGGTTTCTGGGATGCGCTCTCCAAGCGTACGCTCGATCTGGTGGATGGGTTGAAGGCCTCGGCGGCCAAGCACGGTGTGCCCTTCAGCGCCGACTGCCAGGGCGGTATGTTCGGCTTCTTCCTGTTGCCCGAGTTGCCGCACAACTACAGCAGCGTGATGAAGAGCGACAGCCCGCGCTTCAACAAACTGTTCCACGGCTTGCTGGACCGCGGCGTGTACATCGCCCCTGCGCTGTATGAAGCGGGTTTTGTGAGCGCGGCGCACAGCGCCGAGGATATTCAAGCCACCATCGCAGCAGCGGACGCGGTGTTTGCGTCGCTGTGATGTCGGTGTGATGCGGCTTGATTGCCGCTGGTTTCGTGTGGTTGATCAGCCCAGGGCAAACCGCCAGCCGCACACACTCAATGACGGAAGTGACGCACGCCAGTGAACACCATGGCCACGTCACGCTCATTAGCCGCGTCAATCACTTCCTGGTCTCGCATCGAGCCGCCAGGCTGCGCCACGCAGGTGGCCCCGGCGTCGACCACCACATCGAGTCCATCGCGGAACGGAAAGAACGCGTCGCTCGCCACCGCCGTGCCTTGCAGTGACAGGCCCGCATGCTCGGCCTTGATGCTGGCAATGCGTGCGGAGTCCAAGCGGCTCATTTGTCCAGCGCCTACGCCCATGGTCATGCCGTTGGCACAAAACACAATGGCATTGCTCTTGACGTACTGCGCCACGCGCCAGGCAAACAGCAAGTCCTGCAGCTGCTCGGGGGTGGGCTGACGACGCGTCACCACCTTCAGATCGGCCAGTTGCAACTCGTGGTTGTCGGCGGTCTGAATCAGCAGGCCCGAGCCCACGCGCTTGATGTCGTGCGTGTTGCGGCCCTGCTCCCAGGCGCTTGCGCCGCCCGGGGGCATGGGAATCTTGAGCACGCGCACATTGGCTTTGGCCTGAAACAGGGCCAGGGCCTGGGGCGTGTAGTCGGGCGCCATCAGCACCTCGACAAACTGCTTGCTCACCTCTTGCGCCGTGGCTTCGTCCACCGTGCGGTTGAAGGCGATGATGCCCCCAAAGGCTGAGGTCGGATCGGTCTTGAAGGCCTTGCGGTAGGCCTCGTGTGCGCTGGGCGCGATCGCCACACCACAGGGGTTGGCATGCTTGACAATCACGCAAGCCGGTTGTTCGAAGCTCTTGACGCATTCCCAGGCGGCGTCCGCATCGGCGATGTTGTTGTAAGACAGTTCCTTGCCTTGCAATTGGGTGGCCGTGACCAGCGAGCCAGGGGCGGGTTGCAGGTCGCGGTAAAACGCCGCACGCTGGTGGGGGTTTTCTCCGTAGCGCAGGTCCTGCAGCTTGACGAAGCGGCCATTGGATTGCCCCGGAAACTCGCTGCGCTCGCCGCTTTCCAGGTTGTAAGCCGAGAGGTAGTCGCTGATGGCCGCATCGTAGTTGCTGATACGGTTGAAGGCGGCCACCGACAAGGCAAACCGGGTGGCATCGCTGGTGGCGCCCTGCTCGCGCAGTTCACGCAGCACGCCCTCGTATTGTGAGGCGTCGGTCAGCACGGCAACGTGTTTCCAGTTTTTGGCGGCACTGCGCACCATCGCCGGCCCCCCGATGTCGATGTTCTCAATCGCATCCTCCAGGGTGCAGTGGGGTTTGGCCACCGTGGCCTCGAACGGATACAGGTTGACGATAAGCAGGTCGATGGTGCCAATCCCATACGCCTGCAGCGACTGCATGTGTTCGGGCACATCGCGGCGCGCCAGCAAACCGCCATGCACCATCGGGTGCAGGGTTTTCACACGGCCATCGAGCATCTCGGGAAAGCCCGTGACATCGGCCACTTCACGCACGGGCAAGCCCGCTTGCGCCAGCAGTTTGGCGGTGCCGCCAGTGGAAATCAGGCCAATGCCCAGGCCGTGCAGGGCTTGCGCAAGTTCGACGATGCCAGTTTTGTCAGAGACGGAGATGAGTGCGTTCATGATGGAAGCGCCTGGGGGCGCGGAGATAACAATTCGAAACAAGGAAGGGGTCAGTGCAACAACGCGGCCCCAAGGGGTCAAGCCTGCGTCACAACAAGCGGTGCTGCACCAATTTCTTGCGCAAGGTGTTGCGGTTCAAGCCCAACCACTGCGCCGCACGCGACTGGTTGCCTTCGGCATGGTGCATCACGGTTTCCAGCAGCGGCTTTTCAATCACCGTCACCATCATGTCGTGCAGGTTGTCGGGTTCGGTGCCACGCAGGTCGCGAAAATACGACTCCAGGCTGAGGCGCACCGCCTCTTCAATGTGTTTTTTGCTCATGCCAGGGCTTCCTGTGCCATTTCATCCTGGGCGCTGGGCCAGCGGTCGCTGTGCTCGGCCAGGGTGTTCAAATAATCGGACAAGGCCTGCGTTTGGCCTTCGGCGGTGTCCAGGGTATTCATGTGCTGGCGAAACACATCAGCGCCTGGCAATCCTTTGACATACCAGGCAATGTGCTTGCGTGCGCTGCGCACGCCGGTCCATTCGCCATACAGCGCGTAGTGCTCCTGCAAGTGCGCCTGCAGCAACCGCGAGACTTCCGCCACCAGCGGGGGCGCCAGCAAACTGCCCGTCTCGAGGAAGTGGGCCATCTCGCGAAAAATCCAGGGCCGCCCCTGCGCGGCGCGGCCGATCATGAGCGCATCGCATCCCGTGGCCTGAAGCACCTGACGCGCCTTGTGGGGGGAGTCAATATCGCCATTGGCGACCACTGGCACACGGACCGCCGCTTTCACGGCCGCCACGGTGTCGTATTCCGCAACGCCTTTGTAGCCCTGCTCGCGGGTGCGACCGTGCACGGTGAGCATCTGCACACCGGCTTGCTCGGCGGCTCGTGCCAGCGTCACGGCATTGCGGTACTCGGCGCTCCACCCCGTGCGCATCTTGAGCGTGACGGGCACGCCGCGTGGCGCGCAGGCTTGCACCACGGCGTCCACAATCGACAGGGCCAGTGTTTCGTTGCGCATGAGCGCCGAGCCCGCCCAAACGTTGCACACCTTTTTGGCCGGGCAGCCCATGTTGATGTCGATGATTTGCGCACCGCGGTCAATGTTGTAGAGCGCGGCCTCGGCCATCATCTGGGGTTCGGTGCCGGCGATTTGCACCGCGATGGGGCCGGGCTCACCGGTGTGGTCAGCACGACGGGAGGTTTTGAGGCTGTCCCACAAGTCGCGCCGCGAGGTGACCATCTCACTCACCGCATAGCCCGCCCCGAGTTGCTTGCACAACTTGCGAAACGGTCGGTCGGTGACACCAGCCATCGGGGCGACGAACAGTGGGTTCGCCAACAGATAAGGACCGATGTGCATGGGGTGAGGGAATCCGCGTAGGGACAATCAGGGGAAAGCGATTCTACCTGCCTTATTTTTCAGCAACCCGCCAAAATCTCGGGGGATTCCCTAAACCTATACTCCCCCCATGGAAGCATGGCTCTCCTCCTTGTTGCACACCCTGGCCCTGCCCGAAGTGGGCTTGAGCACCGTGTTTGTGGTGTCACTCATCTCCGCCACCCTGCTGCCCCTGGGATCCGAGCCCGCGGTGTTTGGACTGATCAAGCTCAACCCCGACCTGTTCTGGGCCACCATTGCTGTGGCGACGGCGGGCAACACCCTGGGGGGGGCCATCGACTGGTGGATGGGCTATGGGGCGCACACCGCCATGAATCGCTACCGTCGACAAGCCACCGACTCCACCCATGTGCGCGCCCTGCAGTGGTTGCATCGATTGGGTCCCAAGGCCTGTCTGCTGAGCTGGTTGCCGGTGATGGGTGACCCGCTGTGCGCGGTGGCGGGCTGGCTCAAACTGCCCTTTTGGCCTTGCCTGGCTTACATGGCCATCGGCAAGTGCCTGCGCTACATCACCATGACGGCTGCCCTGTTGTGGCTGTTTCCCACGGCCTCATAACCCCTTGGACCACGGGTCAATCGCCTGGCACCCGGCCATCCACCACCTGGATGATGCGGTCGCAGCGCTGGGCCAACGCAGGGTTGTGGGTGACAAAGAGCACAGCGGTTCGGTGCTCGCGGTTCACCTGTCTAAACAACTCAAAGACGGCATCGGCACTCTTGGTGTCCAGATTGCCGGTGGGTTCGTCAGCCAGCAGCAGGGCAGGTTGCATGATCAACGCCCGCGCCACCGCCACGCGTTGCTGTTGCCCCCCCGACAAGCGCGTGGCCGGTGTGTCACGCCAGGGCGTCAACCCCACACGGTCGATCAAGCGCAACGCCTGCGCCTCTATCTCAGCGGTTGGATAGCCGTGCATGCCCACCAGCGGCATCATGACGTTTTCGAGGGCGCTGAACGCGCTCATGAGGTGGTGGTACTGAAAAACAAAGCCGATGCTGTGGCCGCGCAATCGCGTGAGAGCCTGATCATCCAGCGCCGTGGTTTCCTGGCCCAGTATCTGCAGCCGGCCCTGCGTGGGCCGATCGAGCAGGCCCACCAGGTTGAGCAGCGTGCTTTTGCCCGACCCCGAGGGTCCCATCACCGCCACAAACTCGTCCCGCATCAGGTGCATGTCAATCCCGTGCAGCACCTCCACCTCGGTGGGCTGGCCCAGGTTGAATGACTTGCGTACGCCTTCCAAGTGCACCACCGGCGTGCCGCTCTGTCCCCGTGTGTCGGCAGTCCAGTCGGCACTGGGCGTTGCTGGCGCAGCGACCGTGCTCATGGGGTTGCGCTTATCCACGAATGGCCACCACGGGGTCGAGGCGGGCGGCTCGCAACGCAGGTGCCAACGCCGCCAACAAGCCGGTCAGCGTGGCCATGCCCAGTGCCATCAGGTACAGCGAGGGCTCGATGGTGACTTGAAACAAGGGCGTGCCCTCGGGCGTCACGGCCACGGACAACCACGCGTGCAAGGCGAGCGTCCCCACGGCACAACCCAGCACCGCCCCACCGAGGCCCAACAGCCCGCCCTGCACCAAAAACACCCGCATCACCTGCCCGCGGGAAATGCCCATCGCCCGCAGAATGCCAATCTCTTTGGAGCGCTGCACCACCGAGACCACCAGCACACTGGCGATGCCAAACGCCACCGACAGCGCCACAAAAAAACGGATGGCCGTATTGGCCATGGTTTGCGAGCTGATGGCACTGAAAAACTGGGCATTGGTCTTGATCCAGCTGTCGGCCTGCAAGCCGGTCAGGTGTTGGATGCGTTGGGCGACAAGTTCTGCCGCGTAGACGTCATGCACGGTCACATCAATGCCCGTGATGCCGCCCGGATACCCCAGCAGGCTTTGCCCGCTGTGCAGGGCAATGAAGCCGTTGCGCTGGTTGGCCCCCTTGTTGCCCAGATCCAGAATGCCGGCCACCACGAAGTGATGGCCACTGCCGGTCGCGGACTGGACCAGCAGCTTGTCGCCAACGGTGAGCCCCACATCGGCGGCCAACTCGGTCCCGATCAAGATGTCGGTGGCTTCCAGGCGCGCACGTCCCGCCACGATCTTCTCGTCCAGGTTGACGATTTGCTGGTACAGCGCCAAGTCCACCGCCGTGATGCTGAGCGAGCGGGAGGCCCCGCCCCGCACCACCAAGGAAGCCCCCGTCACCGCAGGCGACGCCACCTTCACCTGCGGCATGGCTCGAACCAGGGCCAGCACCGACGGCCATTGGTCGATCGACTTCAGACGTTGCAGAGGTGCCTGTATGCGGGCGGCATGCCAGGCCTCATCGGCTGCATGCTGGGGTTTCACAAACTCTTTGGGCGGCAGCACCTGGATATGCGCTTGCGCCGTCAGCACACGACGCACCAGGTTGGACTGCAAGCCTTGCAGCAGCGCGGACATGAACACAATGACCGCCACCCCAATGGCTACGCCGACAGTGATAAACACACTCTGCAGGCGACCTTCGCGCAAAAACCGCGACGCCACAATCCATTCAAAGGGTTGCCAGCGGCCTAGCACCATGCGCGAGCCTCCTCATCCGCCGAGGGTTGCACGAATGCGCTGCCCAGCTTTCAGACCCACCGCTGTCTCCATCACACGCGCCCCGACGGTGAGGCCAGACAGCACCTCCACCCGCGAGCCAGCGCGCACCCCCAAGGTCACCGGTGTGCGCTGCACCCGGTCTTGCTGGTCCAACGACCACACCCACGGCTGGGTGGACTCGATGTCATGCACGGCTTCCAGCGAGAGCGTGAGCGCAGCGGGTTTGCGCAGCACTTCAATCTCAATGGAAATCGTCATGTCTTGGCGCAAGTAGGCCGGAGGTGTCTGCACCGTCAGGTTGACTTGCACCGCGCCGCGCTGTGCATCCACACCCGGGGCAATACGGCTCACCACCGCGGCGAAGGGTTGATGCGGGTAGGCGTCGGCAGACGCCACCGCAGGTTGTCCCACCTTCAGCAGAGAGAGGTTGCGTTCATCGATCTGCGCCACGAGTTCGGTCACGCCATCTGGTGCCAGCACCAGCAGGGTTTTGCCAGGCTGCACCGTGTCGCCTGGCTCGACGTGACGGCTCACGACGTGCCCTGCGAACGAGGCGCGCACCTCGGTGGTGGAGAGCCGTGCACGGGCGGCAGCCCAATTGGCCTGCGCCAACTTCAAGCCACTGTGTGCCAGCGACTGTTCCAGGCCCTCAGGCGCGTGGGCCTGGCTTTGCGCACGGGCACTGCTGGCCTGGGATTGCGCCACACGAAACGCACGCCAAGATTCGTCCAGGGCGGACTGCCCAATGAACCCTTGTTCAACCAAGGCTTGCTGGCGCTCCAGCTGGGCACGCGCCTGGACAAAATTCGCCTGCGCTTGCAACTCTGCTTCACGCGCCACCGGGGCCTGCACCTCGCGCCACGACTGCCACCTGAGCCTGGCCTGTTGAACCGCCAGTTCGGCAGCATTGGCGGCGGCTTGCAGTTCCCGGTCATCCAGTCGAAGCAGCAACTGTCCTGGCTGGATGCGGTCACCCTCCATCACCGTCACCGCCACCACCGTGCCCGCCAACTGCACGCCCACGGTGGCGCGGTGTCGCGTCTGCACCGTGGCCGTGGCCACAACGCTTTGCACCAACTCGCGGGGCTCAAGAACGGTCATGGGCCAGCGATCGCCACCCCACAGCGCATAGCCTGCCCACACCAGCACCACCCCACCTGCTGCAGCAAACCACCCCCCACGACCGATCGCCTTCAAGTCCATCACCCTCTTGTGCCGCCCTTGCGAATAACCGTGCAACTGAGGGTTGTATCGCAAGCAGCCGGTTGGTCTGGCTCGCCAGCGCACAGTGGGGGGGCACGATGCCACTGCTGGGCTGCTGGCCGGCGCTCCACACATCGCCCATGAAAAAGCCCCGGCTCTTGAACAGAGGCCGGGGCTTGTTGTGCTGAACGCAGTCAGTCAGACCGGGGGCGAATCGCTTACACGTTGAACAAAAAGTTCATCACGTCGCCATCCTTCACCACGTACTCCTTGCCCTCGGAGCGCATCTTGCCGGCGTCCTTGGCGCCTTGTTCGCCCTTGTTCGCGATGAAGTCGTCAAAGGCGATGGTTTGCGCGCGAATGAAGCCGCGCTCAAAGTCGCCGTGGATCACGCCCGCAGCCTGTGGGGCGGTGTCGCCGATGTGGATGGTCCAGGCGCGCACTTCCTTCACACCGGCGGTGAAGTAAGTTTGTAAGCCCAGCAATTTGAAAGCGGCACGGATCAGGCGGTTGAGGCCAGGTTCGTCTTGCCCCAT